>Ga0316217_10003912_pt1 | contig 16539 bp, 14 predicted proteins | sample 1anoAmetaG_FD_203633 | JGI IMG/M metagenome (GOLD analysis project Ga0316217, IMG submission 203633) | Freshwater microbial communities from Trout Bog Lake, Wisconsin, USA - 1anoA | ecosystem: Environmental > Aquatic > Freshwater > Lake > Hypolimnion/Profundal zone | place: USA: Wisconsin...
CTTGCCCATGATCCACCTCTGACAATGGTGAATCACGCTTCGGCGACTTTGGGAACCCTTCGATTCTCAATTCAGGCTTGGCGCTCTAGGCCTTCGGCCCGCCGATCTCCCAAAACTCTGACCGCCTGAAACTTCTGATCTCCCCGTTTGGGGCCGCGCGTGGCGCCGCTCTTGCGATGGGGACAGGGAGCACAAGGTTCAGTGTCCCGGAGTAGATCAGTGTCCCGCATTCCGAAGTACGCAGACGATTACCGCACCACCGAAGACCGTCGTCAGGGCGGCGGGACCCTTGTCAATCTGGTCGCGGGCGTGACCTGCCTGGCGGTCGCCTACGCCGCCTTGCGGTTCTTCGGCCTCATCTGATCCTGACTAGAGCATTTTGCGGGCGAAGTGGATACCGGTTCGTCGCAGAAAATGCTCTAAATTTAGAGGGTTTTGAGCAAAGTCCGATCCAATTTGATCGGACTTTGCTCTAGGCCTTGAGGGTCTACAACAGGAGGCTGCCGCGGCCCGAGGTGATCTCGGCATAGCGGTGGACCCGGACCGCCTCCACAAGGCCAAAGCCGATCATCACGGTCACCATCCCGGTCCCGCCATAGCTCATCAGCGGCATGGGCACCCCCACCACCGGGGCCATACCCACCACCATGGCCGCATTGATGACCACATAGAGGGCGAAGGTCGCCGTCACCCCCGCCGCCGACAGCCGCCCGAAATGGCTGTGGCTGATGGAGGCGATCCGCAGCGCAATGGCGATGGTCACGCCGTAGAGGGCCAAAAGCGCGAGGCAGCCGACAAAGCCGAACTCCTCGGCGAAGGTCGCAAAGATGAAGTCGGTGTGCTTTTCCGGCAGGTAGTTGAGCTGGCTCTGCGTGCCAAGGCCAAAGCCCTTGCCCAGAAAGCCGCCGGAGCCCAGGGCGATCTTGGCCTGCAGGATATGGTAGCCCGCGCCGGTGGGATCCTGCTCGGGATGCAGGAAGGTGAAGATCCGGTCCCTCTGATAGGGCTGCATCACGAACATCACAAAGGCGGGCGCCACGACCAGCCCGGCCAGGCCGCCCAAGACCAGGATCCGCCAGGTCAGTCCCGCCAGCACCATGATCGCAAGGCCCGTGGCGGCGATCAGGATGGCGGTGCCCAGATCCGGCTGCTTGGCGATCAGAAGGGTCGGGACGCCGATCAGGGCCACAGGGATCAGAAGCTTGAAGGAGAGCCGTGCGTCCTTCGCCGAAACCCCGTGATAAAAGCGCGCGAGCGCCAGCACGAGGCCGACCTTCATCACCTCCGACGGCTGCAGGCTGAGCGGCCCGAAATTCAGCCAGCGCTTGGCGCCGAGGTGCTCGTGCCCGATCACGGGCACGGCCACCAGCAGCAGCAACGCCAGCACATAAAGGGGATAGGAGAAGACGAACCAGACCCTGATGTCGATCAGCGACAGGACCAGCATCAGAAAGAAGCACACCCCAAAGCGCATCAGGTGCGGCCCCGCCCAGGGCTTCCAGGACAGGGGCGTGGGCGAGGCGCAGGAATAGAGCATCAGCGCGCCGACGCCGGCGATGCAGCACAGGGCGAAGGCGAGGCGCCAGTCGATCTCCGGCAGCTTCATCGACAGCCGTTCGCGCTGTCCGGGACGGGAGATGGCTGAGGTGGTCATCAGCGGGGTCCTGGAGACGGGGATGTGGGCGGCGGAGGCGCCGCGTCCGTGGGGCCGGTCAGGCTGTCGTCCGGCGCGTCGCTCATGTCCGCCGACGCAGACGACGCGGCGGGCTTTTCGTCTGCGGGCAGGGGCCGCTCGATCCGTTGGCGCATGTCCGGATCCTTCAAAAGCGCGACCTTCATGATCTCCACCGCCTTGGGCGCGGCGTTGGTGCCGTGCAGGCCGTGCTCCAAAATCACCGAAATCGCATAGCGCGGATCGTCATAGGGGGCGAAGGCGACGAACAGGCCGTGGTCGCGCAGGCGCCAGGCCAGGTTGGTGGTGTCCCGCTCCTTGGCCCCGCTGCCGGTGTTGCCATAGCCGTGCATCTGGGCCGAGCCGGTCTTGCCGGCCATCTTGATGTCGCCAAGATTGAGCTGGCTCTGCCGATAGGCGGTGCCGCCGACATCGTTGGCCACCGACTGCATCGCCGCGCGCACCACATTGATCTTGTCCTGCGAAAAGGGCAGGTCGCCGAACTGGTCGCCCCTTGGCCGCTCCTTGCCGTCGACGGACTTAATCAGCCGGGGCAACAGCGCCTTCTTGCCGTTGGCCAGACGCGCGGTCATGACCGCCAGCTGCAGCGCGTTCACCTGCAGGGCGCCCTGGCCGATGCCGTAGGACAGGCTTTCGCCTGCAAACCAGGTCTGGTTGGCCGGGTTCTTGGCGTTCACCCGCCGCTTCCAGGCGGTGGAGGGCACAGTGCCCTTGCGCTGACCCGAAATGCCGATGTCGAAAGTGTGGCCAAGGCCGAAGGCGTCCGCGACCTCGGCGATGCGGTCCGGGCCGATGCGCAAGGCCGTCTGGTAGAAATAGACGTCGCAGCTCGACTTGATCGCAGTGTTCATGTCCACCGAGCCGTGGCCCTTGTGGTTCCAGCAGTGGAAATAGCGGCCGCCATAAAAGAACTGGCCGGTGCACTGGATGCGGTCGTGCGGATTGACGAGGCCCGATTCCAGCGCCGCCAGCGCCGTCATGGTCTTGAAGGTCGAGCCGGGGGGGTAGAGACCGCCGATGGACTTGTCCAAAAGGGGCTGGTGGTCATAGTCGTGCAGGGCGCGGTACTCCGCCTCCGCCACCCCGGACACGAACCGGTTGGGGTCGAAGGCGGGGGCCGAGAGCAGGCACAACACATCGCCGTTGCGCACGTCGATCACCACCGCTGCGCCGGACTCCGCGCCGAACACCTCTAGCGCCCGCGACTGGATGTCCGCATCGAGGGTCAGCACGACGTCGAATCCCGGGATCGGCTTCACGTCCCCGGACGGGTCTTCCTTCAGGGCGTGGCCGACGCTGTCCACCTCGACCTTCTGGCCCCCCGGCCGGCCGCGCAGCTCGGCGTCCAGGGCCTGCTCCACCCCCGACTTGCCGATGCGAAAGCCAGGATGCAGCAAAAGGGGGTCGACCTGGCCGTTGGGACTGGTCTTCTTGGCCTTGTCGAGGTCCGCTTGGCTGATCTTGGAGACATAGCCGACCACGTGGGCGAAGGCGCCGCCGAAGGGATAGACCCGGCTTTCGCCCATGTCGGCGGTGACGCCGGGCAGCTCCGGCAGGCGGGCGTTGACCCGGCAGAACTCGTTCCACGACAGGTCGTTGGCGATGGCCACGGGCACCGAGCGCGGGGTGATCTCGAGCTCCCGCAGCACCTGCCGGCGCCGGGCCGGGGTCACGGGCACCAAGAGGGACACCGCATCCAGCGTCGCGCCGGCGTCGCTCACCTCGTCCCTGCGGATCAGCAGGCGAAAGTCCGGCCGGTTGGAGGCGATGGCCACGCCGTTGCGGTCCAGGATCCGGCCCCTGGGCGGGGGGAGAAGGCGAAAGCGGAACTGGTTGTTGCTGGCCATCGTCTGATAGCGCGCAGCCTCGGCGACCTGTAGCTGCAACAGGCGCCCCCCTAGCGCCGCGCCGATCAGGGCAAGGCCGCCGCCCAGCAGAAAGGTCCGCCGGTGGAAGACCCCCTGGCGCTCATTGACCTCGTCGAAATAGATATGCGGCTCCACGGCGGCGCCCTACCGGAACCGGACGTCGGCGTCTTCGAACGTGTCGATCAGCCGCCGCGCGAAGGGGAACAGAAGCACCGTCACCAGGGCCTGCCAGGCCGTGTTCATCAGGTTCGGCATGGCTTTCGCCTCCGACGCCGTGAACAGGAAGGCGATGGTGAAGGCCAGCAGGGTAAAGCCGCCGTACCAGGTCCACAGCACCCGCACGGACTGGCCGACCATCAGATTGCGCACCAAAAGCGACAGGCCATAGACGGTGACGAGGCAAAAAGCCCACAGGCCCAGCTCCCCCCGCCAGAAGAGATCAAGGAAGAGGCCGCCCACGAACAGCAGGAAGGGGCCAAGGATCGAGGGCCGGATCACCGCCCAGGCGAAGGCCAGAGTCATCGGAAAGACGGGCTCGGGCAAGGCGAGGCCCAGGAACCGCACGGGCGTGGCGATGATGATGGTGGCGAACAGGCTGACCAGCAGGGGCGCCAGCAGCCAGGACCAGGGCTGCAGCGGCTGATATCCGCTCATCGTCCAGGACCCGGCGTCTGTGTGAAGATCGGCGCAGGAGCGGGCTTGACCGCTTGCGGATTGGCAGGGGCCGGCTTTGCAGCCGGGATCTTCGCGGCGGGGGTCTTCGCAGCAGGGGCCTTCGCTGCAGGTGTCTTCGCAGCTGGGGTTTGGGCGTCGGCGGCGCCCGGCTTTGGCGCCGCGGTGCGCGCGGCGACGGCGGCCTCGATCTGCGCTTTCTCCGCAGCGGTGACCGGCGGCGCGGACCTGGCGTTCAGCGCGGCGTCATCCACCAGCTGGCTGAAATCGGAGAACAGCATGACCCGCACATAGTCGATCGAGGATCTGTCGGAATAGAGGCGCACCCGCCATTGATGGAACACATCCTGATCGGCCACGCCCACCGGCAGGCCGCGGGGATAGAGCCCGCCGTCGCCGGAGGTGAGGATCACATCGCCCACCTTGACCGGATCCTTGCCGCGCAGATAGCTCAGCTTGGGCGCGTCGCCCCCGTCCCCGGCCAGGATCGCCCGGGCGTTGGTCGAGTTGACCAGCACGGCGGTGCGGCTGGTGACGTCGGTCAGCAGCATGACCCGGCTCACCGTCTTCGACACGCCGACCACCCGTCCGACGACCCCGTGCTCGGACAGCACCGGATTGCCGATCTTGACCCCCTGATCGGCGCCCGCATCGATCAGGCGCATATGGGCGAAGCCCCCGCGCACATCGTCCACCACCCGGGCCGAGACCATCGGCGCCTCAGGCTCGGTGCGCAGCTTCAACAGCGCCTCATAGCGGGCGTTGATGTTCTTCAGCGCGAAGGCCTTCTCGCGGTACTGCAGCAGGGAGGCCATCTCCGCCTTCAGACGGCGGTTTTCCTCCACCGCATCGAAATAGTCCTTCAGATAGTCCCCGGCGACGCCCGCCCAGCGCAGGGGCGCGGCGAACAGGGACGACACCGGCGCCATGGCCTCGTCGAACTGGCTGCGCACGGGCTGGGGGCGGTCCTGCGGGGTGCGGGCCGCCGCGCGCTGGTCATCGAGCAGCAGCGCCAGGGCCGCCACGCCGGCGACGATGGTGGCCACCGTCGCCGTCCAGGCGAGGGGGATTTTCAGATCCTGCAGCGGGCCATCCCTGAAGGACACACCGTCTCTCCAAACCGCGGGTCAGGGCGAAAAACGCGAGATCAGGCCAGGGACGCGTCGAGCACGCCCTTCATCCACTTGGGATGTTCGAGCACCTTGCCGCAACCCAGCGCCACGCACGACAAAGGATCATCCGCCACCGTTACCGGCAGCCCGGTGTGGTCGCGGATCTCGGCGTCGAGACCGCGGAGCAGGGCGCCGCCGCCGGTCAGCATGATGCCCTTGTCGGCGATGTCGGCGGCCAGTTCCGGCGGCGTCGCCTCCAGCGCCACCTTCACCGCCTCGACGATCTGGCTGACGGGTTCGGCCAGGGCTTCGGACGCCTGTTTCTCGGAGATGCGCACCTCGCGGGGCACGCCCTGCATCAGGTCGCGGCCCTTCACCTCGATGGCCAGGCCGTCGCCCTCCACCGGGGGACGGGCGGTGCCGATTTCCTTCTTGATCCGCTCGGCGGTGGTCTCGCCGATCAAGAGATTGTGATGGCGGCGCATATAGCTGATGATCGCCTCGTCCATCTTGTCGCCGCCGACGCGGACCGAGCGGGAATAGACGATGCCCGACAGGGACAGGACCGCCACCTCGGTGGTGCCGCCGCCGATGTCCACGACCATCGAGCCGGTGGGCTCATGGATCGGCAGGCCGGCGCCGATCGCGGCGGCCATGGGCTCGTCGATCAGGCCGACCCGGCGGGCCGAGGCGTTCAGGCAGCTGTCATTGATCGCCCGGCGCTCGACCGCCGTGGCGCCCGAGGGCACGCACACGATCACCTTGGGATTAACGAAGCCTTTACGATTATGCACCTTGCGGATGAAGTGCTTAATCATTTCCTCGGCGACTTCGAAGTCGGCGATCACACCGTCGCGCATGGGGCGGATCGCTTCCATGTGACCTGGCGTGCGGCCCAGCATCTGCTTGGCCTCGATCCCCACGGCGTGCACGACCTTGCGGCCGCCGACATTGCGCAGGGCCACCACCGACGGCTCATTGAGCACGATGCCCTTGCCCTTCATGTAGATGAGGGTGTTCGCCGTACCGAGATCGATGGCGATGTCGTTGGAAATGACGCCGAAAACGGATTGCAACATGTAGGGCCTTGGATGACAGGAACGGATACGCGACGAGCAGGTGGTGCGGTGGGACGGGCGGCTCTGGCCAGGAAACCAGCACACTCGCCCGCGACAAGACGCTTGCGCGACTCATCCAAAGCGAAGGGCGACCGGATGGGACCCTGTGCACCGCGCACGGACCGAATTCAAGAGTTAATTAAGAAGCCCGCCGGATAGGGACAACGGGATTCCCGTGGTTCGCGAAGATGGGGACCAGGGGTTCAGGCGCCCGCGGCCTTCGCCGGGGCGTTTTTGGCCCGCCGGCGCTTCAGCCAGGCCCTGGCGATCAGCCCGGACCCGATCCAAAGGGCCGCCGCGCCGACCAGGGTCAGAAGGCCCCCGCCGCCGCTGGTCATGCCTCTGACCACGGTTCCGCCGGCAAAGGCGGTCAGGGCGATCTTGGGAATAATGCCAAGGCCGGTCCCGAGCGCGAAGGCGGACAGGCGCATGGGCGTGACCCCTGCGGCCATGTTGACCACGATGAAGGGCGCGCTGGGGGCGAGGCGGACGACGAGGCTGGCGAGGAAGCCGTTCTCGCCGACCAGCTGCATGAAGTCCTGCACCCCTTCGCCGGCGAAGCGCTCCAGCGTCTTCGCGCCAAAGCGCCGTCCCAGCCAAAAGCCGATCAGGGCCGAGATCTCCGTGCCGATCCAGCTGTAGGTGAAACCGTAAACTGGCCCAAAGGCCACCACGGCGGCGGCGATCAGCACGAACTGCGGCACGCCCAGAAAGGCCAGCGCCGAAAAGCTCGCCACCGCGACGGGCAGGGACAGGGGGCCATGCACGCCCGCGCCCATCCACCGCTCCACGCTCTGCGGCCCCTGAAGCCCCATCAGCGCCGCACCGAAGACGAAGACGAGGCCCACGCCCCCGAACAGGACAAAGCTGACCGCCACCGTGCGCCAGGCGCGGGCGTCCATGTTCGATAAAAAGCGCAACAAGGCCTGCATCGGGGGGCTTATAGGGCCTTGGCCGGAAAAGCGGGAGTCCTCGCGCTTTGTCGCCGCGAGCGAGATTACATCTTCGTCATTGACGGCCGATCCCTCTCCCCAACCGGCGCCGTCCACGCCATATGCTGCCTCACGGCGACGACGCCGCCAGTCGGACCATCGGAAGAGCCTCATGACCCCTCAAGAACGCGAGCTTTTGACCAAGTTTCTCGTGGACCTGAACAACACCCCCGCCGGACTGAAGGATGCCGAAGCCGCCGCGATGATCGATCAGGCCATCGCGGCCCGCCCCGATGCGGCCTATGTTCTTGTCCAGCACGCCATCATGGCCGATGAGGCCCTGCACCGGGCGCAGGCCGAGCTCGCCCAGCTGCGGGCGCAGGCGCAAGGCCAGGCCCAGCCCCAGTCGGCGGGCTTCCTGGGCTCGGCCGTTCCCCCCGCAGGCGGCAATCCCTGGACCCAGGCCCCGCCGCAGGCGCCGCCCCAACCCCAATACGCCCAGCCTCAATACGCCCAGCCTCAATATGCTCAGGCTCAGGCCGCGCCCGGCGGGCTGTTCGGCGGCGGCGGCGGACTCGGCAGTTTCCTGCGCAACGCCGGCACGACGGCGGCGGGGGTGGTCGCCGGCGACATGCTGTTCTCCAGCCTCGGCGGCCTGTTCGGCGGCCATCATGGCTTTGGCGGCGGTTTCGGCGGCGGCGGCTTTGGCGGCGGAGAGACCGTGATCGTCAACAACTACAATGATGACAGCGGCGACAGCTCCGACGACGGAAGCTGGGACGACAGTAATTAAAGCCTAAGCAGAGTTTCTCAAAAGTGGCCACCGGTTTTGGGGTAAAAACTCTTCTAAAACAAAAACATACAAGCAGGGTTCGTTGGTTGGGCCAATGAGCCCTGCCTAGCCTGCACCGACGGCCTCGCTCACGGACGCGAAACCGTCGGCGCGGAGCCGGGCGGCGAGATCTCGCGCCACGCGGGGGGCAAGGCCCGGTCCTTCGTAGACGAGGGCCGAGTAGAGCTGCACCGCGCTCGCCCCCGCAAGGATCTTGGCGTAGGCGTCCGCGCCGCTGGCGATCCCGCCGGCGCCGATCAGGGCCAGGCGGCCTTGCGCGGCGGCGTGGAAGCTGGCGAGCACCCGCGTCGAGGGCGCCATTAAGGGCGCGCCCGACAGGCCCCCCGCCTCTCCGCGTTGATCGGACCTCAGGGTGTTAGGCCTTGCAAGGGTGGTGTTGGAGACGATCAGGCCGTCGATGGAGAAGGCCAAAGCCGTCTCGGTCAGGGCGAGGATCTCGTCCTCGGCAAGGTCAGGGGCCACCTTGACGAACAGGGGGGGATTTCGCCCCGTCGCCGCGCGGCGCTCAGCTCGGACCTCGGCGAGGCGGCCCGCCAGCTCCGCCAGCGCGTCCTTGGACTGCAGCGCCCGAAGGCCCGGCGTGTTGGGGGACGAGATATTGACCGTCACATAGTCGCACAGGCCAAAGACGGACTTTAAGCCCGTCGCATAGTCGGCCAGCCGGTCGGGCGCGTCCTTGTTCGCCCCGATATTGGCGCCGATGGGGCCAGACCGCTGGCTGGGAAGCTGGGCAAGGCGCGCGGTGAAGGCGTCCAGACCCTCATTGTTGAAGCCCATCCGGTTAATCACCGCCAGGTCCGCGTCAAGGCGGAACAGGCGGGGGCGGGGATTGCCCGCCTGCGGCCGCGGCGTCACCGTCCCGCACTCCACAAAGCCGAAACCCGCCCGCAGCATGGCCAGCGGAACCTCGGCGTTCTTGTCGAACCCCGCCGCCAGCCCGACCGGCGAGGCCAGCTCAAGGCCGCACAGGCGGGTGGCGAGGATCGGGTCGGCTTTGGACAGATCCCTTGGCCCCAGCCTAAACTTCGCCCCCGCCTTCAGGCCCTTGATCGTCGCCTGATGGGCGGTTTCGGGCTCCAGGACCCGGATCAGCCGGGCGGCCAGGCCGTAAAGATCGGTCATGGGGCGAGATCGCCAAGATCGGGCGTCCCGCCGGCGTCCAGAGGCGCCGCTGTGACGGCGGTCACCAGCCTTGCGTCGAGGGGCGCATAGAGATGGGGAAAGAGGTCGCCCCCCCGGGACGGCTCCCACCTCAGCCGGTCGCCCAGAGCCTCCGCCTCGACGGTCAGCACCACCAGATCCTCGACGCCGTGGAAATGGCGCCGCGCGGTCTCCTTGGCCTGCGCGGCTGTCGAGAAGTGGATATAGCCGTCCTTGAGGTCCACCGCCGACCCGTCGAAGCGCCCGGCCGTGCGCGCCGCCGCCCACTCGGCGGCGGTCAGGATCTTGTAAATGTTGCTCATTCCCCCGCCCCGCCGCCGAACGCCCGCGCGGTCAGCCAGGCTTCCAGCCTTGGGGCTGCGCCCGTGAGGTCGAACACCCCCGCCGTCGCGGTCGGCATTCCGGCGCGCAGGCCCGACATGGCTTCCGCCTCCGCCTGACCGCCGCGGGCCAGCGTGAAGGCCGCCTCGTGGAGGCCCGGATTGTGCGCAACGATCATCACTGTCCCCGCCGCGCCAGCGTCCTTTGCGGCGGCGAGCAGGGTGGCGGCGTCCGCGTCATAGAGCTCTGGCCGGATATCCGCCCTCGCCTCGGGAAAGGCGCCCGTCATCGCGTCCCAGGTGCCGGTGGTGCGCGCGGCGGCGGAGACGAGGGCAAGATCCGGCGCCATGCCAAGGTCCCGCAGCGCCTCGCCCATCAGCACCGCGTCGGTCCGGCCGCGATCGGTCAGCCGACGGTCGAAATCCTCGCCGCTCACCGCGCGACGTTCGGCCTTGGCGTGCCGGAACAGGATCAGTCTCATCATGTCGCCGCGCGCCTCCGCAAGGAATGTCGATGCATAGCAAAGCCACGGGAAAAGTGAAAAGGCCGCGGCGCAGGACTTTTAATCCCCGAGCCGGGGACGACCTGTTATGTTTCCGCCCAGCGGCTGTTCCAAGCCTATGCAGGAAACGGATGACGATGCGCAAGACGCCTACCTGTGTATCAATCCCGCGGATCGGCGCCTGGGCCCTGTTGGCCTTTGGCGCGCAGGCGCAGGCGCAAACCTCTGCGGTCGCCACGCCTGTGGAAATCCATTCGGGTCACGTCTATGTCGACGCCTTCATCAACGATCAGGGCCCGTTTCACCTCCTCTTCGACACAGGGGCCGTCAACGTCCTGACGCCGGGCGCGGCGCAGCGGCTGGGTCTGAAGGTCAACACCAATGTCTCCGCCTCCGGGACGGGGGGCGTGCAGGCTGGCGGGTCCGCGCGGGTCAAGGCCGTGCGCCTTGCGGGGCTCAGCCTGACGGACCAGACCTTCTACGTGCTCGACCTGCCCTCCGGCACAGCTGATGACGGCGCCGTCGATGGCCTGATCGGCTGGGAGTGGCTGAACCGGTATCCGGCCCGTCTCGACTACGCCGCCCAGACCCTGACCTTCTATCCGGACGGACGACCGGTCGTCGGGAGCGCTGCTGCGCCCACCCACATCACCTTTGCGGGCAAGCGTCCGCAGGTGGAGGGCAAGGTCGACGGCCTTTCGGGCAAGTTCACCATCGACACCGGCAGTTCGGTGTCCCTGACCCTCGGCGCCCCGTTTGTCGCCGGTCAAGACCTTGTTGCGAAATATTATCCGAAGACGAAGGTGATGTCCGCCATCGGCATTGGCGGGCCGGTCTATGCGTGGATCACGCGGGCGGACAGGCTGGAGCTGGGCGGCGCCCTCGTCACCCGGCCCGTCACCTTCCTGTCGCAGCAGGCGAGCGGAACCTCGGCCTCCAAGGACGTCGCGGGCAATGTCGGCTTCGGCGTGCTGCACAGGTTCACCCTGACCTTCGACTATCCCCACGCCTTGATCTATTTCGAGCCGAACGCACAGTGGAGCGCCCCGGATCTCGCCGACCGCTCCGGCCTTCGGGTGGTGCGCAGCGGACAGGGCTTTAAAATCCAGTACGTCGCCGAGGGGAGCCCGGCGGCGCTGGCGGGGCTGAAGGCGGGGGACCTGATCTTGTCGGTGGACGGCGCCCCCTGCGCGGGCATGTCCTCGGACCATCTGAAGGGACTGTTGAAAGGCCCTGTGGGGACGCAGCTGAAGCTCGCCCTCGACGGTGAAAACGCAGGCGTCACCCTGACCCTGGCGGACCTCTAAGGCTTGCGCTTGGGGGCATAGGGCCGCTTGTCGCGCCAGTCGCTGGCGAAGCGGACGAGGGCCTCGTCCGGGGCGTCCGGCAGCATGATGACGAGGCGGGCGAGGAGGTCGCCCCGCCGTCCGTCCGCCGCAAAGGCGCCCTTGCCCTTCAGGCGCAGCATCTGGCCGGAGTTGGAGCGCGGCGGGATGGTCAGGGCGACGAAGCCTTCCGGCGTCGGGGCGTCGACCCTCGCCCCCAGCACCGCGTCGGGGACCGAGACGGGCAGGTCCATGGTCAGGTCCGCAGAGCCCGGCTCGCGGCGAAACACCGGGTGCGGCTTGACGACAAGCTCGATCAGCGCGTCCCCGGCGGGGCCGCCTTGGCGCCCCGGCGCGCCCTTGCCCCGCAGGCGCAACACCTGCTCGTCCTTCGCGCCCGCGGGCAGGGTTAAGTCCAGGGTCTGGCCGGTGGGCAGGCTGATGCGCTTGGGCCCGCCTTTGATCGCCTCTTCCAGCTCGATCTCGAGGCGAAGGCGCAGGTCCTCGCCCTTCATCGGCCCGCGCGCGCCAAAGCCCGCGCCGGCGCGGCCGCCCATGATCTCGGAAAGAATGTCCTCGAAGTCGGCGCCCTGAAAGGGACCGCCCGCGCCTTGCGCCTTGCGGCCCGGACGTCCGCTGAACGGCCCGCCGCCCGTAAAGCCCTTAGGCGCCTCGCGGCCGTCCCCGTCGATCTCGCCCCGGTCAAAGCGGGCCTTCTTTTCCGGATCGCCCAGGATGTCAAAGGCCGCGCTGGCGCGCTTGAAGCGCTCCTCGGCCGCCTTGTTGCCCGGATTGACGTCCGGGTGGTTGGCCTTGGCCAGCTTGTGGAACGCCTTGCGGATCTCAGCTGTGCTGGCGGAGCGGGACACGCCCAGGGTCTGATACGGATCTTGCGGCACGGGGCTGTTGACTTTGTTCAGGTGGGACAGGCGAAGCGCGCCTTGGCCCTCACTTAAACCTTCAAAACCCAAGCGCAAGGGGTGGGTGTGATATTATTACAACATAAACGGGTCGGAGGGGGCGCCAAAGCCGTAGATGGCCGAGCCCTGCGCGACGGTCACGCTGACGCCTTTGGGGGCTGGGCCGCCGAAATCCGCCGCCTGATCCGCCGCCGCATAGACCGCCGACGCGGTGACGGGGGAGAGGACGCGGACCAGCGCGCCGCTCAGGCTGCGGATCTCCACCCGATAGATTTCGGTTTCCTCGCTCAAGGGCGGCTCGCCGTCCAGGGCGTCGCCATAGAGCCGCGCCCGGCGGATCCAGGCGAGCGCGATGTCCCCTGCGCTGTTGCGCCTTGCGCTGAGCTGGCACGGCGCCCAGGGGCGAAGGGCGATCCCGCTCCACGTGGCGGTCAGGTCGGTGGAGGCGACGTCCGCGGCGGTGGTCCCTTCGGCGGCGGCGCGCCAGATCAGCGGCAGGCCCCGCTCGCTCGCCGCCACATCGGCCCTTTGCGGGCTTGAATTCAAAAGGACAAAGGGCTGGCCCGCCGAGGCGCCCGCTCGCATGGCAAGGTCGCTGCCCCCTTGCGCGCGCAGGAGGCCCGACAGGCGAAAGCGGCCTGTGGCGATGAGGGCGGCGTTCAGGAACTGGATCAGCTCCCACTCCCCGTTGTCGGCCTGCACGGCGGCGGCGTTGGCCCCGTTGAGCACCGCGCTCTGCGTGGCGCTGGCGAGGGCGGCGGCGCCCAGCTGGACGTCAAGGGTCTGTGCGAAGTCGAAGCGAAAGCGCACCCCCGGCGTCAGCGCGCTGGCGGTCAGGCCCATGGTCGCGGGGGCCGCGATCAGGGCGCGCAGGGTCAGGGCGTCCGCGCCCGCCCCCGCCGACACGCTCACCGACCGCCAGGGGGTGCGGGCGGCGGCGACCAGGGGCCGGGTGTCGGTCTCTGAACCTGGCATGGGCGGCAGGTCCATCAGCGCGACGGCGGGGGGGCCGGAGGGCTGGGCGGAGGGGGCGACGACATAGCCGTCGTCGGCGGGGGCCGGGCCGCCGGCGTCCGGCGCCTCGGCTCCTGCGGCGTGGGCCGTGGGCGTGGTGGTGAAGTCGACGGCTGAAACCCGATAGAGGGGGCCGTTGGGGGCGAGACGCACCCCGTCGCCGGGCTCCAGCCGGTGGGCGAGATCGGCGGGCAGGTGAATGTCCACCGTCTCCCGCTCGGCCCGCACACGGGCAAGGCGCCGCGCGCCGACGGCGGCCGCCTCCGTGGCGGTCAGGCACAGCGGCAGGTCCGCCATCGCCGCGCCGCCCCCCTCCGGCGACGGGCTGCGGGCGAAGGCCTCCCCGGTCTGGTAGTCCCGCGTCAGATCAGAAAAGCCGATGCGCATCCGGTCCGGCGCGGGTTTCAGCGCTCTGTGGCGAACCACGGCGACGGGGGGCGCGCCTTGGGGGGGCAGGGCCAGCATCGCCGGATCCAGGGTGAGCGCCGAGGTCAGATCCCGTGCGACGAGGGCGAGGCGCCCCGCCCGCTCGGCAAGGTCAAAGGGAAAGGCCAGCGACAGCTCATCCAACGTGTCGATCAGGCGGGCGGGCTTGTCGACGACAAAGCCCTGCACCAGACCGCTGGCCCCGGACAGGTCGGCTTTCGTGGGGTCAAGACCCGCATGGATCAGGAGTGCGGCGATGAGGTCGGCGAGGTCGCCCGCCCCTGCCCGCCCGGTCAGCCAGTGCCCCCGTCCCCAGGCCGAGGCGTCGGCCCAGAGGTCGGATCTGGCCGGGAACTCCGGAAACGGCCTTGCGTCCCAGCACCAGACGGCCAGGGCGTCGCTGGCCAGCATCGGCGCGCCATAGACGGGGGAGACGGGGTTGGCGGCAGGATCGGCAAAATGGCTCAGCACCGCCTCCAACAGACGGCGCTGGCCAAGATCGTCCCGCCCGCCGTTGGAGAAGGGGGGCTCTGCGCTCTCCGAACTCTTGGGGTCCAAGAAGCGGTTGGGGGCGTTGGCGCCCTTGTCGATGGCCGCGCAGCCGAACTCGGTCAGGCGCAGGGGTTTAAGGCCGGGCGTCCAGCCCGTCGGGGCCGCCTGCCGCACGCCGCTCCTTCGATTATAATGCGCGTTCGACCACCAGCTCGTCAGATCCTTCGCCCGGTAGATCCACGGCTCCCCATAGGCGGCGTCGGTGATCGGCGTGCGGTTCTGGGCGGCGCGGTCGGCGTCGCTGGCGTAGTACCAGTCATAGGCCTCCCCCCCGGCGATGCGGGCGGCGAGATAGGCGGGATCGGCGGGTCCGCCAAAGCCTGCTTCGGCGTCAAGATGCGCCGTCCCGTCCCGCCAGTCGGTGATCGGCGGGTAGAAGTCGACGCCGACAAAATCGATGGCGGGGTCGCTCCACAAGGGATCCAAATGAAAGCTGACATCGCCCGAGCCGTCCGCCGGAACGTGCGCCCCGTACTCGGTCCAGTCCGCTGCATAGCCGATCTTCACCGACGGGCCGAGAAGGGCGCGGCACTCATGCGCCAGCGCCGTCAGCGCATCGACGGCGGGATAGCCCTGATCGTCGCGCAGGGTGGTCAGGCCCACGAGCTCGGACCCGATCAGGAAGCTGTCCACGCCGCCGGAGGCCGCCGCCAGCGCCGCGTAGTGCAGCACCATGCGCCGATAGCTCCATTCCGCCGGGCCGTTATAGGTCACCGAGCCTGGACCGACGCTGAAGTTTGCGGCGCGCGCGGTTCCGAAAAAGGCCTGCACCTCGCCCCGCGCCGCCGCCGTGTGGTCAGGGCTGCCGGGCCGGCCCGGCGCGACGGACGCCGTGATCCGCCCCCGCCAGGGATAGGCGGCCTGGGATAGGCCGCCGTAAGGGTCGGGCAGGGCGTTTGCGGCGGGGATATCCATCAGGACGAAGGGATAGAGGGTGACCTTCAATCCCCGCGCGGTCATCTCGGCGATGGCTTCAAGAAGGCTGCGGTCCGACGGCGTGCCGCCAAAGGCGGGGCCGGACCCCGTGGTGGAGATCAGGTGCGCGTTGCTGCGGCTCACCCCCCCGGCGCTCCAGTCAAAGGGCAAGGTGGCTTTGGTCCTCAGCTCCACGCCAGGAACGATCTGGCAGGCGGCGCAGCGCAGGTCCGTCCCGAACCAGGCGCTGACCAGGCTGACGCGCTGAACATGGGGCAAAGCCGCCTGCATCTGGTCGAGGGCGGCGCGGATGTCCGGCCCGCCGCTGGCCGTATTGACGTTTTCGGCGACGGTGGTGGCAAGGCCGCTCTGCCGAAGGACCTGTGTCGTCGCATAGACCGCTTCGCCGGCGCCGGGGATCAGGCAGACGGCCTGCAGCTGATCCTCCAGCCGCACGGTCTCATTTGGCCAGACGGGCCGCCGGAACACCTCGACATTGATCGCGGGCGGGCGGTCGCCGAAGGGGGTGAGGTCAAGATCCTCGAACACGAGATAGGCAAGGTCCCGATAGGCGGGGGCGTCGCCTTCGATGGCGGCGATCAGGGGGTCGGGGGTCTGGCCCGCGCCCCCCAGATAGGTCCTGACCGTGCGCTGGGAGAGGTCCAGCACCTTGCCATCCGCCCAGATGCGGCCGATCCCGTCGATGGGTCCCTCGCACAGGCCCACGGCGAAGGAGAGGGAATAGGCGTAGCGATAGGTGGGCGCGCTAGAGCCTCCGCCGCCGGTGGACTTGCCGCCCCCGCCGCTCTGGTCGATGCGGCTTTCCTTAAAGCGCGCCGCCCAGATGATCTGTCCGCCGATGCGGGCGCGGCCAAAGGCGAGCGGAATGGGCGCGCCTTCGGTGGAGGTGTTGAGCTGCAGACCCGCCAGCCTGCGCCCCACGGCGTGGGCGGGGGTGAGGGCGGCTTTGACCTTTTTGTCGACATAGCCGCCGATCAGGGAGCCGATCTTGCCGCCCACCGGCCCGCCGATGGCGGTTCCGACGGCGGTGAGGACCATCTGCGCCATGACGTTAAGCCTCCCCGGGGAAGCGGAAGGCGTGGGAGAGCCTGCGCCCCCACCACCGGCCCATCCAGCTTTCCACGCAGGCCCTCG
>Ga0316217_10003913_pt1 | contig 16534 bp, 11 predicted proteins | sample 1anoAmetaG_FD_203633 | JGI IMG/M metagenome (GOLD analysis project Ga0316217, IMG submission 203633) | Freshwater microbial communities from Trout Bog Lake, Wisconsin, USA - 1anoA | ecosystem: Environmental > Aquatic > Freshwater > Lake > Hypolimnion/Profundal zone | place: USA: Wisconsin...
ATCCCCAATCCATGCTCAACACTGTCCCAAAGCCTTTATCCGCTACGGCGCCCTATCAAATGTCTGGTTATTTTGGACAGCAGTGGTGTTTGTTAGCCCCGCGCTTCAGCGTGGGGTGGGGTTGGCGTAACCAAACAATGGATTAGGAGTCCCGTAGGGACGGCGCTTCTGCAACGCACTTTTTCGCGCGCTTGCGAAAGGAATGGAATATCCAAACCAGGGGCGACTCCCGTTAACGTCAAACTGCGATTGTCTCCCCGGAAGAGCCGGGGGATTCCCCTGTTGTATAACTGGAAGCTGCTGCAGCAAGGACCACTCGCGCGATTTGTTTGTGGGTTACGGCTTCGCGTTATACGCGATCCGCCCTTCGCAAATCGTCCAGCGGATCTTCCCCTGCATGGTCCAGCCGTCGAACGGCGTATTCCTCGACTTCGATTTGCCTTCCCGCGCGTTGTAGGTCCACTCCGCCTTGGGATCGAAGACCACCACATCGGCAAAGCTGCCCACGGCGAGCGTGCCGCGGCCCTTCATGCCCAACAGCGCCGCAGGCTGGGCGCTCAGCAGGCTCAGCACGCGCCCCAGCGGCATCTTCCACTCCTTGTGCAGCCAGCGCAGCGACAGGCCCAGCGCCGTTTCCAGCCCGGTAATGCCGTTCGGAGCGTTCTCAAACTCCACTTCCTTCTCGTGCACGGCGTGGGGCGCGTGGTCGGTGGCAATGGCGTCCACCACCCCGTCCAGAATGGCCTCGATCATCGCGTCGCGGTCCGCGGCCGAGCGCAGCGGCGGGCACATCTTGGCGTTGGTGTTGTACAGGCCCACGTGCTCCTCTGTGAGCAGAAAATGATGCGGCGCAACCTCGCAGGTCACGCGCAATCCGTTGCGCCGCGCCTGGCGCACAGCGGCCAGCGCCGCCACCGTGGAGGTGTGAGCTACGTGCAGGTGAACGCGCGTGTCGCGCAACTCGGTCACCAGGCGGATGTCGCGTTCCACAATGCTCGACTCGGCCTCCGCGGCCATGCCGCGCAGTCCCAGCTTGAACGACATCGGCCCCAGGTTCATGCTTCCGCCCTGGGTCAGGCGCGTGTCCTCCGCGTGCTGAATCACGCCCAGTCCCACGCGTGCGGCAGCCGTCAGGGTCTCGCGCATGATGTTGTCTTTGAGAATCGGGCGTCCGTCGTCGGAGACGGCCACGGCCCCGGCGGATTTGAGCGCCGCGTAATCGTTGAGCGCCTCGCCCTTTGATCCGCGCGTGGCGGCCGCAATGGGAAATACGCGCACCACCGCGCCCCGCTCCGGCGCCTGCATCCAGCGCGTGATCTCCGGCGAGTCGTTCACCGGCGAGGTGTTGGGCATGGCGGCCACCGCCGTAAAGCCTCCCGCGGCGGCTGCGGCTGTGCCTGTCGCGATCGTCTCCTTGTAGCCCTGGCCGGGCTCGCGCAGGTGCACGTGCATGTCGATCAGTCCCGGCGCCAGGTAAAGGCCCGTGGCGTCCAGCACCTCGGCTCCATTGGCCGATTTCAGTTTGCCCGGAGCGGCAATCTCGGCCACATGCCCGTCTTTGAGCAGAACGTCCTTGAGCGCGTCCACGCCGGCTGCCGGATCAAGAAGATGGCCTCCGCTTATCACCAGAGCCGTCATGCGCGGCCTCCTTGCTTGTCTGCCAAAAGCGCCCGCTCCACCACCGCCATGCGGATGGCAACGCCATTTTTCACCTGTTCCAGAATCGTCGACTGAGGCCCATCGGCCACGCCCGCGGTCAACTCCAGACCGCGGATAATGGGCCCGGGATGCAGCACGATGGCTGTGGGCGCAAGCGTGGCCAATCGCTGGCCGGTCAGTTGGTAGGCCGCCTTGTACTCTTCCAGGTCCAGTTGCAGACCGGCCAGCCGCTCGGCCTGAATGCGCAGCATCATGATTGCCTGCGACTGGCGGAGCGCGGACTCAAAGTCCCGCTCGATGGTGATGCCTGGGCCCGCCTGTGCCGCCAGTTCCGGCAGCAGTTCCTTGGGGCCGCAGAGCAGCACCCGCGCCCCCAGCCGGGGCAGCAGCAGCATGTTGGAGCGGGCCACGCGGCTGTGCAGGATATCGCCCACAATGCTGACGGTGACTCCGGCCAGGGTCTCCGGGGTAACGGTCTCGGCGCCGGCCTTGAGGTGCGCCAGAATGGTGCGCAGGTCCAGCAGCGCCTGCGTGGGATGCTCGTGCATGCCGTCGCCCGCATTCAGCACCGGCAGGCGCGTCTCGGACTCCAGCAGCCAGGCCGCGCCAGAGGAACTGTGGCGCAGAATAATCGCCTCCGCGCCCAGCGCGCGCAAGGTCAGGCCGGTATCCTTCAGCGATTCGCCCTTTTCAATGCTCGAAGAAAGGCTGGAAACCAGCGTGGTGTCGGCGCCCAACGACTTGGCGGCCAGCTCAAAGCTGGTGCGCGTGCGCGTGGACGACTCGTAGAACAGCAGCGCCACGCGGCGCTTGGCCAGAATGCGGTCCCGGACCAGCGGGTCCAGGTTCTCCAGTGCCGTGGCGCGTGCCAGAATATGGCTGATCCCGTCCAGGCTCAGATCTCCGGCCGAGAGCAGCGATCCGGGATTGTATGGGAACGGCGAGGCTTCGACGGGGGGATGAAGAAGCTGGCGGCGTACAGGCGTTGCGGTTAGGTTCATGACGTTTCAGCCCCTGTCTTTCAGCCTCCGTCTTCCAGCAAATCGCCGGAGGCTGGAGGCTGCCTTTCTTGCTTATTCCACCCTCTCGACCAGCAGCACCTGCTCGTCGTTGTCAACCTCGCTGAACTTGACTTCTATAATCTCGCGGCTGCTGGTGGGCACATGCCTGCCCACATAGGTCGCCTCAATGGGCAGCTCGCGATGGCCGCGGTCAATGAGTACAGCCAGTTGTACGCGGCGCGGCCTGCCGTGGTCAAAGAGCGCGTCCAGCGCGGCGCGGATGGTGCGTCCGGTATAGAGCACATCGTCGCAAAGCACCACGTCGCGGCCCTCGATATCGCAGCCGATCGCTCCCTCCGTGACCACCGGGCGGCTATCCGCCGTGGACAGATCGTCACGGTAAAACTGGATATCCAGCACGCCCGTGTCCACCGGATGCTTTTCAATGCCGGAGATCAGTTTGCCCAGCCGCTCGGCCAGCGGAACGCCGCGGCGCTTGATTCCCACCAGCGCCAGGTTGTCGCTGCCGTTGCTCTTTTCCACAATCTCGTGGGCCAGGCGCACCAGGGTGCGTTCAACTTCCGAGGCAGACATCAGCCTGCCTTTTATCCGCAGGTTAGGCATTATTGGGGCTTCGCTCATAGGTGTTCTCTCGCCACTTGTCTCTCGCAGGATGATACGAGGGGTTGCCGCTCACCGGCAAGTTGTGGAGAAGTGGGACCGAATCCACGGCCTTGCGCAGGGCCGGACACACGCGTGCCGGAGCGGTCTTACCCTGTCCCCGGCCGGCATCTCAGGCGGAGTGGGATGGATGCGCGCGAGCCTTTACGCGCAGCGCGGGCCCGGCCGGCTTCAGCGCCTGCAACTCCCACTCGCCCGGACCTGCAGCCACAAGACGAAACTCGCGGCTCACATCCTGCAGCGCCGGTTTTACGCTCTCCGGGAATGCGCCGCTCTCGCGGGCCGTCTCCCACTGGCGGACCACGTCGAAAATCGCGGCCTTGGTGCTGTCCAGGCTGGTCACGCTCGCTGAGGTTTGCGTCGCCTTGCTGTCAAAGCTGGTGACCAGGGCAAACCCGGCGTCGAAGCCGGCGGCCCGCGCGCAGAGCCACTCCACGTCTTCCAGCGTTGTATCCGGGCGCAATGAGAACCAGCCCAGCATGGGCGGAATCAGGTTGCGTTTGTAGAAGAGCTGGTTCCTGAGTCGTAACAGAGTCTGGCTCTGGCGGAAGCCCGCATACCAGGGCTCCCCCCAGTTGTAGCGCGTGGCAATGTGCCAGGCAAAGTGATGCGGATTGCTGGCGTCGTTGATCATGTGTCCGCGCAGGGCCGGCGAGAGCGCGTCGTACCACGCGCTGGTAAACAGCGAGCAGCCGTATTGGCCCATGCCGGTGGACCAATTGCCCTCCAGTCCATCCAGCGAAAGCTGCACGGCGCCGGTCTCATTACAGAACGCGGCAATATTGCGCGCCACCTCCACCGAGAGCGCCGCATCGGTAAGGAAAACCTTGTAGCCGTGATCCATCAGCATGGCGGCGTCCGCGCCGTTCGCGTGCGCTGCGGCCTGCGTGCCCCAGGCCCCGCGCTGGCAGCCCAGCAGCCGCCAGGGCGCTTCCGCTGAAACACTCTCGAAACGGACCAGTTCCTCGCCGAGCAGGACCGTATGCAGAACGCTCTTCTGTTGAAACCAGGACGGGTCGGAGACGGGAATCTCGGTCTGTGCGGCATCGATCGCGGCGGTGAGTTGACTCGTCCCGATCTGCGCCAGCCGTGGGTCGGGCCGGGGGGTCACGTAGGCATCGTTGGGCGTGATGAAGTTTGAAAGCGTATGAAAGCCGACGCCCAGCCCGGCGCGGCGGGCCTTCTCCACGCACGCGCGGAAGCCGTCGCGGCCGCGCGGAAACAAGCCCGGCTTGAGCCGGAAATGTCCCCAGGTCTCGAAGGGCGAACTGTGGTAGAGAACCTTGAGGCCGGCCCGCCGCGTCATTTCAATGGCGCGATCGATGGTGTCTTCGCCAAAGTCCACAATCAGGTAGGAAGCGGTGGCCCGCGGCGACATCTTGGCCCATACGCCGTCCATCATCGGATGCGGCAGGCCCTCGGCTACTTCGATTGCGCCCAGGGTTGCCAGCGCTTCGCCGGCCGGGACGGCGAACAGCGCGATCTTGCTGCCGACGACGCCACCATCGGCAAAAGGCAACGCTACAAATTTTTCGTGTCCCCAGTTGCCGATGACCCGGCTGCGGTCCCGGTTCCGGCAATAGGCCTGCAGGCTGCTGCCAAACTCCGTGTGCCGCGCCGTGTCGCCCCGCCAGTTCTGCCGCTTGCGCAACGCGTCGGGCAGGCCGGGATAGATGCCGCTATCGTCGGCGGCAACGCCGTCCGGCGCAATGTCGCTCTCCACGGTCGGATAGCCGCCCAGCGTCCTGACGTTAAGCGCCTGTATGCCCACGGCCGATTCGGTATCGCGGACCACGCCAACCACTTCTCCCACCAGGTCGCCGATGCTGAGCGGATACGGCCCCCAGAGCGCCAGTTCCACCGGTTCGGCGGCGTGCAGCGCGGTCAGCTCGAAGGTGACGTGCGAAGGCTTTTCGCCGACGGCCACAACCGCCTCGGCGCCAATCCCCTCAAAACTCAGAGTCAGTTTGCGCTTCTGCGGGTTCCATGCCGCGCGATCCGGAGCATGAAGCTTGCCGGCGGCGCGCAGGCTCAGCAGGGGCGCCGGCTGCCCGGGAGCCAGCACTGCACGCCCTTCGCAGGCGATGGCGCTCAGCGCGCCCGTGGCATCGATAGTGAAGGCTGCGTGGCGGGTCTTGAGATGCACTGCGGGCCTTCCCGTCGCGGCGAGGCCCGGTTGCGCGGGAAGCAGCGCGGCGGCGCCTGCGCTCACCACGAGAAGTCCAAACTGGCGCCGGTCTATCTCCGGCGGATTGCAGAACGGCGAAGCGATTGGTTCGTGATCATGCTGAGAAGAAACAGAAAATTCCTTGCTCTTTTCCACTGTCTATCTCCAAGTGGACAGAATACGGCAATTTTCATAATCCGGTAATGGCACACACATCGCGCAGGTCAGCGCCGCCTGCGATGAGGGGAAGTCTTCTAAAACGGGGCTGTGTTGCGGCTCTAAGAACTTCTCTGTAAATAAGCTCTAAATCTCGGGTCTGCGGCTGCGCGCCAGCATCCGCGCCCCAATGGCGCCGCCGGCGGTAGCAAACAGAAGCAGCGCCGTCACTAAAAGCAGAATGGCGCACAACACCCACCCGGCGCGTCCTTCCGGCGAAAGCAGCCACGCCTTGGCAAGCACGATGGTTTGTGCGTCCACGCCCATCGTTGTCCACTGCTGGGTCATTTGCTGGCCCACAATGTTCTGCCAGAAATCGTCGAATACCTTGCCCTGGTGGAAGAAGAACCGCATGGAAAACAGCGAGACGCCGGTCGCGCAGGCGGCTGTCCACCCGCCCAGCACCCCGGTCACCAGGCCGATGCGGGCGCCTGCCCCAATCGTGATCCACGCCGGCTGCTGGCTGCGCACATACAACACCACCGTCCAGGCGGCCGCCGCCGACATCCACAGCAAACCAAAGATGCTTACCGGAGAAAACAGGGAGCAGAGCAGCCCGGCGGGAATCGCCAGCATCAGCGCCGAGCGCAAAGCAGACTTCCATTCAACGCTGCCGGCGTCGCGCACAGCCTCGTTCCACCGCTCCGGCTGGCCCAGTCCTGTCTCGCCCTCCGCCTCGTAGACAAAGCGCGGCAGACCGCACACGGGGCAGTAGCAGTTGTCGGCCTGGACGGCCTGGTGGCAGCGGGTGCAGGTAATCTCCATACATCTAAGAGCCTATAGCATTTCGCCGCTGCGTGGGCAGTCCGGAATTAAGGGCTGCCGGCGGTGCGCTCCGCAAAACCTGCTCTAGCGGTGCTTCGCTGCTGCGTGGCGTTCTGCGGACTGCCGTCTGAGTTTGAAAACCCGCAGAACAAATGCATATTCCCGTCTGCCGCAATTACGGCAGCGCACGGGGTATTGCAAAACCAATAATCGGCCAAGATCCTCTCTGCGAAAACGAGAGGTACGGAAGTCCGATTGTCCGCACATACGGCACAGTAAGGGCATATTGGGCTCCAGGGTATGAAGAAGTAGGCGGGCGAGCTCTTGCTCCCGGAGAATCATCGACGGCAGTGTTCGCTGCCGTTACATCGTCCGATGTGCACAAAGAACTACATCGTGTGCTCTATCATGTCATGACAAACCTGTCATGCAACACGCAAATTTCTGAATTTTATTGGAAGTGCAAGCCCGCAGACATTTCAAAAAAAGTCGGCTACTGTTGCTTGTTTCGCCGCATCAGGAGTGGAGTTCGAGCTGATCCAGCTTTGCCGACACGATGGCCTCAGCCGCCGCCACGGTCTCGTCCAGCGTCATCCGGGTCGAATCCAGCATCACGGCATCCGCTGCCGGTTTCAGCGGCGAATCGGCGCGATTGCGGTCCCGTTCGTCGCGGGCGCGCAGGTCGCGGATCACTTCATCCTGCTGCACCGCCGGCGCGGGCCCAAGCTGGTCGAAGCGGCGCAGTCCCCGCACCTCGGGAGCCGCATCCAGAAAAATCTTCACCTCGGCTTGGGGAAAGACCACGGTGCCAATGTCGCGGCCTTCCATCACCACCCCGCCGCCAGCGCCCAGTTGCTGTTGCAGGCGCACCATCCGGGCGCGGATCGCGGGGAAAATGCTTACCCGCGATGCTGCGTCCGTCACCATCTGATTGCGGATCAGGCCGGTCACATCTTCGCCGTCCAGCAGGACGCGGTTCTCTTCTTCGCCCGGCTCCAGGCGGATGTCGGTCTCCGCGGCCAGGCTGGCAAGGCCCTCGCTCTTATCCAATGGCAGTTCCGAGCGAAGAGCCTTCAGGGCAAAAGCGCGGTACATGGCGCCTGTTTCCAGGTTCAGCAGCCCAAAATGACGGGCCAGGTGCCGCGCAATCGTGCTCTTGCCCGCGCCGGCTGGGCCGTCGATGGCGACAAGGATCTTTCTGCCTGGCTGCGCTGAAGACAAGGGTTTTACGTCCGTGCTCATCCGCGCTTCTTTGCACCCGGCTTGGCCGGCGCCGTAAAGCCGAACCGCTTGCTGTTTCCAGCCTTGGTGCCGGCCGCCAGGGCTGGCTTGCGGCTGCTGCTGCGTGCATCGGGCCGCGCATCCTTGCGGGGAGCGCTGCCGCTGCGGGAAAGACTGCTGCTGCGCGCGCCTCCACTGGGCTTGCCTGTGGTCTTGGCGCCGTTGCCGTGACCGTTGCGCTGGCTCCATGCCGGAGCGGCAGACTTGGTGCTGCGTGCGCCGCTGGCCGGGCGGCTGGCGCTTCCGCTGGAGCGGGCTCCGTTGCCGGAACCGGTGCTCGCATGTGCGGCCTTCCGCGTCCCGCTGGCGCTCTTGGTTGCATTCGGAGTCCAGCGCGCGCCTGAGGCTGGCCTTGCTCCGGTTGTCCTTGCTCCTGCCGGCCGTGCTCCCGTGGTGCGGGTTTCAGAGCCGGCGCGGCGCACCGGGCGGCTGCTGGCGGAGGATTGTGCCGGTTTGCGGTCGCGGGAGTGCGTGGCCGGCCGGCTGAAGTGCGGGCGCGCCGACGCGGATTTGCCGCCGGTTGCCGGCTTGCGCGCGGCAGCTACACGTGGTGTATGGGGTTCCGCGGCCATGCGTGCAGCCATGGGGGCAGGCGCAGGGGCGGCTGCCGGCGCAGGCAACTGCGCAGCGGGCTCCGGCATGTCCAGCTCATGTTCGCGGGAATGCAGGAAGTAGGCTGAGGCCGACATGGACGAACTGGAATAAAGCGTAGGAGCTACAGCAAACTCCGGCAGCGTGCCGGCTACGTAAAAGTGCGGAGCGTGGCCCAATGAAAGCGTATGTACCTGGCGGGTAGCTACCAGGCCCCGAAGCACTTCCCGCACCTTGCTGCGCGCGGTCAGGGCTGCCAGGAACATCTCAACTTCTTCCATGCTGGCCGCAATCACGGCCTGCAGATAAATGGAGGCAAGCACCGAGATTGCCGTCACCTGCGAGGTGGAGGCGCCTTCGGCAATGGCTTTCTGGAATCGTGTCCGCAGCAGTTGCCACTGCGCGGCCTGCCCGGGAGCAGAAACCACCGGGATAATGCGAAGCTGCTGCCAAAGCTCGGTAATCGCGCGCAAAACTGCGGCTTCGGTTACTTCGCGGCCCAGTGCATGAGTCAGCTTGGCAATCGTCGTGTCGCCCAGCTCCAACTGTTTGTAGGCTTGAACGGCCAGCTGTGAAACCTGGCGGGAACCCGTCAGTTGCGGGCTGCGGCGCCAGTCGCGGTCGCCCCGGAGGGCATACACATAAGGCAGAACCCACGCGGCCACCACAAAGTCCGGCTGTTCGCCCGGCAAACCCAGCAGGTTCAGCCGCACCGCCACGCCGTCTGTCTCCAGGCGTACCAGCAGCTCTTCTGCCAATGCAATCTGTTTTGGCTCGGGTGTCGCGTTCCGTTGACCCGCTACGGCCTCAACAAAGGAGGGTGCGATAGAAGTGGAAAACTGCCGCTTCGGCAGGAAAAGACACAATCCTGTCTCCTCAATCCACGTACGGGCGTCTTCCAGTGTGAGTGCCCCGTTACCGTTCAGGCGCATCCTTTCGGCGCGCGATGCTTCCAATTGCTCTGCTGTCAAAGAAAAACCTCACTTCCAGGCTGGCAAAAAGAACCAGTTAGCCCCACTCCTGAGAGTGAGGGTAACCACCTCCTGATATTCTATCTGCGATTTAAATTCGATGGAAGGCCCGTTGGATCTCCTTCCAGGAATACAGCAAAGCTATTGGACGTCCGTGCGGGCAACTTGTTGGGTGTTCGGTTTTCGCAAGCTCGGTCAGTAACCACTCCATGCGCACCGGATCGAGCGCGGTGTTGATTTTAATGGCGGCGTGGCAGGCGATGGAGGCGGCAATCCGCGTCCGCAGCGCCGTAAGGTCCTCATTCTGCTTGGGTTCGTCCGGGTCGCCGCTCGACTGCTCCATCACCTCGGCCAGCATCCGCTCCAGCGCCGCCCCCTCCAGGCCCACCGGCGCTGCTTTTACCGCAAGTGTCTGTGGGCCAAAGGGTTCCACCTCAAATCCGTTGCGGTCCAGCTCCTCGGCAATGCGCGCAAACACCACCATCTGCCAGGGCTTCAACTCCACCAGCATGGGCATCAGTAACCTCTGGCGCTGTACCTTTTCCACCTGGCGGTCCCTTAAAATTTTTTCAAAAAGCACTCTTTCGTGTGCAACATGCTGGTCGATTATCCACAAACCGTCCTCCCCTGAGGCCAGAATGAACGAATCCCGCAACTGCGCCAGCGGCCTCAACGACCCCAGATGGTTCAAATTGGCCGCCGCCTGCTCGGCCTCCACCTGCGCCGTAGCCGCCGCCGTCTCCGGCCCGCTCAGGCCCGCATTACCCGGGGAGCAGCCCTCCAAATCCGGCAACCCGGACGGCTGAAACAGCGCCGCCGCTGCCTCGCCCCATGCCGCCTGGTCAAAATTGCCTGCGTCAAAGCTCCGTACGCCAAAGGGCAAATTGCCGGGGGCGGCCGAGGGCAGCCGTGGAGTCAACTGGAACGGCGCGGCGTCCGCCCGCACGGTCTGGAACGCCCCCGGGTCGGAGTCCGCCATCGGCTCGCTGTCCGGCGACCCCGGCAGCGGCGAAGCGGCCGGCGGCATCAGCGAGGGGCTGGCGGCTGCCGCGGAGTCCAGCGCGGCCAGGAACCCCGCGGCCGGGCGCGCCTTGATCAGCGCCGTCCGCAGGCTGTCGCGCACAAAATCGTGGATCAGCGACTGCTGGCGGAAACGAACCTCGGTCTTGGAGGGGTGGACGTTCACATCCACCTCCTCGGGCGGCATCTCCAGAAACAGCAGCACCACCGGGAAGCTGGTGGGCGGAATCACGTTGCGATAGGCCTCCGTGATGGCGTGCATCAGCAGCCGGTCGCGGATAAGCCGCTTGTTCACAAAAATGTAAATCGAGTTGCGGTTGAGCTTTTGCAACTCGGGCTTGGAATAAAAGCCGCTCATCCGCAGCGTTCCCGGATCGCGCACCGGGGCCTCCGGGTCAATCTTCCACGGCGGCGGCGCGGGCAGCCCGGCATGGGCCAGCGGGGTTTCCGCGGCCACCGGCAGCAGTTGCGCCAGCGTGTCCTTGCCAAAAATCTGGTAAATGCGCTCCGCTGTGCGCGTCACCGGCGGCGCGGAGACAACCGTGTGCGTGGCTGAAACCAGCTCGAAGTGCATCTCCGGATGCACCAGCGCATAATGCGTCACCAGCGCAGTCACGTGCGCCAGTTCCGTACTCTCCGCGCGCAGAAATTTGCGCCGCGCCGGCGTGTTAAAAAACAGGTCGGCAACGGCCAGCGTGGTTCCTCGCGGCAGGGCAGCGTCGTCCACATGCAGAATCTTGCCGCCCGCGATTTCCATCCACGTTCCGGCCGTTTCGTCCCCCGTTGCTGTCTCCAGCGTCACCCGGGCTACGGACGCAATCGAGGGCAGCGCCTCCCCTCTGAAGCCCAGGGTCGCAATCGACAGCAGGTCGTCGGCGGTGCGCAGCTTTGAAGTGGCGTGGCGCTCAAAGGCCAGCAGCGCGTCGTCGCGGCTCATGCCCTGCCCATCGTCGCTCACGCGGATCAGCTTGCGCCCGCCCGCCTCCACCTCGACGCGAATGCGGCTGGCGCCCGCGTCCAGCGAGTTCTCCAGCAGCTCTTTCACCACCGACGCAGGCCGGTCCACCACCTCGCCGGCGGCGATCTGGTTGGCAACCTGGTCGGAAAGTATGCGGATGCGGCCCATAAGCACTTAGGGTAACGCAGGCCGCAGCGCGCCGCACGGAAGAAGCGGAATTGCCGGCCTCTTACTGCACCTCTGCGCCGCTCCCCCGCCGGAAGCCCCGGATGCGGTGAAAGGTCATGAAGTTCGCGTCGTGGGCGCGATTGGCTCCCCCCGTCTCATCCTCGAAAGCCGTCCGCGAAACCGCCACAATATCGTCGCCGTCGAACTGCCAGTCCACATATTGGAAGGCATGGTTCTTTACGTCGGGATGCGTGAGGACGATCTTCTCCACCGTCCAGTGATGCAGATCGGCTGAGGACATCAGCGCCAGCGTATTCCTGACCGCGGCGGGATTGGTGGCGGACAAGGGTTCGGACTCCAGCGCCGGGTTGCAAAGCGTCCAATATTTCCGGCTGACCTTGTCGTAGCGGATGCTGAACTTCTTCGCGCCGCCGGGAAAGTCCACCAGCGCCGAAAATGTCAGCTCGCCATCGCGCACTTCAACGATTGCCGCTTTTTCAATGTTGTCCACGCGCAGAATGTCCAGAATCTGATGCCCTGGCCCCACCACCGCGTTTCCCTCCAGCCAGGTTTTTCCAGCGCCCGCATCGGCAGGGTAGGCAAGCCGATTCGTGAAGCTCCAGTTGTGCGCGTCCAGCAGGTCTGCCTTCTCCGGCGCGGAGGCGACAAAGGCCTGGAACCTTCCCCATGCGCCGGCCGGATGGTATTCAAACGCTCTCCACACGCGCCCCCGCTCCACAACCACTGGCACCGGCGCGGTATGGTAGCCCGGGTCCTCAGTCAGGTAGGAGGGCGCGCTCCAGGTCTTTCCTTCGTCGCTCGAGCGCCGGATCACGATCCGCCCATATTGCCCGGTGATCCCCAGCAGGTAGAGCTGTTTGCGCAGAAAAAACAGCGACGACCAGAACTGGTCGTGCAACTCCGCGGTTTTTTCCCAGGTGGCTCCCCGGTCCCGCGAAATAAACACGCGCGTCACGCCGGAGCTGTTCTCCGTCGAGTTGGGGCCGAACAGGTCATGCGAGCAGACGTACGCCCCATCCGGAAGAATGGCGATCGAGGGCGAGCCGATATACATGCCGGTCGCGGCCGGTTGATGATCGATCACCACACCCGGAGGCGCGCTTGCCGCTCTGCCAGGCACGGCCAGCAGCGGAAGCAACAAGAGGCCAATCCACCTGAATTTCATTTGTGCTCCTTGCAAAAGCTATTGGCGCAGCTACGCCACGCATCAAGCGCAGCGGTACGCCGGTCCCCGGCTCTCCAAACGGCCCTCAGTATACCGTCCCGCGCGGACGCGCTTCGGCTCGCTCTCACCGCACAAAGCAGTCCTGTCCGCGCGCGGAAACTCCCGGCGCAGGTGCAGGTGTGAGCAGCAACCTGGCAATCGTGTTTGATTTTGGTCTTGGATCAGAATGCGCCCAGGCGGCGCATTGCGAATATGGGTTTTACTTGATTGTTTTTAAACAACTTATAGAGATATTTGGTGCCGAAGAAGGGACTCGAACCCCCACACCCTTGCGAGTACGTGGACCTGAACCACGCGCGTCTGCCAATTCCGCCACTTCGGCACAGTACACAAGTTCAGCGCGTTCCGCTGAACCGGCAGCAACTCCGAGTCTCGCAAATGCGGGACCCCGTGTCAAATTTTACCTCGGGTTACGGGCTGCCGCTTTGCTCTGGACCTTGAATCGCGGCATCCCATCCCTGCCAAAAAACGCCAAAAAGAAAACGGCTTGGCAAGGATGGGCGCCCACGATTCATTCACCGTGAAAATGCATTACACCAGCTTCGCGTCCAGCACAATCTCCGTGTTGTTGGCGAACAGCTTTGAGATCGGGCAGCCGCCCTTGGCGTCCGCGGCGGCCTTGTCGAACGCTTCCTGGGTCGCGCCGGGAACGCTGGCCGTGGTGGTCAGCACGATGCGGGTAATGGCGAAGCCCGCATCGGTCTTGGCCAGCGTAACCGCCGCCTGGGTCTCAATCTTGCTCGGTGTCAGCCCCGCGCCGCCCAACTGCGCGCCCAGCGCCATGGAGAAGCAGCTCGCATGAGCCGCCGCAATCAGCTCCTCGGGCGTGGTGCCGGAGTCCGCGCCTTCAAAACGCGTCGCGAACGAGTAGTTGGCGTTGCTCAGAACGCCTGTTGCCGTTGAAATGGTGCCTTTGCCTTCCTTCAGTGATCCTGTCCAAACCGCACTTGCCTTGCTTGCCATAGGTCCCTCCTTGGGGGATTCGAATTCCGGTTTTCTGTTGTGCGCGCCGCCGTGGGGAAGTCCTCAGCGCCGCAGGGGAGTTGGTACATCGGGCGCCTTGCCGCAGACCAGGCTGCGGGGGCCTTCTCATTCATGCTAATCTGTCCGCCATGTTGCCGCAGCGGCCCACATCCCTCGATCCCGATTTTACGGCTGACGTCTCACATAGTGAGGCGACAACCCCGCCCGCGCCGGTCGATCATCACTGCCAGATCTGCCCCAACTGTTCCCATCAGCTCACCGGCCACCACTGCAAGCTGGTCTGCACGCAGTGCGGCTATTACCTCAGTTGCGCGGATTATTACTGATCTCTCCCAACCCTGCACCCGGCGGCTATGATGGATAGCCGAAAGGAATCACCATGTCCACAGCGGGTTTGAGAGCGAGTCACCTCCGCGCCTATGGAGCCAGGGCCGCGGTCCTGGGTTTGTTTGTTACTTCGCAGCTCTGTGCCCTGGCCTCCGCGCAAACCGCGGATGCGGCGCTCAAGCGCGAAACCCCCTCCATCCAGGTCGTCTTCGACGCCCGCCAGCCGGGGCTGAGCGCTCTCAGCATCGACTCACTCCAGCGCGGCGAGTTCGGCAAGAATCCGATTGTGGAGCAGCCTGCGCCGCCGGCCGAATACAAAGTCACGCAGAGCGGCGGCTGGGTCCGGTACGCTCTTGCTTCCGACCCCGCGCACGCCGTCTGGCAGATGCGCGCCGCAGGCGACGTGCTCCGTCTGCGCAGTGTGTACCGGGCAGGCGCTGCGGCCATGACCTGGCGGTTCAATCCGGACTTGACCCATGCCACGCTGCTGGGGCATGTAACGGCGGCGGGGGATATTGCGTTGCCGGCCGTGCTGCACCTGCCCGGCATGGGATCGCTGCGGGTCTCTGTCCAGACTGGCTTGAAGCCGGGCGGTAGCGTGGCGCTGGGCTATGTCGCGCACCGCAGGCCCTCGCGCTTTGTCGATGTGACCTTTCCCGCGGCCACGCAGGCTGAGGGATGGGTCGAGTACACGCTCCAGACGGCGGCCATCTATCCGGCGGTGCCGGGCGTGAATCTCAGTGACCGCCGGTACGACGGCTTCCGGCGGGATTGGCTGGACATCTATCAGCAGCAGGCGGAGCAGCACGTGCTGGCCAACAATGCGGCCAGCGACGCGGTGGGCTTTACGGTGTTTCTCTACGCGGACATGGCCCGGTACACGCCGCCGCTGGCGCCCGGACTGACGGCCATGGACCTGGTGCGCGATACGCTGGACCGCTATCTGGCTGGATTTCTGGGCTACGGAATGACCGGGTACCAGATGTTCGATGCAAAGGTGGGGCGAGAGGAGTTCCCGCACCCGAGCCTGGACACCTATCCCTCCCTGCTGATTGCGGCGTACGACTACGTGGACGCGACGGGCGACCGGCAGTGGCTGCGCGCGCATTACAAGGGGCTGCGCGGCTGGGCAGAGACGATGACCGCGCCCAACGCGGATAAAAGCCCTCTGCTGGAGTATGCCGAGAGCGGCAACTCGGGCTCGTGGACGCCCAGGGTGACGGTGCGCCCGGCCAACTGGTGGGACACCATCGGGTTCGGCCACCAGGACGCCTATTCCAACGCACTGGGCTACCGGGCCTTGCGCGGGATGGCCGTGCTGGCCGATCAGGCGGGCGCTGCGGGCGATGCGGCCAGGTATCGCGCGCGTGCCGAGGCGCTGCGGGCGGCGTATGCGCCGGCGTTTGTTGACCCGGCCACCGGCGTGGTGGCGGGCTGGCGCAGCCGCGACGGCCAACTGCACAACTACGACTTCACTTTTGTGAACGGCATCGCGGTGCGCTACGGGCTCATCCAGGGAGCTGTGGCGCGGCGGGCCATGGACGGCATCGTGAGCGAGATGCGGAAGGTTGGCTACACAAACTTCTCTCTGGGCCTGCCGGGGAACCTGATTCCGGTCCGGCGCGCGGACTACGTGGACCTCAATCCCCACGCCGGCGGGCCGCAGCGCGAGGACGGCAGCGACGGCTTCCAGATCTACGAGAACGGCGGCGCGACCGCCTGTTGGGCGTACTACACCGTGGCTGCGCTCGATAAGCTGGGCGAGCGCGGCGAGGCGGACCGGATGCTGATGCCCATGCTGGAGGGCTTTGCGCAGCAGGGATTCTCGCAGCGCGCGGCCAACGGACAGACCAGCGACTGGCGGGACTGGCAGGGCGGCGCGCATGGCTACGAGGGATTGCTGGTGGACAACTACTACACGTTCCTCGCCGTCCTCGACCGCGCAAATATGCTGGCCAAGCTGCCGTAGGCGCCTGCGGTATGGATGATTGTGCGCCGAGCGCTCGGATTCAACACGCCGGCTGCGGGTAGCGGGTCAGTTTGAATCCACGGGGTTCAATCAGTAGTTCCCGAGTTGGCGGTAATACGCCCGCGACATTTGTTTTTAGTCCCGGAGGGACGTTCGAAAATAGCCCCGGGTGAAACCCGGGGAACTGCGCCCCCCCCCGAAAAACAATGCGCGCCCCGGAGGGGCGCGGCGAAACAAGTGAGTAATGTCCGATTAGCCGGTGATCTGCCAGGATCGGCGGGTGGCCCGGATCCCAAAACCTGACCCATCATTAGAGTATGGGTGCCCCAGGTCTCGCGATGTTCCATCGTGAAATGGGTGGGAAGCCACGCCTCCGCGTTGACCGGCTGCGTATACAGCGGCAACGGCCAAATCTTCGACGTTTCCACAAACAAGTTGGTCAACAGTCTTCCCCTTGCCGCGCTCTACGGAGGATTTGCTTACTCCATCCGCCCGCGACAATCGTTTTTTGTCCCGGAGGGACAACCGAG
>Ga0316217_10003914_pt1 | contig 16531 bp, 19 predicted proteins | sample 1anoAmetaG_FD_203633 | JGI IMG/M metagenome (GOLD analysis project Ga0316217, IMG submission 203633) | Freshwater microbial communities from Trout Bog Lake, Wisconsin, USA - 1anoA | ecosystem: Environmental > Aquatic > Freshwater > Lake > Hypolimnion/Profundal zone | place: USA: Wisconsin...
CCATTTCCCCGCCATCGACATCCTGCCCAGCATCTCCCGGCTGTTCTCCACCCTGGCCATCCCCGAGCAGAAGCAGCTTTCGGCCAAGCTGCGGGACCTCCTGGCCACCTACACCGAAGCCGAGGACCTCATCCAGATCGGCGCCTACACCAAGGGCTCCAGCCCCAACATCGACCAGGCGATCCAGTTCCAGCCGGCGATCCTGGGCTTCCTGCGCCAGGCCGTGGCCGAAGGCTCCAGCTACCACGAGACCCTCCTGGCCATGGGCAGGATCTTCGGCATCGACCTCGCCCCCTTCCTGAAACCGGCGGTGTGAGATGGCGACCCGGTTCCGGTTCCGGCTCGAATCCCTGCTCAAGCTCCGGCGCAATCTGGAAGAGGTCGCCCAGCGCGCCCTGGCCCGCACGCTGGAGCTGCAGGACCAGGCCAGGGTCAAGCTGGCCCAGCTGCTGGCGGCCCAGGTCGAGACCATCGAAGCCCGCCGCACGCCCATCGGCCAGGCCGTGGACCTGGACCGCCTGCGCGCGGTCGAGCGCTTCCTGCTGGTGCTGGAGCGGCGGATCGCCGAGGGCCGGACCCACCTGCGGGAAGCTGAGGCCCGGGTGGCCGCCGCCCGCCAGGACCTGCTGAGGGCCCACCGGGCCCACCTGATGCTGGTCCGGCTCAAGGAGCGGCGGCAGGAACAGCATGCCCTGGAGCAGCTCCGCGAGGAGGCCCGGGACATGGACGAGATGGCCGTCCTGCGCTACCGGCTCGGTCCGGCTTCCACGGGCGCGATGGCCCGCGAGGTGATCCCATGAACATGAAGAGCGTGATCTGGATATTGGCGCCCATCCTCCTGTCCGCAGGCGTCATCTGGCTGTCGGCCCAGGATCCCAAGACCCCGCCCGCCGCCGACGGCGTGAAGGTGGGGGAGCTGGCGGAAAAGCTGCAGGCCCGGGAAAAGGCCCTGGCCCAGCGGGAAGGCGACCTGCAGCAGCGGGAGCAGCGGCTGGCCACCCTCCAGGGCGCCCTGGACAAGGACCGGGCCGATCTCCAGGCCCGGGAGAAGAGCGTCCAGGAAGCCCTGGACAAGCTCGAGTCCCTGAGGACCCGCCCGCCCATCGACCCCCAGCTGATCCGGACCTACGAGGCCATGGATCCCATCGCCGGAGCCAAGGCGCTCAAGGAACTGGCCGTGATCAACCAGGAAGTGTCCGTGAGCCTGCTGGCCGGCATGCAGCCCAAGAAGGCGGCCAAGCTCCTGGACCAGCTGGCGCCCACCGACGCCAAGCTGGCCGCGCTCCTGTCGGAAAAAGTGGGCCTCTCCAAGCCCAAGACGGCCACTCCCTGACCCTCTGAACCCGGATTCCGCGGCTGGGTGCTGGCTGCCCGGACGGGGAGAGTCCGGCCGACCGGTCGACGACCGGCCACGCCATGAGGCTTTGGCATTTACCCGCTGGGCTTTTCCGAAATCGTTTCGGAGCACAATTATGAATTTAATTTGATTTAAATAATAACTTATTATAACGCATTTAAATATTGACATATATTGTTTTATATGATTCAATTCTAAAAATAATCATGCCTGGTTTCCTTTGTTTTTGGGTATTTTGGTGAGTCCAGGAATCTATTAATACCTGGCCGCAGTTGGTACCATTAAGGAGGCCAAAATGGCAGAGAACCCAGAGACCAGCCATCCCATCAACGTGGATTCCCCCGGAAGCTTCGGCGGGGACGGCACCATCCAGGGCCGGGAGCACATGGCCCTGATCGGCAGGAAAGGAGGCGAAAGCGTCAGCCAGGACCGCGGGCACATGGCCGAGATCGGCCGCAAGGGCGGTGAAAGCGTCAGCCAGAACCGGGAGCACATGGCCGAGATCGGCCGCAAGGGCGGCGAGACCATCAGCCAGAACCGGATGCACATGGCCGAGATCGGCAAGAAAGGCGGGGAGACGGTGAGCCGCGACCGCGGCCACATGGAGGCCATCGGCAGGAAGGGCGGCGAGACCGTCAGCCAGAACCGGGAGCACATGTCGGCGATCGGCCGGAAGGGCGGTGAAACCGTGAGCCAGGACCGCGGCCACATGGAGCAGATCGGCAAGAAAGGCGGCATGGCCGCCCACGCCAAGCGCTCGTCGGCCCAGAACAAGCATCAGGAGCACCTGTAGCGTCCGCGCCACCGCCATGCCAGAAGAATCAAATAACGAATAATATTTAACCAATACCAATATGAAACTTTCCCTGATCCTCAGATCCCTGGGGCGCCCACCCGGCCAAAACTGCCGGGTGGTTTCGGCATGAGGTGTGCGATGGCTGATGCACCCGTCTTGTCTCCCGGGTGGAGGTTTCATGCTCCAGACCCCAACGATCAAATCCGACCCGTCCACGGCCGCCGCCGCGGCAGCCACTGCCAGCAGCAAGGACAAGGATTCCGCCGCCCAGTCCCTGGAAGCCAATTTCTCCACCTACTTCTCCCAGATGGTGGCGTCCATGCCTTCGCTCCAGGCCAGTCTGCCGGCCCCGGCGGCCCCTGCCGGCGATAAGCCCGCCCCCTCCGCTTCCAGCGTCAACAAGCCCTCCCGGACCTCCACCGGCTCCGGTTCCACCCCGGCCCCTGCGACGGCCGGCGCGGCCCAGGCGACCGCGACGGCGGACGCCACCCAGGCGGCCGCGGGCGCCCAGGCCTCCGCGACCGCCGCCCAGTCCGCGCCGCAGGCTTCCGCCGCGGCCTCCGCCGACGGCCAGACCCAGGCCGCGGCCCCCCCCGCCGGCAATGCGCCAGCGGCCGCCGCGACCCCGGGGGCCGCCACGGCCGCCACGGCCGCGGCTGGAAGCCCCGCCTCGACCCAGACCAAGGCCGCCGCCACCAGCGCCGCCATCGCCTCGGCGGCCATTCCCGCACCGGCCGCGGACTCGCAGTCCGGCACCGGGGCCAAGGACACCCCCGGCCAGGCAACCGCGGGCGGCAGGCTGCAGATCCAGATCGAAAGCGATGCGGCCCCGGTCACCACAAAAGCGCCCCTGACTGAACTGGCCAGCCAGATCCCGATGAACACCGGCTCCAGCGCCGGCGCCAGCGCCGCCGCCGACAAGGCCAGCCTCGCGGCGGCCGCCCTGCCGGCGCAGGCCGCCGCCCCGGCCGCCGTGCCGGACGTGGCCGCGGTGCTCCAGGCCCTCCAGGCGCCGCAGCTGGCCGGGCAGACCGCCCTGCTGGCAATGCCTGTCTCCGAATCCGCCGCCGGCACCGGGCTGGCCGGAACCGCGGTGGCCGCGGCCCAGGGCGTGAGCGCCGGGGCCCAGCCGGGCGCCTCGGGTTCGGTGCGGGTGACGGCCTCCGCCGCAGGCGACGGGGCCCCGGCCACCAAGCAGCAGAGCCTGCTTTCCCAGGTGGACGGCACCATCAAGTTCCTGGTCAAGAACCAGGACCAGAGCGCCGAACTGCAGCTGCATCCGGAGTCCCTCGGCCGGGTCCAGATCAATCTCAAAGTCGAAGGCAACGTGGTGCACGCGAAGGTTTGGGCGTCCGAATCGGCGGCCGTCCCGGTGCTGCAGGACCACCGGTCCTTCCTGGAGGCTTCCCTCAAACAGCAGGGGCTGACCCTGGGCAGTTTTGACCTCCAGCAGGGACACAGGCAACAGCAGGCTCCCATGCCCGAAAGCACCCCGGCCGCCGCCGCCCCGGTCTCCGGTTCCGCCCTGTCCGCGACTGGGCAGGAATCGCCTGCCGCCCTGCCCAGTCCAGCCTACAAGACCTCCAGGATTGAATATGTCGCCTGACGGCACGGCCCATGCTTATCAACCATTCCAAGGGAGTCGCACATGCTGACCGGATTGATCGATACCTCCTCCACCGCCGCCACGACCTCCAGCACCGCCGCGGCCAGCAGTTCGTCCAGCCAGAGCCTGGGCCAGGACGCCTTCCTGCAGCTGCTGGTCTCCGAGCTCAAGAACCAGGACCCCACCCAGGCCCAGGATCCCAACGCGATGATCTCGCAGATGGCCCAGTTCTCCACCCTTGAGCAGCAGACCAACACCAATTCCCTGCTCACCAGCATGCAGGGCCAGGTCTCCGCCCTGTACCAGAGCCAGAGCGCCAACCTGATCGGCACCAACGTCCAGGTCACCAACAGCTCGCTCAACCTCTCCAGCGGCACCGCCTCCATCGGCGTCAACCTGCCCAGCGCCGCCGCCAAGGTCAGCCTGAGCATCCAGAACGCGGCGGGCCAGACCGTGGCCACCCTGAGTCCGGGCGCCATGGCCGCCGGCAACCAGGTGGTGACCTGGGACGGCAAGAGCAGTACCGGCGCCCAGCTCGCCGACGGCACCTACACCGTCACCATCGCCGCCACCGACTCCAGCGGCAACGCGGTGAGCGCGACTCCCACCTCGTTCGCGACCGTGACCGCGGTGAATTTCAACAATGGCACCATCACCGTCACCGCCGGTGGCCAGCAGTATCCCCTGTCGGCAGTCAACGAAATCTCGTCCTAGCTCCAGGAGATTCCCATGAGCCTCTATTCAGCCTTCTACGCGAGCCTCTCCGGCCTCGCCTCCAACGCCAACGCTCTGGGGGTGATCGGCAACAACCTGGCCAACCTGAACACCGTCGGCTACAAGTCCTCCACGGTCAGCTTCCAGGACCTGTTCAGTTCGGCCATGAGCGGCACCTCCATGCAGGGCAACGGCGATCCCAACCAGATCGGCCTCGGCGCCAACCTCGCCTCGGTGGCCCAGGACTTCAGCCAGGGTTCCCCCGAGGCCACCGGCACGGTCACCAACATGGCGCTGCAGGGCGAAGGCTTCTTCACCCTCACAACGCCCTCCGGGAGTTCGGCCTACACCCGGTCCGGAAACTTCAGCATCGACAAGAACGGCTATCTGGTCGATCCCAACGGGAACAGCGTGATGGGCTGGAACGCGGTAGCCGGCGTGGTGAACGCCAACGGCAGCCCCTCGCCCATCTTCCTGAACCCGGGCGCCACCAGCCCGCCCTCGGCCACCACCTCGATCTCCAACACCACCAACCTGAACTCCGCCTCCGCCACCGGCACCACCTTCACCGCCCCCATCTCGGTCTACGACAGCCAGGGCGCCTCGCACAACATCGAGATCACCTACACCAAGACCGCGGTCCAAGGACAGTGGACCACCACCGTGAAGACCGATGACCCCACCGTGACCGTCACCGGAACCAACGGCTATCCGGGCACGATCCAGTTCGACAGCAGCGGCAACCTGACCACCCCCGCCTCGGGCGCCAATCCGGTGCTGACCCTCACCCCCTGGGCCAGCGGCGCCACCAACCAGCCCATCACCGTCGCCATCTGGAGCGGCACTCCCGCCGCCAGCGCCCTGACCTCCTACGCCCAGACCTCGGGCACCTCCAGCACCACCCAGAACGGCTACTCGGCCGGCTCGGTGAGCGGCATGTCGGTCGATCAGGACGGCAACATCGTCGGCACCTTCACCAACGGCCAGACCATGCCCCTGGCCCAGGTGGCGGTCAGCACCTTCGCCAACCAGAACGGCCTGATCATGAGCGGAAGCAACACCTGGTCCACCACCCTGGCCAGCGGGACCGCCAACGTCGGCATCGCCAACAGCGGCGGACGGGCCACGGTGCTGGGCTCCAACCTGGAAAGCTCCAACGTCGACGTCGCCACCGAGTTCACCAAGCTGATCATCAACCAGAACGGCTACCAGGCCAACAGCAGGGTGATCACCACCGCCAACACCCTGCTCCAGACCGTCATCAGCATGATCCAGACATAATCGAGCCCAACAGCCCGGACAGCTGCCGCTCCGCCCAGGCGGAGCGGCCTGCATTCGGGCCGCCGGCGCTCCGGGGCCGGAGGCCCCGCGCGGGCCATGGAGGGAAACCTGGGTTAGACTGTGGATTCAGGAGTCCCGATGGCTGAGTCGGCCAGCGTCAAGAGGAGGCAGTGGGTGATGGACTGGACGCTGGCCAATCCGTTCAAGAGCCTCGCGCTCCTGCTGCTGCTGGAAGCCCTGCTCCCGGTCCAGGCCCAGCCCAGCGCCTGGCTCGCCCGGGGCGCCATCCGGGCCTACCAGGCCATCCTGAGCCCGATCCTGCCCACCCAGTGCAAGTTCACCCCCACCTGCAGTCATTACGGCCTGATGTGCGTGCGGAAGTATGGCACTCTGCGGGGGAGCCTCCTCATCACCTGGCGCCTGATCCGATGCAGCCCCCTCACCCACGGCGGCTACGATCCGGTGCCCTGATCCAAGCCCACGGCCCACACCTTGTGACGGCCCTCACAGCGCCGGCCGCCCGGACCCCGCATCCTGGGAAAAGGGCCACTCCCCAAGGAAATAAGGATATGCAGATCGATCCTCTCGTCCAAATCGACAACCTGACCGCGGAACACCCCCAGACCCGCAGGCTGCTCTGCCGGCTGGGCGTGGACGTGCTCGCCGAGGGCGGCCTGACCCTGCGCGAAGCCGCGCTGCGCCATGGCATCCCGGTCCAGGACGTGATCCGGGGGCTGGAACCGGTGATCCAGAAGCACGGCCGGGTCGCCCAGGACTGGCTGAAGGCCACCAAGGCCCAGCTGGTGGGCCACATCATCAACCACCACCATGTCTTCACCCGGGAAGAGCTGGCCCGGTTCGGCCCGCTGCTGGCCGAGGCCCTGGCCGCCGACCTGGCCGCGCACCCGGAACTGGAGCAGGTGGCCGGCCACTACCGCAACCTGGAGAAGGACCTGCTGGCCCACTTCCAGATGGAGGAGAAGAACCTGTTCCCGGCCCTCTGCGCCATCGACAAGGGCGGTCCGACCCCCATCTCCCTGAGCACCCCCAAGGAGCAGTTCCGCACCATCAGCGCCGAGCACCAGGCGGTGGAGGAACTGTTCCTGAACATCCGCATGCTCACCGACGACTACACCGTGCCCAGCGGCGCCAGCCCCAGCCTGCGGGCCCTGTACCTGGGCCTGCGCGACCTGGAGGACGACCTCCATGTCCACCTCTACCTGGAGAACCACCTGCTCTACCCGCGGGCGCTGCCCGGGGAAACCTGGTGACGCCGGCCGCCGGCGGGTGGAGGGGCCAGTGGTTCTGGACCTTGCCCGTGACCGCGTGGGGCCTTCTTTCGCTGCCGCTCACCGCGGTGGCCATCCTGCTGGCGGCGCCGTTCCTGGGCGGCCGGCGGGCGTTCTGGACCATCGCCCCGCTCTGGGCCCGGCTGATCTTCCGGTTGTGCGGCGAAGGTCCCGTCGTCCTCGGCTGGGACGCCCTGCCTGAGGAGATCCGCAGCGAGCGGGAGTCGGTCATCTTCATGTCCAACCACGAAAGCAACCTGGACCCCCCGGTGCTGATCAGCGCCATCCCCATCCCGGCGGTGTACCTGTCCAAGAAGGAACTCATGTGGATGTTCCCGGTGGGCTGGGCCGCCAAGATGGCCGGCACCATCTTCATCGACCGCAGCAACCGGGAGCGGGCCATCACCAGCCTGCACCAGGCGGCCAAGGAGATCCGGGACGGCAAGAGCGTCGTGATCTTCCCCGAAGGCACCCGCACCCGCACCGGCGAACTGCTGCAGTTCAAGAAGGGCGGGTTCGTCATGGCCGAGGAGGCCGGGGTCAAGATCGTCCCCCTGGCCACCGTGGGCGGCCGCTCCATGCTGCCCCCGGGCGCCGTGCACATCCGCCCCGGACGCTACGTGGTCGCCTTCGGCGCGCCGGTGGACCCCAAGGGCTTCGCGACCCGGGAGGCGCTGATCGCGGAAGTGCGCCGGCGCATCACCGACCTGAAGGAGCTGGCCCTGCAGCCCGGAGCCTGAGGCCGGCCCTGGGCAGGGATCCGGGACCTGCCGGGAGGCTTCTGAGTCCGGGTAAAAAGCCGGGCCCCCGTCAGGGGGCCCGGGCCGGCGGTGGTCGTCAGCAGCTCAGGGGGCCTTGGGGGCGGCCTGGGGAGCGGGGGCGGCCTGGGGCCCTTCGGAGAAGCCCACCTCCTGCTTGATCTTTTCCATGTATTGCGCGGTCAGCTGGCTCTTGCGCTCGGGGACGATCTGCTTGCGGATGGCGTCCTTGACCTTCTCGAAGTCCGCGGCCTGCTTGGGGCTGCGGGATTCCACCAGGATCAGGTGGTAGCCGAAGCTGGTCTTGACCGGCTCGCCCACCTTGCCGATCTCCTGGCTCCGGACCGCCGCCTCGAACTCCTTGGCGAAGCGCCCGAACGGCACGTCCTTGTACTCGCCGCCGTTGGCCTTGCTGCCGGGATCGTCGGAGTATTCCTTGGTCAGGTCCTCCAGCTTCTTGCCGGACTTCAGCAGCTCCTGGACCTTGGCGATCCTGGCCTTGGCCTCGTCCTCGGTGTAGCCCTTGTCGCCGGCGCCGGGGGCGCCCTTGAGGCTCACCAGCAGGTGCCGGGCGGTGAACCGCTCGGGGGTCGCGTAGCGTTCGGCATTGGCCTGGAAATAGGCCTTGAGCTCGGCCTCGGTGGGATTCTCAGCCTGTTCCTTGAGCTTCTGGCCGTCGCCGCCCTTGCGGTCCTCGTCCAGCAGGACCCTGGCGTAGACCTGCTGCCGGATGGCGGCCAGGGTGGACTGGAATTCCCGGGTCTTCTGCAGGTTCTCCTTCTGACCCTTGGCCGCCAGCACCTGCAGGTCGAGGAACTGCTTGAGCGCCTGGTTCCGGCTGGCGGCGGCCTTGCGGATCATCTCCGCCCGGGGGCCGGCCATCACCTTCAGCCAGCCGCTGAATTCGCCGTAGGTGATCTTCCGCGCCCCAAGGGTGGCGACCACGTCGGCCGCCTTGGGCTCCGGCGCCTCGGCGGCCGGCTTCTGGCCCATGCCCGGAGGCATGGACGGCATGGGATGGGGCGCCGGGGCGGGGCTCTGGGCCAGCAGGCTCAGGGAGAAGAGTGGGATGAGTAACTTGGACATGGCCATCCTATTGTCAATGCAAACCGGTCCACCAAGGACGTTCGTTGCGTCACACCTTAACCACTTTACGGCGAATTTTCCCAGTGTCACGCGCCAAGTCCGAGCCGGTCGAAAGCCGCCTCCAGCGGTTCGGCGTCGGGGTCCCAGGTGGGCACGCCGGGCCACTGGTTGCGGAAGAAGGTGCCCTGGCGCTTGGCGTAGGCCTGGGTCTCCTGGATGATCCGGGCCCCGGCCCCGCGCGGCGCGTCCAGCAGGGTCTCGTAGCCCAGGGGCCGCAGCCGGCGCAGCTCGGGCTCGAGCCCCGCCGCACGCAGCCGTTCCACTTCCCCGGGCCAGCCCTGGGCCAGCATCTCCCGGACCCTGGCGGCCACCCGGAGCCGCTGGCGTTCCCGGGCGGGCAGCACCAGCAGCGCGTGCCAGCCCTCGGGCACGCCCTGCCGGGTGCCGTCCAGCAGCTGGGAAGGCCGGCGCCCCGTGGCCAGGTGCAGGGCCAGGGCCCGCTGGAGCCTGGAGCGGTCGTTGCGGTGCAGCGCCGCGGCCCGGACCGGGTCCACCGCGGCCAGGTAGCGGTGCAGCGCCGGCCCTCCGAGCAGGTCCGACCAGCGGCGGACCTTGGCCGCAACGGCTTCGGGAACGTCCGGCAGGTCGGAGAGCTGGTCCCAGACCCCGCGCAGGTACAGCCCCGATCCGGTCACCAGCACCGGGCGCGGCTCCCGCAGCCAGGTCCGGCAGAGTTCGCCGAAGCTCGCGGGATTGAGCCTGGCGGAGAGGGGCAGCAGGCCATAGCCCAGATGGGGCAGGCCGCCCCGTTCCTCCTCCCGGGGCTGGCCGGTGCCGACCGGCAGGTCCCGGTAGGCCTGGAAGGGATCGCCGTTGACGACGGCGCCGCCGATCCTGCGGGCCACCGCCACCGCCAGGAGCGACTTGCCGGAGGCGGTGGGGCCGAGGATGGCGATCTTCAGCGGTTCAGGCATCCGGGGCCCCGTGGGCCGCCGGCAGCAGGACCAGGATCCGGGCCGCGGCGTCCCGGGCCAGCCGGGCGGCTTCCAGGGTGTGGGCCAGGGCCTCCCCGGGATCCTGGCCCGGGTTGAGCAGGGCCTCGCACTGGGACTTGAGCCGGGCCATGGCGCCGTCCGGGTCGGGCAGGCGCCTGGCGACCGCCGCCTCGAGGATCTTCAGGAAGCAGCCGATCGCCGAACAGGCCGAGGTGATGGCCGCCGGCGCGGGCCCGCCGCCGGCCCCGATGGCCAGGGCCGCGGCCAGGAGCCGGAGCCCGTCCTCGAACACCGACTGGAGCGGGCCCTGGAGCCCGGCCTGCTCGCTCATGGGCGGGCTGCCGGCGGCGCCACCGGGTAGTCGCCGGTGAAGCAGGCGTAGCAGAACCCCTGGCCGTCCTGGTCGCGCATGGAGGCCTGGAGATCCTCGAGGCTGAGATAGCCGATGCTGTCGGCGCCGATGAACTCGCGGATCTGCTCGGCGTCCCGGCTGGAAGCCAGCAGGTGGTCCCGGCTCGGGGTGTCGATGCCGTAGAAGCAGGAGTGGGTGGTGGGCGGGCTGCTGATCCGCACGTGCACTTCGGCGGCCCCGGCGGCCCGCACCATCTGGACGATCTTGCGGCTGGTGGTGCCCCGGACCAGGCTGTCGTCCACCAGCACCACCCGCTTGCCCTTCAGCAGTTCCCGCACCGGGTTGAGCTTGACCTTCACCCCGAAGGAGCGGATGCTCTGCCGCGGTTCGATGAAGGTGCGGCCCACGTAGTGGTTGCGGATCAGTCCGAACTCGAAGGGGATGCCCGACGTTTCCGCGTAGCCCAGGGCGGCGGAGACGCCGGAGTCCGGCACCGGCACCACCAGGTCCGCCGCCACCGGGTGGCGCCTGGCCAGCAGCCGGCCCATCTCCCGCCGGGTGGCCATGACGCTGAGGCCGTAGACCAGGGAATCGGGCCTGGAGAAATAGACGTGCTCGAACACGCAGGGCTTGGGCCGCACCTGGGGATGGGGAAAATGCGAGCGCATGCCGTCCTTGTCCAGGATCAGCACCTCCCCGGGCGCCACCTCCCGAACATACTCGGCGCCCAGCAGGTCGAAGGCGCAGGTCTCGCTGGAGAACACGTTGGCGTCGCCCAGGCGGCCGTAGGCGAGCGGCCGGAAGCCGTGCGGGTCGCGCACCGCCAGGAACTGGGTCTCGGTGAGGATCAGGATGGAATAGGCCCCCTCCACCTGTTCCAGGGCCTCAAGCAGCGCGTCCTCGAGGTTGTCGGCGGCGGCGCGGTTGATCAGCGCGAGGATGACCTCGGAGTCCGACGGGCTGCTGAAGACCTGCCCGGTTCTGATCAGCTGGTTGCGCAGCTTCTCGGTATTGGTCAGGTTGCCGTTGTGGCACAGGGCCAGCTGGCCGAACCGCCCCTCCACCAGGAACGGGTGGGCGGCCGAGGCCACGTTGCCGCCGGTGGTGGAATACCGGGTGTGGCCGATGGCCCCGTCTCCGGGCAGCTGCTCCAGGACCGGCCCGGTGAAGATCTCCGCCACGTGGCCCAGGCCCTTGTGCAGGTAGAGTTTGCCCTCGGCCCGGGAACAGATCCCGGCCGCCTCCTGGCCCCGGTGCTGCAGAGCGTACAGACCCAGGTAGGTCTGCTTTGAAGCCTCCAGCTCCGGCCAGCAGCCGAACACCCCGCACTCGTCTTTGAAAGCCATGCGTCCCCCGAACATCAAGGATAACCGACGCGGACCCTTCGGATCGGCCTCAACACCGGCTCAGGGGACTTCTTCGGTCTCCGGGCCGGCGGAATCCCCGGCGATGGCCTGGTCCGACCAGTGCTGGAGCGTCTTCAGCAGCGCGGTGCCCTCCTCCGCCGGCACCGCCCGGCGCCCCAGGGACACCCCGGCCAGGTGGATCTCCATGGACTGGACCTCCCCCTGGGGGAAGGTGGCGCTCAGGTAGGCCAGGGCCAGCAGCCCGGGGGACACTTCCACCAGGTAGACGTAGGCGCCCACCTCGGGCGGGGTCTGCACCTGCCATAGACGGCACCAGCGGTTGCCGAACTTCATGCCGGTGGCCAGCGGCACCGCCTGGGAGGTCGGGCCGGAGAAGTAGCAGAGGCGCAGGGTCCGGGCCAGGAGCGCCGGGGACGGCGCCGCCCCGCGGGCCGGCGGCTCGATCTTCCAGCGCCCCATGCGCAGCCGCTGCACCCTGTTCCCGGTCACCAGGGCCGGGCCCGCGACCATCCGGAAGCCGCTGTCCACCTCGGCCGGATCATCCCGCAGGCGCACCTTCAGCCGGTAGTCCAGACGGGCATCGTCCGGTCCGACCGCCAGCAGGGGAAGCGTGGCGAAGGACCAGGTGAGAACTTTGGCAAAAAACCGCATCTAGTTAGACTAGCTCCCGTTCCCCCGTCCTGCACCCCTTTTTCCCGGGACTGGGTCCAGAATGGTTCCATGCCACTCTGCTTCGACCTCGACGGCACCCTCGGGCTTTTCGGCGGCGGCTACCTGCTGCTGCGGGAAGCCCTGGGGGACCTGTGGGGGGAGCCTCCGTCCGAAGCCGACCTGGCGCACTGCCACGGCTCCACCGACTGGGAGATCGTCGACCAGCTCCACGCCATGCGCTTCGGCGGCCCCATCCCGGAACCGGACTACGCGGCCTACGACCGGGCCTGCCTGGCCCGGTTCGCCGCCACCTTCCACCCCGAGGGACGCCGGCACACGGCCTTCGCAGGCATCATCGCCGGCATGAACCGGCTGGCCGGAACCCACCGGGTCTGGCTGGTCTCGGGCAACACCCCGTCGGTCCTGGACTTCAAGGCGGGCCTGCTGGGGGTGGACCCGGGCATCCCGCGCCTGGGCAGCCTGCCCCGGCTGGACCGGGCCGGACTGATCGAGCGGGCCCTCCAGGGCTGCCCCGGCCCGCACCTCTACGTGGGCGACCGTCCCCACGACCGGCTGGCGGCCGAACAGGCGGGGGTGCCGTTCCTGGGCGTGGGCGGACTGGTGCCGGGCGACCACCCCATCCTGGACCCGGCCGCCGAGGCCGGGCAGCTGGTGCGCGCGGTGGAGGCCCTGCTTGCCTGAGCCTCACTTGGCGGGCGGGGGGAAGCGCTTGAGCATGCCGTCGACGGCGGCCTTCGCCGCCGCTTCGGCCTCCTCGGCGCTGTCGGAACCTTCCAGGGCCCGCTCCGCCGTGGCCTTCCACACCACCGCCTTGGACCTGAAATCCTGGACCTCCAGGACCAGGGAGCCGTAGCTCTCCCCGCGCCGGTCGCCGACCGGGGCGTTCACCCCGATGCCCAGGGGGCCCAGCCCCATCCCCAGCCCCAGCCGGACCTGTTTCGGCCGGTCGCGCTGACTGACGGGGTAGTAGATCACCAGGAAATCCGGATCCGCGGAGGTCTCCTGCCGGAACCCCTTGGCCGCGAGCCCCGCCGCCACCAGGCGCCGCACCCGGGCGTTCATGATGGCGTTGTCGAAACCGGCGCCCTTGGCGGCCTCTCCCCGGGGCGCCGCCAGCCAATCAAAGGTCTTGTAGGCGCTGAAGTTGGCATTGACGTCATAGTCGTACTGGACGGCCGGGCCGGCGCAAGCCATGAGTCCAGCCAGAACGCCGGTGACCATCAGTGACCGATACAGACCCATACGCACCTCTTCCCATCAGGAGACCCGGGCCCGCGCCCGGAGGTTGAAGCGGAATCCGGGCTTCAGTCCGGAGCGGCGGCGGTCACCGCTTCGCCCAGCGCCTTGCGCACCACGGCCAGGGCGTCCTTGATGCTGCACGGCTTGGCCAGGAAGCCCGCCAGCCCCTTGCTGGCGAGGGCCGAGGTGGCCTCCTGCTCGCTGTAGCCGCTCATGAGCACCACCGGGACCTCCGGGGCCAGCTTGCGGATCTCCCCGAACACCTCCTCGCCGCCCATGCGCGGCATGGTCAGGTCCAGCAGGACCAGGGAGATGGCGGAGCGGTGCCGGACGAAGACGCCGAAACCCTCCACCCCGTCCTCCGCCTCGAGGACCTTGAACCCGGCGATCTCGAGCCCTTGCCTGAGGATGGCGCGGATCGTGGGTTCGTCGTCCACCAGCAGGATGACCCCGGGCGCGCCCGCCGCCGGCGCGCCCTCCTCGCCGGGATCCAGTTCCGGCGCCTTCCCGGCCAGGGGGAAATAGAGGAGCGTGGTGTCGCCGTAGCCGGGGGCGGAGACGGTGTGGACCGCCCCCTGGTGCTCGCGCATGATCCCGGCGACCGCGGACAGGCCCAGGCCCCGGCCCGGCCACTTCACCGCGAACAGGGGGTCGTAGAGCCCGTCCAGGATCTCCTGGGGCAGGCCGGAGCCGGTGTCGCGCACCTCCAGGCAGACGTGGGGGCCTTCCAGTCCGGGCTCCGCCGCGCCGGCCATCTGCTTGACCCGGGTGCGGACGCAGATCTCCCCGCCGCTGGTCCGGATCGCCACCGCGGCGTTGTAGACCAGGTTCATCAGGGCGTAGCGCACCTGGTTCAGGTCCATGTTCACCGGGGGCAGGTCCTCATCCAGATCCAGCTCCAGCTGCCCGCCCTGGGGGATCAGGCTTTCGATGGCCGGGAGGCTCTCCCGGATCGCGCCGTTCAGCTGCCGCGGGGCGATCTGCAGGCGCCCGCTGCCGGTGTAGGCCACCATCTGCCGGCACAGCACCGCGGCCCGGGCGATGCTGCCCTGGATATGCTCGAGGTTGGCCCGGAGCACCTTCGGATCATCGAGGCGCTCGAGGGCGATCTCGGTGAAGCCCTGGATCCCCATCAGGGTGTTGTTCAGATCGTGCAGGGCGCCGCTGGCGAGGGCCCCCAGGCTCTCCTGCTTCTGCGCCTGCAGCAGGGCGGCCTCGTAGGAGCGCTCCTCGGTCACGTCGTGGATCACGGCGAGCAGTTCGGCCGGATGACCGCTGTGGTGCCGGACGAAGACGCTCATGCGGCTCTGGAACCAGCGGTACATCCCACGGTGGTCGCGGATCCGGAAGGTCTGCTCCTGGGCCTCCTCCCCGCCGTCGGCCGCCCGCGGCGCCAGGAGCTTCTCGTACTGGGCCTGGAGCATCGGCAGATCCTCCGGATGCACCAGCGAGGCGAAGAACACCAGCCCGCCCTTGGTGAAATCCTCCTGGGCGTAGCCCAGCAGGTTGGCCACCGCCGGGTTCAGGTACAGGAAGCTCCGGGTGCTGGCTTCGATGATGGCGTGGATGTCCTGGGACAGGTCCGCCACCGCCTCGATGTAGCGCTCCCCTTCCTCCAGGGCCAGTTCCGTGTCCCGGAGCCGGACCATCAGTCCCTTCACCGCCAGCACGCCCACCACCGCCATGGCCGCCACCCCCAGCCCGGGCAGCGGACTGCGTGGCCCCGGCAGGAACAGCAGCGCCCCGGCGGTGCCCAGGAACAGCAGGCCGAAAAGTCCGAGCAGGGTCAACGTCGAATACAACTGTTTCACAGAACGTGCGGACATGGTTCACCTCTGAGTCGTATTGACGTTAGGGGCGAGATCGTTGAGACCATTTCACCAGCAAAAGCGTTCGGCCGGCGGCATATTTGTGCAAGCATGGTGGGCCATGGAGGTTGCCATGCAGGTCCCAGCCGTCGTTCCCCCCCGGGAGGTCCCTCCCGGCAGCCTGTTCCTCGACGCCCGGCCGAACCCGGAAGCGTTCGCGGCCGGCCATCTCCCGGGTGCGGTGCATGCCGACCTGAACCGCTGCCTCAGCACCGCCACGGCGCCCGGTTTCGATCCCGCCCGCGGCGGACGCCACCCCCTGCCCTCCCCCGGCCAGTGGTCCGCCCAGCTGGGCGCCTGGGGGATCACTCCGGAGACCTGGGTGGTGGCCTACGACGACGCCAGCGGCGGCAACGGGGCGGCCCGGCTGTGGTGGATGCTCCGGGCCTTCGGCCATGACCGGGCCGCGGTCCTGGACGGCGGGCTCCAGGCGGGCCTGGAGGCGGGGCTGCGGGGCCCGGGCGTCCTGCCCGAGGCGCCGCCCTACCCCGGCGACCGCTGGCTGCGGCCCACCGTCACCATGGAGGACATCGACCGCCTGCGCCTGGACCCGGCCTGGAAGGTCCTGGACGTGCGTTCGCGCCCGCGCCACCTGGGCGAGACCGAGCCCATCGACCCGGTGGCGGGCCACATCCCCGGCGCCCTGAACCTGCCCTTCGCCGAGAACCTGGACGCCCGGGGCCGCTTCAAGGACCCTCGCGAACTGCGCCGGATGTACCAGGACTTCCTGGCCGGCACCCCCCCGGAGCATCTGGCGGTGCACTGCGGCAGCGGCGTCACCGCGTGCCACACCATGCTCGCCCTGGAACTGGCCGGGCTGCACGGCGCGGCGCTCTACACCGGCTCCTGGAGCGAATGGTGCCGCAACCCCATGCCGCGCATCCCCTAGTATCGATTTCCGGGAATGACATGAAGGCATTGGAAGGGAAAGATCTGGTTTTATCTTTTCTCGGCGCACCTCGGCTGCCTCGGCGTCCTCGGCGATAATCTCTTCCTGGGCTTTTGTAGCGCATTGGTTCAATGCGCCGAAGCACCAATGAAAATGCTTATCGGTGGAGTAGGGGAGGAGTTGCCCCCTCCCCCCTCGTGGAACCGGACGTGCAGATTTCCCGCATCCGGCTCGCCCATGAACTCTTTCACCGCAAGGTATC
>Ga0316217_10003916_pt1 | contig 16520 bp, 9 predicted proteins | sample 1anoAmetaG_FD_203633 | JGI IMG/M metagenome (GOLD analysis project Ga0316217, IMG submission 203633) | Freshwater microbial communities from Trout Bog Lake, Wisconsin, USA - 1anoA | ecosystem: Environmental > Aquatic > Freshwater > Lake > Hypolimnion/Profundal zone | place: USA: Wisconsin...
TTCTATACATTAATCCGGCTGTGCAGTCAAATTTTTGAAGTGATTTACATCTAGAGTCTCTAAAATTCAACTAAAAATGGGATTATTTGATTATTTAATGCTTCTGTCAAAGGGTTTTTTCAAAGCAAACCTAATCATAGAGTTTAGTTTTCCAGCAAGGACAAAAAGTCTTTTTCTGTAGTCTAGAGTTCAGATAATAAAATTTAAGCCTAAAGGTCTTTTCCCTAAGTTGGTTGTGAGTCAATCTGGTTGGATTTTAAAACCCAGTAGCATAGGAACAAATTTCAGCTCTAAATGAGATAATAGCAAACGAGCCCTAATGACGCTCATTCCGAAGGAAATTAGGTATATCAGACATTTTTGATCGTAATGACAAAAAAATATGATCTTTGACATGTTTAATTCGACGATTCCGTTATGTTGTGAGTAGTTATCAAAAAGTACAAGTCTACATCATTTGGCTTCTTAAATTTCACTTCAGTTAATTTTTGGGACACAATCTAGAGCTAATCTCTTTTTTTTATTCAATACAAAAATACCATGAAATACGAAAGAAAAGTGATCTTAATTTTCGAGACTGACTAATCTTGACTTTTTAGCCCTAATTACATCTCTTTTATAGCCAAGCACCCCATTCTTGATTGTCTAAAGTATTCAACCGTAATTTCCTATTCTTTGTAGCGATGGATTTTGTACTATTCAAATTAATATCACATTTACTATGAAGTAAAAATAATAGATAGTGAGAAAACCCAGAAAGCTTTTTTCAAGAGACCGGAGCGGCCAACTCCATAAAACTCACCGCCAGAGCTAAAGGTAGTCAGAAGACAAGCGCGTATGTTCGCCGGTGGTGGTCCCTCAGCAGAAGATTATTAAAGGATTGCGAAATTAGTTGACAAATCTTAAAGAAGAGGTCGCGAAACTAACTTCTAGGGAACAGAAAAAGCCATTAGAGAAGAACTAGATATATATGGAGTACAAAGGTTACATTGACCAATAGAATATGTAACAGATAAACGTCAAATATTCAAAAGATGGTAAAGTGTTTAGAAGAGAATACAAGAAAAGTGAAAGAGTTAAGAGTGACCATAGTTCTGAGGGAGAATAAACGATTCTCAAAAAATAATCCGGCAAAAATTAAGCCAAGATGGAAGAAATCATCAAGCAATTTAAAGAATTCAAGTTACAGAATAAGCAGCTTATGGCTGAAAATGAGAAGTTGAGGGCTGATTTCAGCAGAATCTAATAAAAACTAAAGTACTCCCAGCAAGATCACTAAAAGAACTAAAAACACCAAATCCAAATCATAGAGAAGAGCAAAAGCAAGCACTAAAATTTGTAGAATGCCTCCTCTCTTTTTCAAAAACAGAATAACTAGCAGAAATTGGTCATTCAAGAGTTAAAGTCAACTTTGGAATCAGTTACTCAGTCCAATATTCTGCTAAAGAAGGAAATTCAACTTCTAAGGGAGACTTCTATCAAGACTGAATTGCTGCAGCATCAATTGGCACTCAAGGATAAAGAAATCTTGCTCTTGAATAGTCAGTTGCAGGAAAAAGCACAAATAATTCACTAGAAGGAAAAATTACTCTAATAGAAAGCCTTATAACTGTAGAACTAAAAAGATTTGGCTACAAAATTGAATTAGTAAAGAATCAAATAGATTTAAGCTAGTAGTCAGAACAAATTTTTGATGGTTTAAATGAAGAGCAAGATAGCTCAACTCTAGAAAAAACTTCTAAACAGATAATCTAAATCCCAGAAAGACATAAAAGCGTAATCGAATCCAACCCGGTAGGTCGCAGAATTGTAATAGATAATACGGCTACAGTAAAAGAGCATGAATAACTACGAAAGTGATCTAAATTATTTGGAGAAAGAGCTCAAGAAGAGTCAACATTTCAAATTTCTCAACGAAAAACTGACCCATTTAGTAGAATAGGCCAATCAGTAATGCCTAATCTTGAACTTACACATGTCCAACAATAAGTATAGACTTGTTTGATTTTTTAATTATCTTATTCTTGCAATCGCTCTCAGATAATCCAAATCATAACGCATATGAGGTTGAATGAGACAAAGATTAACCACAAAGCCATTTAGGGTTGCTTAATGTAGATTTATAGCGACCTTTTCAAGCTAAATACTGAAATTAATTAAAAGAATTAGAATCATTAAGATAGGTATTTATCTTATTTAATAATAAGCAAATACTTTTCTTATTCAAGTATGAATGTAGGAAATACTAGATCACATTTTTCAAAAAACCTACTTTCTGCTTCTTTGTCACAATTCACGCGCTTTCTCGTTAATTTTAAGTGTAGTATTAGGCCAGCTATTTGAAACACGTTTATACTTATTCTTAGCTCATTTTTTATAGATTTGGAGGGTTTTTGAAAGTGACTTTTTAGTTGAAATCGTTTAGAAAGTAGTACAAGAATGTTCTCGAAAGTTTTGATTGGGTACTAATATAAATCTAAGTTTTCTGCTACTTTGTTTTGAAAGACCAAATTCTAATTCGTTCGTTAGGAAACTACCTATTAAGCCAATCCGATATGTTATGATACTATTCTCTGCTTATAAAGTTTGCCTAGGTTCTGTTTTCCAGTTTCAAATAATCAGTAACGGCCAAAACAAGAAGTTGTTTATTATTGTAATCGAAATCTTTGTTAAAGGCTATCTTGGTAAAGACTTCTTCTTGGGTAAGGTTGTGATACATTAAGGCAGTATACTTTGCTGAGTTGAAATGGTGTATTTTGAACCTATCGACTTCGATTACAAATCTGATATTGAGGGCCGTTAACAGTTATTTGATTCGAGGAATTTGTGATTTTTTGCAAATCAGTAAAGAGATACGATCGAACTCATTTTCAGGCGATATGATGCTTCTCTCTCTATTTTCAAGCATTTTTTTATTAGCGATTATCAGACCTTTATCTGGAGATTAGCATTTATGATCAGAGTACCTAAAATGATTCCACTTAAGATTTCTTTAGAATTTCGATAGACTTTCAGGAAAGTAGTGTCTGTGAAACTTCTTTTTGATCGTTTTGATCAAATTTCTTGATTTGAGAAGTTTGGCTTTACCTTCAATTAAGGTTGTAAAATTTTGGTCTTCGTCCTTGATCCAGAAATATGTGTATTAGCCGAAAAGAGGTTTGATGACGATACGGGTAACATAGGTTCCTTCAATAAACATTCTCTCGTTTTGGTTACTCATTAGAGGATTTTTCGAAACAGGAACAAAAGAAACTCTAAACTCCTTTGCTATTTCGATTTTTGGACGGCATAACTAAATCAACGAATACAAGTAGTTCAACAACTCTCCTTTATCCTACTCAGTTATGAGCTATCCTTCGGTAACTATCTTTCTGTAAAACCAATCGCAACCGAAAACGATGAAACCTCCACCTGAGTTCAGCAGTGCACAGATGCTATTGAGTAGCTATTCTTTCATTTATTTAGCCCTCAAGATTGAGGGGTAGGCTATAATGGGGGCTTCGGCAAAAGAATCAGATTGGATGTCGAAATCTTCTGTAAATGAGGTCGCGCATCCCAAACACCCTGGGCAAACTTCCACATTCTCAATATTTTAAAAAAGCCTAGCTTTTCTTCTTCTCATGATTTCTTCCAGTTACTGAAGTGGGGCTGATCTTCGGATGGAGGCAGAGGTTTTATCGAAAGCATTTTTCCATTTGACTTAGTGTTGGTATTGAGGGGTCATTTAGAATATGAACTTCTTCAAGGAGGTTTTGATATTATTTCTCTTGTCTTAGATGGTGAATTCCTTTTTCTAATTGTTTATCTCGTTCTTCTCACATTCAGCAAATTTTTTGAGAAGAAAATCCTCAAGAGGCTCCTTTTTCATTCCCATATGCTCTGCAAGCTATTGGTATATCTCTTTGGTTCTTCGCTACACATCTAAAGCTTCTTATCTTCGTGCTAACTAAAGAATAGTCTCGTTTATTGTTGGCAGTTTTAGCAACTTAGAAACCTGAGTAATGACATTGCTTATTTCAGGATAGATTATCGGATAGATTTCTTTGGATTGGTAAGCTTTAATTTCTAGAATTCTGATGAAAGGCACAAGTTTGTGAAGTAGCTAATAAGAGTAAATGTCCCAGTGGTTGATAACGCTGCTGAGATGGGTAAGCATCTAGTTATCCCAAAATCTTTTGAGAGCTAAGATATCTCCAGAGGTGAGGACTTGGTTGATTTGGTGGAAGTAGTTTGCCAGGGTGGCATTCTTTTCAGACAGATGAATTGTATCGTGTTATTGTGACTATTATTAATACAACTTCTCCGTTATTTTTTCTATTATGAAATTAATATGAGTATACCTATACTTAGAGATAAGCTCTGCTTATAAGCGATAAGCTCTTTAGGTCTCTTATCGAAACCGCTCAAATTCTTCCGTTTCAAACCTTTAAAAATGATGATTTTTTAGCCCTGACTGTTCCATTTCATACACAGGAAGCAGATTAGCTAAATCTCGAGGCAAAAGATTACCAGTCTCATCCGTTTGACTAGCCTATTCAACAGTTTTCGGATTTTGATTGGAGTAGTAGTCATTTTTAGTAAGCCTAGTTGGAGAATTAAGAGCAGAATTGAGTGATATCAACGATTTTATCGATTCTTAGCAGTATGAGAATGGCTGTTATTTTATAGTTTGGCGTTATTCTTAAATTCTGTAGCTGTTTTCCGAGTTTGGTTTCATATGAAAGGGTTGCAAGTGAAAGTAATATGAAAGTAATAAAAATAATGCGACTTAAAATCTGATAATTCGATAAATTCTGATCGGTTCGCTTTCCGATTAGGAAATGAACAGTAAAATCAACGATCTAGCAACTCCACGAAAGAATCTGTCTATCGCTCAAGAAAGATGAGAATTCTGCCGGTTGAGCAGAGAAGATATACCGATTTTCTGGAAGATAGCAGGGAAATAACATGCACTATATGCTAAGCATTACAAAATATCACTAAATGTCCCTAGCTTCAAACATCGCTTCTGTATTGCTACCAAGAAACCACAGATGGGCTTTTGAACTGGAGTAGACCAAAAATATTTGCCAGCAAAGCCAACTATATTACTGAATATAAAAGAAATAACAGTAAAGTAGTATAACAGCTATTAATGATAAGCTCTACATGACATATCATCAACTTTACCTCTGAAGGACGTATTTAATGAATGTGGAGCAATCAGTTAATTTGATGATTTCATCGCTTGACCGACTTGTCAGTAATGACATAGAACAGGTTTGCTTGCTATTTTGCAGAGAGGATGCATAGAACTCTTTCAATATCTTCCAATCGAACTTTTTATGATTTAATACAGCAGTTGTTTAAAACAAGTGACCTGGTTTCAATACTCTATACAATCTAAACCTAAAAGCCGGCTGGATAGTTCGCCAGAGTGTCAGTTAATAGATTAAGCGTAATACAAAGCTGATTGGTCCGATTCGTGTTTGGGCTTTATGAGTCAAAAATAAGATAATTTCATTTTATTGTTAATAAATTACAGAAGTAGCATAGCACAAGTAGCATAAAGGATTGTCCGTGCTCTGCAAAATATCATACCCCGGCATATTCCAACACCATGACGCCTTTATCCCAAAACTGACCACTCCGATCGTCCATTTTTTGAAGGTGATTGTGAGTTTTCTTGGGTTTCGAGATAAAGGTGTTACCTAAGCAACTTGATGAGGCATTTGTTTGGTTTGGGTCATGGTTTGGGTTTGCTGTCAAAAATAGCATTTGGCCTTTTGCGAATTTATTCTGTTGTAAATCTGAAAAAATGAAAAAGGTGCGCCATCGTTAACTGCCTTAATCCAAACAAAAGGGATAGAAAACTGTCACCTGCGGCCAGCAGACCTTGGATTATGACTCAAAGCCTCATTTAAGATAGCTTTAAGTAAAAGAAATGAGGTGTTTGTTTATAATTATATAACATTACAATGAAAGAAAGCACAAACGAATAGAACCAGCGATTGTCTAACTAGCACCAAACAGCACAAAAAAAATGGAGGCACCTCTTCATCAAGCGAATCAGCCAAAAGCAGCACCATAGATCGTCTTTGCAATAAACGTTATCTGATTTCTCGGACGACAGGGAGGCTGCTGGGGGAAGTTAAAACTCGGAACGCTGCAACATCGACTATTTCGACTTCTCTTTTGTCTAAGAGTGAATTCTTATCTGATATTTTATACTGTTACTGTCTTTCAATTTTCTCGAAAAATTATGAACTTTCTCAACTTAAAACAGGTCTTCATATTTCAGCCATAAATCAGCTAAGGCTCTCCGATAACCGAGTTCAAGAGAGTAAAAGGTGAGATTGCTCGATTTATCAGACGAATTGCTCAAAAATGGAGTCTACTAGAATTCAGATATTATCTCGTATCTCTTAAAGTTTGAGTTTAGGCTGAATCCTACCTTTATCTGTTCCTTTCGAAGAAATACGTCTGATTTTGAGACAGTTTGTGTTGTTTTTTTATAGTTGCCATTTTGTTTTTGTGAAGTTGGGCTGGGTTTTCTTTATGAGATTATAAAAGTTCACCAAATTTTAATTTGCAAAAGCTTGGGCTGCTAGAATCAGCGATGCAGCAACTGTTTTAAGGCAATTATATCATATTTATGAGGTTAGTGCTGACTGAAACTTATGCTTTTCGTCATTTCTGCAAAATTCTTTACCTAAAAGACTAGATTTCATCATCTATGGCTTATTAACCCTGTCGCTTGACAAAAATACATTCTTTTCGTGAAGTTCGATCTTCAATAAACATAAATGTGTGAAAAAATTTTCAAAATTAGAAGAAATTCAAAAATCAAATAAATTAGCCCAACGATTGCAGATTGGTGTTAATTACGCTGAGTGCCTATCATTTTTCAGCTTTGCTAAGATAATTGGCAACAGCTTTTCCTTTGATATAAATGAAACACTTATTATTAGAATTTACAACACTCTTTTCAGCGAGATAAGGATCTTCCTTAAGTTTCTATGAAGGCCTTCTTCCTTATGAAAATGTTTGCTTTCTTATGAACGAAAATAGTTCAGCCTTTTAGTAATCACTTCCAACTTTTTTCAGGTAGTGTCTTTATGTTTTTCTGTATAAGTATATTAATTTTATCTGGCGAAAATAGCACAGTCCATCTTCGAATTTACCTACTGAAACACATATTCTATATTGATTATTTAAGTAAACTGTATGAGATAGCTATGAACTTTCGGAGATGAGAAAGAAATCAGCGATTGGGGAGGAAGAAGGTAACTGTTATTGTTTTAATACATTCAAACAATAAACGGAGTATATTACATAGATTTTTATTGACGGAATGAGAGTTTTATAGGTCTATAGAGAACAAAAATCACAAAAATAGAGGGTTAGCCTATAGTGAGTGTCCCTCAATCTATATTTGCCGTGCCTCTTAGGGTCTCCTTTTACCATTCCATTTATATCATTGAACAATCCTGGAAATCACTAATGTTTTAGGGAAGTCCGTAAAAGGTGCCAATCTAATCCAAGCTCAAGCTACAACATTTTTAGCTGTCTGGTTGTAGCTCAACACAAGAAAACTAAATGCTGTTCTATTCAATTTTAGAGGTTTGCAGTTTGGGAAGCTTAATTTTTCCAAAGGACTCCACTTTGATTAGGTTACGCTGGTTAGAGTAATCCAACTTGCGTAACGTTATTTTTGGAGTTATTTTAAGATTGAGAATCATGGGTCTTGAATTGTAAAGAATTTTAAATATTTATATTATTTTTCTGGAAAAACATCCACAGACATTGGCCCATCCAAAACTATGAGATTGATGTGATTGGGTTTTAGTTTGGTTGGTCCTAGCTATTGAGCAAATATTTTTGGATTGTTTTTATTTTAATGGAGGCAGCTGCAACAATAACCTTTCTGGTATTCTACATCTTCCTTCAATTTTGGGACAATTTGAAACATTTGAATGGAAAGGTACTTGTTTCGCTGTAGAGACATGGGTCTGGTGTGGAATAAAATGATATTCAAATAACAATTCAATCACTCGCATCTTCAGACTGTCCTCTTGTCTCTTTTTTCAAGTTTCATAAGTTTCTAGCTCAAAAGTTTGTCCCTTTCTTTGAACTAAAAGATCGATCGGGTGGATTCTGCCCAATATCTACGCGAACAATTACAAGGATTTATCTCGCTGACCCATTTCATCATTCTTTAGAGCTCGGCAAGGAGGAACTCGTTCCTTAGAGTCACTTCTTGCTCTTCAGAACTTATGTTGTTGCGTTTGAAGGTCTTGCCTTCGAAATTTAGGAATTCATCGAATTAGGGTCGTTTGCGACAGATGGAACACCAATCGAAACCGATGACACTATCGACCAGATACGCTATATCTTTATATTTTTGTTTGGCCAACAGTCGATACTCCTTGCACTCCTTTTTAGAACAAACATTAGCAATTGTTTGCTTCCTGTTTTGAAATTTTTATGAAGAGAGGAATGATTTTAGTAGAAACTATGATTTTTTACCCAGCTTTTTCAGTATGTCTGAAATCTTTTAGTGGATTAGCCTATCGTTGAACCCTCCACGTTTGATTTTGAACGACAAAAACACTAAATAACATCCAAGGTACTCTAATATAGCCAAATGAGAAATGATGCGGCTGGCAAAACTAAAACACCAAGTCCTCCAATCACCAATTATTCTTGAGTCCTTTTAAACAACAGCTCATGCTGCATGTAGTAAAGAACAAGGGCTGAAGTCGCAATCGCGATAGCAATGATGAGCAGCATTTTGCGTAATCTGCTCCAGCTTTTCATCTTTTGAGGCAGGTGTACAGTATAAAAATCCCGGTTCTGCAAACTTTGGGTGAGTTTCTTGGCTTAGGTTTAGATGGGATCTGTGATGGTTAATCGACCAAAGCGAAAAGACAGATAGGCGATCAGCAGAAGTGCTGTAAGTTTGAATGACAGAGTGTAGTTATGGTAGAGGAGTAAGATGGAGTTAGAGAGTGCCTTATAGAGGAGCTGAAGTTGTGCGCTCAAAGTTTAATTCTCCATTACGATATTACGATATTAGTAATAAGTAATATTGTATAATTCCTTGGCGAAGTGAGTCATAATTCTTAGACTATTGCCAAAAATTACAGATTTGGGTCTTTTTGTGAGATTCGGTTTGTAGACTAGCTTTAGATATGCAATTCGAGCAATTCAGCTGACTAAAAAAGATTAACCCATCTTTACGATGGTGATGAGACTATGACTTATTCGAAAAAGAGCAATGGTTTGAGTTTTTAGGCATCCGCTTTAGTACAATTCAACCAAGGATTTGAAATAACGAAGGATAAAAGATATAAATGACTTATTGATTATCCAATACTTAGCATGGAACACATCCAAGGAGTTATAAAGCAACTCGAATCATTCATCTTTTCTTAGAAATTCTTCTACTACCACGGAATAGTGCTGGCCTTCCTTTGGTTTATTGCCTCCACTATCGGAATCCTTCTAAGAAAGTTGTCACGTCAACTGCACGCATTATGTTTCTTCTTCATCGACTTCATTACAGCTTTCTTCATCATATGCGCCATCGTTAGAGTATATCCCAACTTCAAAAAGTTCGATTCTTGGAGTCTGGTTAAAAAAGTTCACGTCATTGGAGGTAACATTTGCTTCACTCAGGTGTTCTATTTTTGATACTTCTCATCTATCAACATGTTTCAGGAGTGAATACTTGGCTGAAGGGAATCGTATATAACCCTTCTCATCGAAAATGGGGAGTGATAGTAAGTAGTTTGGGTAAGTTTTTGGCTGTTGGAGGTATGCTATTGGCTGGCTGGCAGCAGTAGTTCATTTTAGTGGGATTGATGCTGGCTTTGGGAATGACTGCATTTGGATGCTACGTACACTTTGTCGCAGGCGGCCAAACGAAGGAACATAAAAGACTGCCAAACGAGACTAGAGCATAAGTGGGGCGTCAAAGATCCCCACCAAGGGAAGTTAAAAGAGATTGATTGTTTTGACTTGATCAATAGAAACAGTATCAAAATACAGCCTAGTTAAGATTGTTCCTGGCTTCAACCGAAAAAATAGAAGCTTTGCTCACTAGCTTAGATTTAAAGTCTACATGCTAATGTCAAATGATAACAGCATTCAGATATCTAAGACAACATGGCAACTATCAGAGGCTCTTGGCCTATTATTCGTCATCGCTATCGTCGACCAAGTCATCTTCGCCATCGTCATCGTCGTCGTGGTTGTTGTTCAGGTTGAACATGTTATGAGGCCGTCCTTGTCTCTAATTAGAATAATAATCAACTAAAGGTTCAGAGATATCTGCTTCTTCGATGCGGGCCTACAGTGGATTGAGGTATTTCTGAGGGTCGGGCACGTTGTAGAGGTCGATTACATGGCATTATGCCTTTGCGTGGCCTATTTCAATGCAAACTCTGCAGCCGGAGGCCTAGAATAAAGAAGTGGGTACTTTGTGGGCCTAGCAGTAAAAATGCTCGACTCTATCGTTGTGAAAGACGCAAAATGGAAGGCCTGATTATGGATCGATTTTCTGTGGATTTTAATGCAAATGGGCTTATTTTTGGACTCTCTAAAACTCGCCGAATAAAAAGACTGAGGCATCTTTGATTGGATGCTCTTTTCCGCTTTTTTTAAGTTTTTCGCTTTACTTTTTGACAACATGGGTAAAGATAGTATGATTGATAGGGATACGGTCAATGTTGTCGATCTGTTTGACTAATTTGAGACACATTGGACATCTCACTCGTCGATTCCTTAGTTGATGGGTGCATACATATAAAACTTTTTGAGGCAGGGGGTGCAGAAGGTGTGTCCGCAGTGGATCATGATCCTTGGTATTTTGTCATTGGAGTCGTAATCCTTTTTGCAGAGGGGACAGTTGTCCTTGTCTAGGAGTTTGCTGACGAACTCGTCGATCTATTTGCGAAAGAGGTCTGGAGGGTTTTCGGCCTGCTTGAAAAAGAAGGTGGTTGGGTTTTATAGTTTCTTCATTCAATTCAAATATTATTTTAAAAATAAGATAATGCCACACTCCATATAATAATGACGCTTCCGAAGACGCCCCTCTAGCTTATTTAGCCCAAGGTTTACAAAATTTTTTGACACCAGCTGTCTTCTTGTGTATTTATCTAGCGAATCACTTGCCAGAAAATGATAGTTAGAGGGATCATTTGGTTCAAATGCTTTGGATAAGCTATTGGATGGGTTTCTTGTCTTAGAATCTTAAATATGTTATAAATAATAGATAATTAATAAACTAAGATATGCTCAAGGATGACCCCAACTAAGGTCTGATCAGCCGCAACTAAGCCCCACTCATCAGCTAAGTAATCAGAAACAAAGAACCTGCCGCTTCTAAGAAGTAACAACCAAAGCAGTCAAAAAAACATCCTTAGAAAAAGGAAAAAAGGGCCTAAATTACCTACATTCTCAAAACTTTGAACTTTATTGTGGGCATAGCCTACATCGCTTTTGCTGTTTACTGTTACCAATATGGCTATCAATAGACGGATCTGTAAACTAAAGGGCCATTCATCAAATATGTACTACCAGCATATGTTGGCCTCTCTGGGCTCATCATTCTTTTGATCGAGTGTAGAGTCGGCTTTTTGGTCAGAAACCTCAGATTTTTCTACAATTACTTCGGCCGAGGCTTTTTCAATGTGTATGCAGGACTAATGCCCTTAATGCTGATAACTGACTGGAGTAACCTGACCACTTTCGAGATAATAACAATCGTAGCATCCTCCCTAATGTGTGTAATCGGTTTGCTCTATATGGGATTGAAATGTTTCTGCTGTGAGAAGTAGGGTGAGAGTGCTGATGAATAGTAGAAAAAACGAAAGAAAAGATTATACGAAGATGCTGAGAATAATGATTAATGAACATTGTCTTTCGTGAATCTGATGACTATTAATGAATAGATTTGTGGCAGACAAACTTAGTAATAGCGTATAAGAAGATACCTTTTTAGCTGTTGTGTTTAGAGTGCTTATTGTGTACTATTAAGTTTTGCATTTCGTTTCGTGTGGTTTGCTCAAAGCGATGTTGATAACAACTCAAAGCTAGTAATAGCTGGATAATACAAATTTAAAGTAATCATATGTATTTGCGGGTATGCAAATGCTTTTTGATGACCTTATACTGCAAGAACGTCAGAAACATCGCTAGAACTCCAAACACAACTGAAAAAAGGATGTAATATCCTTTGCGGGTTTATGCTGCCTCATGCACCATGATTTGTAGGCCCTCAGTGTTTTATTGTACGATTTCGTTGATGAATAACTCAGCGAGGTTGGCTTGGTTTTGGAGAGCCCCCATCAAATCATCACTCTCCACTGCACTCCCGTAATCTCCAGCCTGCTTTCCGATCGATATCTGAAAGCCGATTCTGCTCTCATAGGTACCATGGTTAAAAAAGCAAAAATTGTGGTTGCCGTATCTTTGCGTGGTAAAAGCGCGTGTGAAAGCCATTTTGTCGATATTCATTGAGAAGACGGAATACAAGCCTTATTTGAATTCGAACTTGATATCACCTTCGGAGATCAGATCAACTTTCACGAGGGTATGTTTGGCTGAGTTATTGGCGAGGTACGGATATCGTCATTGAGGCAGAACTATTGCTGAGGTAGCATTGATTTATAGATGAAGATCGTTGTTGCGTAATAGCACATCGTTGAGAAAACAAGCAGTTGAGACGATCTCATCGTTTGGGTTGAGTTATTATTAGAGTAAATAATACAGCATCATCATAGTTATGGTAGGCTCTCTAATTTCTCTATTTGCTTGGCGTTGATTTTCTAAAGCTAGAAACGAGTTAGTTCTACTAGCCGCGAAGAAACCACTTGTCGAATAAGGGCTGTATCGCTCATATCAGGTTAGAAATAGGTACCTATACCGATTTTGGAGAGAGATTACCAGATTTTCAGTTTGAACTATTCGATTTTAGTCTCAATTTTTATTGATTTACTTATCATTTCTTAGAAGTTTTACTTTATTTTTGACACTGCTCTCGAGTACTTCTGCTACAGCTCGCTCAGCTTTTTGCTATAATCTTCTTTGATTTTGGACAGATTGTTTTTGAGTTTCAACTATAGTATTCTCCGGTTTTATTGTGAATTCTTTATACTGGCTTCCAAAGTTTTGAGATCTGCCTTCAAAATATTTGAAAGCTATTCGTTATCTTCCTTGATAAACTTGGAAGAGTCCTTCAAAGGAATAATTTTGTGAGTTCGATGCTTACCAATCCCATAGGTACAGTTCGCGCATAAAATTTTGCGTTAGGTGAAGCAGTATAAGGTTAGAGTATTGTTGTGCGACATACATCGGATTGGATAGTTGTTGCTTTGTATGAGGCTGAAAATTTAGATTAGTGCAAACATCTTTTATGCTTTCATGGATAGTTCACTCTCTTTGCCTTCGATTATTTGGCTGAATTCCACAGTTTTGTATTTTTGGGTTTGGGTTAAACGATGAGTGCTTGCTTTCATTTCGGTTACTGATAACTTCTTTTTAGACTTTGAGTGTATTTTCCTCTATTATGAGATTGGACCATATTCAGGGGACATAAATAGACTTTTATGATGCTTTTTACTACTATTCATTCAATTTAATAATAAAACCTGATCAATCTACTTATTATAACGCTATTTTGTTGCCAAAAATAAATGGTCTTCCTCTAAATAATCCAGCTCAAACAATAGGGCTTCTTTATTCAAATCTAATAAATGTAAGAAATCTGCTATAGATTAGGTTTCCTCAGCACTGATAAAGTGGTTATGCTTCGCAATTTTTAAGATTTAGAACATTAAAAAGTTGTAAAAATTGAGAGAAGAAAGGAAACTTGAATTGTACTTAATTGTGGTTACTTACAAAATTAAATATAATGAGTGAATAAACACTTGCAAGTATCTTCGAAAAAGTACAACACTCGCTAATAAGGCACAGTCCAACAAGATCGAATATTTGGCCAAACTTCTGCATTACGGCCGCACCAAAGGATTCGAAAATTTCATCAACCGCAAACTCATTTGGCCTTTTCTTCTCAATCTCGATAAGCTGAATATGAGCGATAGCCAGTTTTAGTGGGATGGGGAGATGGATCGAAGCAGCAGTGATTATTAGCAGTTGCAAAAAGATGCGGAGAGAGCACTTGCTACGATGAAAACCTTTGAAAATATCACCAAATTTCATCTGTAATATGACGATAATTCAGCCAAAAACGACAAAAAGATGTGCTCAAAATATTGGATAGTTTTTTCGCCAAGCATAAAAATCTGAAATACATCCAAGGCTTCCATGATGTGGCTTCAGTATTCATCGTCTTATTCGGCAATAACCAAGGATACTATCTGATGTAGAAATCAGGGTAAACCTACTTCAGAGATTTCTTGACCAATGATATTGGGAAATTGGGACAGCTGATCAGTTCAATCGTGATGTCTCTTCTAATTTCCAAGGATCCTGACTTCTAAAGAATCTTTGAAAGCTTCCAGGAAACTAAACTCATAATATTCATCATCCCATGGGTTTTGACTTGGTTCGCCCATGTTTTTGCGAGTGTAAAGACGATCTGCAGAATCTGGGATTATCTATTCTGCACCGGCCCTCAAGGAATCATCTATTTGACTGCAGGAATGATTCTGAGTACCAAAGAAGAGCTATTGGCTCAATGTCCCGATTTAGATGTACTTTTGTTTTTAGTTAGCAACCTTCGATTCACATGTTTTATCAGGAGAAAGCGAAAAACGAATCGATGGATATCTAGCAATCGATTAAGTTGGCAATCCAAATGGAATAATCGTTGAAAATTCAATAGCTATCCATTTACAGATAATTGGAACCTTCGTCTATGTTTCTATCTCAAAACTTTGATTTGAAAATAGATATTCACAGTCAAGTAAGAGAGTATGTAAAGCTTTAAGCTGAGAAACAAAAGCAAAAGAAAACACTAATTGCATTAGGGTTGGCCGCAGTAACAGTTGCAGGCATAGTGTGGCTGAAATGGGGCAAAAAAGTAACTCTATGATTTAGCTATTGCCAATTTTAAATTATTCCAAATATTGATTTAATTTTTATAAAAACGTAAAGATATCTTGTTGTAAAGATCAAGGGGGACTTGCTACTTTGGGAGGAGGCAATGGAAGTGTGGGAGTTTCTGCTTTAGGAGGAGGCACTGGAAGGGTGGGGCCGGCCTAAATAGGAGGGATAGGATGAGTGGGCTCGGTTTAGATAAGAGGAGTCTTAACGCAAGCACAACTGAAACCATCCCAGTGAAACCCTTTTATGCATAATACTACATCTACGCAGAAACAACTACATGTATGTGGGTTCCATTTGGCGATTCCTGTGCAATTAGCCGGTTGTTTCTAGCAAATGCATTGGCAGTTGAAGGCATCCCATATTTTGCCTTTCGGACATGGCAGAGGCTAAGGACACTTAGGGACACATTTGCACAGTTTTCTGTCAAAGTAGAAATTGAAGAGGCAAAAGACATTTTGGACACACTCACAAGCACATAATTGTTTGTTGTAGACATGAGCTGCAGGACAATTATAGCAACCAGTTGTATTTTGGGTCAATGAGTAGAGAATGGCGGCAGGAGAAGCGTAATAATAATTAAAAACAAGTACTTTGATGACATTGTGCCCACATTTTGGTTTTAGAGTAATATTAGCTACTCTTGGCCAAGGGTTGAACCAACCTTGAACAAGCACGTTGTTTAGAAAGACCTTAAACAGGCCTGTAGCTGTTATAATCAATTCAAAATGGCTTTTGGTGCAAATGGCAGTGAAGTTTATGGTGTAAACGGTTAACCAATAAATTGGGTAGATTTTTTGGGAAGTTGTAGGAGTGACCCATTTAGCCTTGCCTCCTATGGATTTTTCCTTCAGAAAGTCCCAATTTTAGGGCGGTAGTGGTCTAATGAGAGATTATGTAGTAATTTAGTTGCCTTTGGCATCGGAAGGTCCTGAAGTTTAGTTTGCTTGCTAATTGGAGTGGACAGTAGTTGAATTGTCTCCAGAATAGGCAACAGTGGTGTCCTGTTCAATGGCTGCGAAGACAGTTAAAATGAGTAACGCTAGAATGGTTACTTTCATGAATAATAATCTGAACAGATGCTACTTGAAGAGTATTTATAAGCTCTGCCTGTTGGATACTGTCGAAAATTGAAAAAAATTTGAGATTTTTAAATAATTTTGATGGGCAATCATAGATCCACTCTTACTTAATCGGCCATTTGATTTTTTATGAACTAATGTTTTATAGATTTTTCTTCTAGAACCAAAATCTTTTATTAGTAGGAAACTTTCATAAGGATTGCTTATTCAACCCTACAGCTATAGATCTAAATCTTAATATTTGAAAATCTCTGCCTGAAAATAGTGTAGAGCTTTGAGGCAGCTAAAAAAGTAGTAATAGCTAAATTTAGAAGTATTTTGATTTGATTAATATAATTTAACGATTCAATAGAGGTCTGAAAAAGATGATTAATGTTTGTGATTTTT
>Ga0316217_10003917_pt1 | contig 16515 bp, 6 predicted proteins | sample 1anoAmetaG_FD_203633 | JGI IMG/M metagenome (GOLD analysis project Ga0316217, IMG submission 203633) | Freshwater microbial communities from Trout Bog Lake, Wisconsin, USA - 1anoA | ecosystem: Environmental > Aquatic > Freshwater > Lake > Hypolimnion/Profundal zone | place: USA: Wisconsin...
AAAAGCTGGCGCTGCACAACAAGCACCTCAAGGTGGTGGACCCCGCGGCTGAGCGCGCGGTCAACGCCAAGGAGTACCTGGTCACCGAGAAGGGCATCGACGCCGCGCGCATCAGCGCAGCCACGGGAACGGCCGACGCGCAAACGGCGCAGGATTATCTGGTTCCCTCCGGCGCCAGCTTCGCAACGGACGTCGCCGGAACCACGCCGGTAGACGAGACGGCAGTCAAGGCCGAGCCGCGCAAGCCGTTGCCTGCCGCACACCGCAAGCCGAAGACGGTCACCTCGGTCAAGCCTCCGCAACCGGCCAAGACCACCAGGAAGTAGACGGAAACCGCCGGACCGCAAACGCCGGCAGCAGATCAGCGAATCGGGCTCTCAACCAGAAATGGAAGGGAGCCCGAAGTCTTTGCGACCGCCCCCTTCTCTCAACCCTCCACTCAAGGTTGCCCGGCTTGCCGGGCAACCTTGTCTTGTTATGCACAGAGATTTGCGCTGGTGCAAATTTCAGCGCGAGCATCTGACTCATAAAGACCGAAGCTCCCTACTTAAGTTTTCAGAAAGACGTTGTGCCGTTGAAACCCGACGGCCACGCTGTATTTTTTGCCAATCGCGTACATTTCTTGAAGTCACAAATCATCCATTCAAGCGCCTGATCAAGGCTGTATCCGTCCGGTCGTATTTTTCCTAATTATCACAATTGTTAATTGTCTTGCCGGCCTTATCCCTGGATAAAGATTTTATTGACAACCAATATCGCGTTGCACTAATGTTTCTGCCTAGTTGTGTGGCCCAAACGCTTGAGGATATTCATATTCCCCGTGAATTCCATGTACCAGGTTTAGCGACTGGCGATTCTCCATCAGGCCGAGCGAGTTGGCGCGCGAGGGATTTAGCGCTTTCGCTTTCCAAATCATTTTTTATAACCCGGTCTGGCGCGACATAAGAGATATTGATGTGTTGGCTCAGGTTTTTTTCGGCCTGCACTAACATCAGACAGCACAGTTTGTAATTGGTCAGCGATAACTCAACCTATCAATTCGACTTTCAATAAGACCACTTCATTTGCTGATTACGCCTCAACGGATACGGAAAGAAGGACATGATGGAAAGCCTGGCAAATAATCACTTCGCCGTTTGCTTTGCCGAAGCGCTCGCTGAAGAGTTGGTTGAAATCAAGAAGTTGCGCGGAAAACGTCTGCCGATATCTCAGGCTTTGACGCCTCAGAAATCTGATGATTGGGAAGAGGTACAGAGACTCGCGAACCGAGCCGGCGAAAATAACGGCTCGAATACCGATGGCGAGAAAGCTGCGGCTGATGCGACTACCGTTGTGGGCGAGGCCCGGAAGATGAAGCTGGCTGGTCTCGCGTTTTCAGGCGGCGGCATTCGCAGCGCGACCTTTAATCTGGGGGTCCTGCAAGGCCTGGCGCAATTCAACAAGGTGCGGACTTTCGACTATCTCTCGACCGTTTCAGGCGGCGGATACATTGGAAACTGGCTGGAGGCATGGGTTCAGCGCGTGGGTTTGTTTCAAAAGAAGAAGCAGGGAAAAGATTCGGCAGTCCCTGAAGGGATTCACGTCGTGGAGGAGGAGTTACGACCGACCAGGGCCGCGCGGCAGCAGAGCGTCAGAGAGCGCGAGCAGAAAGATCAGAAGTCACATACTGAGCCGCCGTCAATCCGATTCTTGCGGGATTACAGCAACTATCTAACGCCACGATTGGGGATGCTCGGGGCAGATACCTGGACGGTAATTGCTATTTATTTACGGAATCTGTTTTTAAATCAATCAATATTGATTTTGTTTCTGTTTGCGCTGCTGCTGATTCCATACATTGCAGTTTGGCTGACCCATGCATTACCGGCATCATGGAATTATGCAGCCCCCATCGCAGTATTTGCGCTCACGACCTGGGCGCTGACCGCGGGAGCTTTTAACTTACAAAATCTTATCGGTCCCGCACAGAGAAAGGCGCGTACGAGAGCGTGGCTTCCACCGCAGGAACAGCGCTGGGTAATTGTAACGATTGTGGCGCCTGTTTTTGCAGCTATGTGGATTTTGACAGCATGGTTGTGGCCGCACGCAGACGTCTCAGAACAATGGAACACAGCAACCATGATTTACTGGTGGCCTTTGGGCGGAATAGCGTTGCTCGGCCTGCCGCTGCTCATTGGCTCGCTGCTTGCGCCGCACCAGAAAGAAGCGAAGACTATGCAACCCACTGAGCCACACACAATGCTGGCGTGGTTGCGAAAATGCAAGTTTGGATGGTTATGCAGTCCTAAATTCGGCTGGGCTGTGGCTTCTTTGGTTACGGGCGCCGTAAGCGGACTACTGATGTACGCGGCATTTCACGAAGCGTTTAGAGCAATGCATGCGTGGCCTGGCAATGGCGCGGACTGGCATGAACTGGGTCTGGGAGTTCCGCTGAGTTTGGCGGTCTTTCTGGTTGCCGCCGTCATCCAGGTGGGGCTGATGGGGCGGTCGTTCTACGATCCGTATCGGGAGTGGTGGGTCCGGGTTGCGGGATGGATTTTGATTTTGACAATTCTGTGGGCGGCGGGGTTTGGGCTGGCGATCTACGCTCCACTGGGGCTGATGTGGCTTAGAGGCTGGCTGAAAGCGGCAGGGGGACTGGCGTGGATCGCCAGCACAGCGGCTGGAGTATGGGGAGGGAAGAGCGACAAGACAGGCAAACTCGAAGCAGGGGACACGAAGTCCAGGCTGCTTTCAATCACTCCATATTTATTTATTGTGGGACTGCTATCTTTGGTATCGCTTTCTTTGGAGTTGATCCTGGCGAGGATATACATGGCGAAAGCTGGAATGGCGGCAGCCTGGGGCAATTTTCTCGCCGAGAGTCCCGGAGTGGAAAAAGCTGTTAACTGGATGCTGAAAGTAAACGGCAATGTAACAGCCGGCGCATTGACTCTGAGCGGTTCAGCATCAACGTCGCCCGGAGCGGCCGGTGGAGGCGCTCCAGCATATGTACAGGCACACTTTGCGTTGCTCAATGGTGTAACAAGCGGATGGCTGATCCCGGTATTTGTTTTGGTGCTTTTTATTTGTGTGCTTTTATCGTACCGGGTTGATTTGAACGAGTTTTCGATGAACCTGATGTACAGGAACAGGCTGGTGAGGTGCTATCTGGGCGCATCTCATGAGGAAAGAAAACCGAATCCATTTTCCGGGTTTGACTGCGGCGACGATTTGTTGCTCTCAAATCTTCGCAGTTCCAAGTCTTATTCAGGTCCGTTGCCCATTTTGAACAGCACGCTGAATCTGGTCAGTACCAGGGATTTGGCGTGGCAGGAACGGAAGGCGGAGTCGTTTCCTATGACCCCGCTGCGCTGCGGATTCGACACATGGATTGAGCAGAGAAACCTGGAAAGAAACTACGAGCATGACACGAAAATGGGAGAAGCAAAGCACACAGAGAAATACGCTTATCGGCCAACCGGGATGTACGGGTATGGGAACGGAGGATTTTATGTAGGAACCGCGATGAGCATTTCCGGGGCTGCAGCAAGCCCGAATATGGGATATCACTCCCTTCCTTCGCTGGCGATTCTTATGACGTTCTTCAACGTGCGTTTGGGATTCTGGGCGGGCAATCCACGCAACATGAAGACGTGGACATCTCCCGGTCCTAAGGTCGGGCTGAAACAACTATTGTCGGAACTGTTTGGATTGACGAACGACAACGCGAAATACGTTTATTTGTCGGATGGGGGGCATTTTGAAAATCTTGGCGTATACGAACTGGTGAAACGGCGCTGCAAGTACATCGTGGCGTGCGACGCGGGCGCGGATCCGAATTACTCTTTTGAGGATTTGGGAAACGCAATCCGCAAATGCCGCGAGGACATTGGAGTGGAAATTGAAATAGACACAACTCCGTTGATTCCGAAAAGCAATGGTACAGGAGCGGACAAGTGCGACGGCAAGAAACAGACAACGCAGCATTGCGTGGTGGGCACAATACACTACGATATGGCCGATCCTGCAGCCGGGAAGAGAGAAGAAAACGGAGTGATTATCTACATCAAGGCGTCGCTGACCGGTGACGAGCCTGCGGATGTGTTGAACTATCAGACAGGGCACCCAACGTTTCCGCATCAATCAACGGCGGATCAGTGGTTCACGGAGTCGCAATTTGAGAGCTACCGGCGTCTGGGGCAGCACGTGGTGGAGGCTTTGTTTGCGGGGCCCGAGGATGAAGATATAACGTCGGATAAATCTTTGACTGTCATTCGAGAGTTGTCGACCGAAAAGCTTTTTGAAGATCTGAAGAAAACGTGGTCAGGTAATTCTCGACGCCATCGCCCGACGCCGCGTTCCAAGTGACCAAAAGCAGGCGGGGCCTAAAAGGTACGCCGCCTGCTTAAATTTGTTTCTGTTCTGCCGAAGACAACTGCCCGCGAGAATCTTTCTACTCAGCTTTTCCGAATCCGCCCTCTTTGTATGCTTTTTGCAGAAAGAAGAATGCCTTCTTTTTCTCGCCTTGATCGGAAATCAGGCCCTTGCGATTGAAACCATCCTGAATCCCGGCAAGCTGCCTGCGGGGAGAGCGAAAGTCCATCAGTATCCACGGGCTCATTCCACGCAGTTGAGGAATGCGGTTCAGCATGGGGAGCTGATGCTGGAAGATGTTCTCCTGATATTCCTCAGTCCAGCGCTCGGTTGCAGGTCCGTGCAGGCCAGCCTTGGCGCCTCCACCGAATTCGCTGATGATGAGCGGTTTGTCATAGGCAATTTTCCACTCGGTGGTGTCGGCTCCTTCAGGATTTTGCTCATACCAGCCGATGTACTCGTTTGCTCCGATAACATCGAGAGCTTCACCCAGTGAATCATCGACATATTTGATGTGCCCCTCAGAACGGACAAGAAGCGCCGCTGTCACCAATCGTGTTGAGTCAAGCGTTCTGACGTCGCCGGCCAGTGTCTTGAGGAATTCTGTTCGCTCGGGTGTGTTCGGCGTTTCGTTCGCAATGGACCAAAGCAGTATCGAAGCTTTGTTGCGATCGCGGCGAATCTCTTCGTTCAACTGCTGCTCCGCCTTTTTCAAAACCGATGGATCTCCAAAGTGCTCTGCCCAATAGACAGGAATCTCCGACCAGACCATGATGCCCATCCGATCCGTGGCGCGCGTCATGCGTTGATCGTGAGGGTAATGTGCGAGCCGGACATAATTGCACCCCAGTTCATGAGCCCATCCGAGCAGCGCCGCTACGTCTTCATCGTTGTTGACGCGCCCGCCGCGATAGGGGGCCTCTGCATGAATCGAAATTCCCCGCAGAAAAACCGGCTTGCCATTCAGCAGAATTTTTGTTCCGCTTACCTCGACGGTGCGGAAACCCATCTCATCCCGCAGAACATCGTCGCCGGATTGCAGAACAACCTGATACAACTTGGGTTGCTCTGGAGACCAAAGTTGCATCCCGGCTGCATCCAGCTTGATTGCCGCGCGGCCCTGGCTGTCAACAACGGCATCCGCTTCCAGCTTGAGTTCTGGAATGGTGACGCTTACATTGGCGCCGGAAGCTGCATCCTGAACATGCACCCAGCCTTCGACCGCACTACGCGCGTGGTTCAGATGCAGATCATAGTCGTCGATATACTTATCCGGCACGTCCACAAGAGACACATCGCGCGTGAGCCCGCCATAGTTAAACCAATCGGTGCTCAGAGTCGGAACGCCGTATGCCTGGCGCGTATTGTCGACCGCAATGACAACAAAGTTATTTCCGGGGTGCAGCAGTTTTGTGACTTCGCAATCGAACGGGGTAAAACCGCCCTCATGCTCGCAGACCTTGCTTCCGTTAATCCAAAGTATCGCGTTGTAGTTGGCTGCTCCAATATGAAAAAACGCGCGGTGATGCTCGCGAAGGGTATAGTCGAAGTTCCGCTGATACCAGACCAGCCCCTCGTAGTAGTAGAGGGATGGCCGCTGTGAATTCCAGTCCCCCGGCACTCTCAGAGTCGGCGATTTGCTGAAATCATATTCCGCGAGCTTATTGCCGCCGGGAAGCTGAGCCTGGTTGAGAAAATATCCGTCTTTGCGATTTTCGCGATGAAAGGTGTACAAACCAACCGAGTAGGGATCGATAATGGTATGCCAATCACCGTTCAAACTGACGCTTTGACGGTGATCCACATCAACCAGAACCGTGGGATCTGATTGTGCGTTTAATTGAAAATATCCCAATGCGCAAAGGGCAATGATAACGATAAAACAGCGATTCATCGGTATGGATAACACAAAAATTCTCACGGTTTAATGCTTCTTCCGAAAATCCGAGGCGCTAATTGCCGGAGGCGTCAGGGAGCTGAAAGTATACGCCCGCGTCATTATTTACCTTGGCGGTAGCCACCAGGTCGATAATGCTGGTTGGCAAGACGCGGTGGCGTTGGTCAAGAACATAGAGGGTCTTCCGGGTCAAAACATAGTTATGAATCTGCTCTGCCGGACGGCCATCCTTGAAGATGATTGTGACTGCTTCCTCATTCCCTCCCACGGCTGGCTGAGACGACGTCTCTGGGGCGGGCTGATAGTGGTCGTAGTCAGGGGACTCCGGCTGTCTCTGGTCCGCTGCCTGAGTGTCGTCTCCCCCTGACACATTGCTCGGCGCAGCCGACGCATCGCCGTAACCTGTATCGTCCGGGTATCCCAGGACATAGGGGCCTATCCCCCCAACCCACGGCGCAGCTGCATAGGGACCCCATTGTCTGGAATGCGGGCGTTCAGGTTTGCGGCCGCGCCTGGCCGTTGCATAAACCGGATGAGCGCCGAGGTTGTTGGCGCTGCCTCGTTGAAAGTTGCGCGGAACACTGAGATATCTGCTGCCGGTATAGCGGGAAGGGCTGGTGAACCGACTGGGAGCAGAAGCTCGGAAGCCCCCGCGGGATGCGGATCCGGAGCGGCCTGAAAAGCCTCCGTGCGATGCAGCGCGCTGGGCGCAAACGGGAAGCGCTGCTCCAACGGCTATCAGCGCAATCGCAGCGAGACGTTTCATGGAAACATCTTACACCTAATTCTTTTTGCAGGCGGGCTAGACCGCTGACTGTAGATGAACAAATAAGGCAAACTGCCAACCTTAGTAACAACCCCGTCCAGGCAACGGCCGGAATTTATGAATAAAGTCGAGCAACCACTCTATTATTCAATAACATAGTAGATTTACCGAGGAAGATGAAATGTAAATCGCCATCCTCAGAAGTGGCCAAAGTGAACCCCACGCCCGTAGATGGAGTTTTCCGTACTGTCCATGAATGAATTTGGACTTCAAAATATGCTGTGTCATTGGCGTCTTCAGTCAACTTTCATTTCGCGGGTCTAGAATTTATAAAGTTGGATTTTTAGATTCAGGAAGGATAAGCCAAGTGATCGCAAAATCGACACCTCCCGCAAAAAATGAACATCTGATTCGATGGGTAGATAAGATGGCGGATCTGACCCAGCCCGCCAACATTCACTGGGTAGACGGCAGCCAGGCAGAATACGACAGCCTCTGCGAACTTCTTGTGAAATCCGGGACATTCTGCCGGCTCGACGAGAAACTCTGGCCCGGCTGCTTTTATGCTCGCTCTGCCCCCAACGATGTCGCCCGTGTTGAAGACCGCACATTCATTTGCTCGCACTCGAAAGAAAATGCGGGACCGACCAACAACTGGGAAGATCCGTTTGTGATGCGCGCGAAGCTTAAGCAGTTATTCCGCGGCTCCATGCGTGGCCGTACCATGTATGTACTCCCGTTTTCGATGGGCCCCATCGGATCTCCCATGTCGCAGATTGGCGTTGAGCTAACCGACTCGCCGTATGTTGTAGTCAATATGCGCATTATGGCTCGCGTAGGCGCACCCATCTTTGCAGAGATTGACAAAGGCGACAAGCGCGTAGTTCCGTGCCTGCACTCGGTAGGCGCACCGCTCGCGCCAGGGGACAAGGATGTTCCCTGGCCCTGCAACAACGAAAAGTACATTGTGCACTTTCCGGAGACTCGCGAAATCTGGTCGTACGGCAGCGGATACGGCGGCAATGCGCTGCTTGGCAAGAAGTGCTTTGCGCTTCGCATCGCCTCGAACATTGCCCGTGAAGAAGGCTGGATGGCCGAGCATATGCTCATTGTCGGCGTGGAAAGCCCGACGCACGAAAAGACATACGTGGCAGCGGCTTTTCCGTCGGCCTGCGGCAAAACCAACTTTGCCATGCTGATACCGCCCGCTGGATTCGATGGCTGGAAGGTGTGGACGGTTGGCGACGACATCGCGTGGATCAAGCCCGACTCGACCGGCCAACTGCGCGCTATTAATCCGGAAGCGGGTTTCTTCGGGGTTGCTCCCGGCACATCTGAAAAGACCAATCCGAACGCCATGGCAGCGCTTGCCCGCAACACCATCTTCACCAATGTCGCACTTACCGCCAAAAACGGCGTGATGGATGGCGGAATCTGGTGGGAGGGCATGACCGACACGCCGCCCGCCGAATGCCTGGATTGGCGCGGCAATCCGTGGACGCCTGCATCCTCAACTCCGGCGGCTCATCCCAACGGACGCTTTACGGCCCCGGCAACTCAGTGCCCTACCATTGACCCCTCATGGGAAGATCCCGCCGGCGTGCCAATCTCTGCGTTCATCTTCGGCGGACGCCGCCCCACGACCATGCCGCTCGTCTTCCAGGCATTCAACTGGTCTTACGGCGTATACGTTGGCGCCACGATGGGCTCGGAGACAACGGCTGCCGCCGGCGGCGTGGTGGGCAAGGTACGGCGCGATCCAATGGCGATGCTGCCTTTCTGCGGCTATCACATGGGGGATTATTTCCGTCACTGGCTCCGCATGCAGCGCAATCTCTCGTCAACTCCGCGCGTCTTTCATGTCAACTGGTTCCGCAAAGGGCCCGATGGCAAATTCCTGTGGCCCGGCTACAGCGAAAATATGCGCGTGCTCAAGTGGATTGTCGATCGCGTGCGCGGCCGCGTCCGCGGGGATGAAACTCCAATCGGATGGATTCCCCGCTACCACGATGTTCACTGGGAAGGGCTCGATTTTTCCGTTGAGCAATTCAAGGAGTTGCAAAAGGTTGATCGCGAAGCGTGGAAGCAGGAAGTCATGGGACACGAAGAACTATTTCTCTCGCTCCACGACCACCTGCCCCCTGAGATGATTTATGAGCGCGAACTTCTCATCTCGCGCCTATAAGCAATCGCTGAGAGTTTCCGTTTTGGGGTTTTGGAATCAGATCGCCGCGCGGCCCGCGCAATTTGCAAAAGCCGTGCGGCGAAGTTGTTTGCAACAGGACTAAGCACTCGCTGAGTATGAATTTTAACTTCATTATTAAATCATCAGATACATCTGTAAATTCGCTATACTTCCTGTAAAGGAAATCCCTGCATGGCCCAACCAGGAGAAATTACAGTATTGCTCCGCGACTGGAGTGCGGGAGACCCAGCGGCATTGGATCAACTTTTTGAATTGGTTTATCCGCAACTGAGAAAGATTGCCGGCGCTCTGTTTCGAGGGGAACGGCCGGAAAATCTGTTACAGCCCACCAGCGTAGTCAATGAACTGTTTCTCAAATTGATTCGCCAGCGCAGCCTGAGATTTGAAGACCGCGAACATTTCTACAGCCTTTCGGCGCGCCTCATGCGCCGCGTTCTGGTCGATCATGCTCGTTCCGAGGGACGGCAAAAGCGCGACCGAGGCGTCTCGGTGCCCCTTCACCCGAACCTTGCCTGGATTGACGCCAAATCCGCCGAGATGATGGATCTGGATCGCGTCCTGGAGGAACTTGAGCAACTGGACCCGCGAAAATGCAGGATGGTCGAGCTTCGTTTTTTTCTGGGGTTCAGCGCGGAAGAGACAGCCGAGCTGCTGAGCCTGTCGAAGGCAACAGTGGACCGTGATCTGCGTTTTGTGCGCGGCTGGTTGTATGACCGCCTCCATAGTGCGGATAAACCGTAATTTTTTGAAGCAATTTCCTTCTGTTTAGCGCCAACAGGAAAGAAGTCTATGGCCCTTGATTCAGACAATTGGCAGTTATTGCAGGAGTTATTTCATTTAGCCGAAGTAACGCCCGAGGCGGACCGCGAGCGCGTGCTTGCTGAAAAATGCTCTGACGCAGAACTCTGTTGCCGGGCGCTGGAGATTCTTCGCGGCTCCGGCGTTGCGGAGGCGGAGACGGCTCCGGTTTTCGCTCCAATCCTGAATGGCAAAATCGGCCCTTACTCGTTGATTCGACTTCTTGGAACGGGGGGCATCGGCACTGTTTACCTGGTAGAACGAATTGTCGGGGGCGCCCCGCAGCGCTCCGCGTTGAAGGTGCTTGCACAGCACGCCGCCGGTCCGTCCTTTGTAGATCGGTTTCGCAGGGAACAGCACATCCTCGCTTCGCTGGATCATCCCAACATCACGCGCATGCAGGACGGCGGCGTCACTGAAAACGAGCAACCGTATCTGGTGATGGAATTCGTGGATGGAATCCATCTGGGCGAGTACTGCAATCAACGAAAACTCGGAATTCCTGAGCGCCTGCGTATTTTTCTCAGCGTCTGCGATGCGGTAGCCTATGCGCATCGGAACCTGGTGGTGCATCTCGATCTGAAGCCGTCCAATATTCTTGTCACCGCGGAAGGCGCGGTCAAACTGCTGGACTTTGGCACTTCGAAGCTGATTCAGCCGGACAGCATGTTAACCACAACCGTGATGGCCACGCCTGCGTATGCCAGCCCTGAGCAGTTGCGCAATGAGCCGGTAACAACATCCTGCGACATATACGCGCTGGGCGCAATTCTGTTTGAGCTGCTGGCGGGGTCGCGGCCCGGCCAAAAAGCATCCGTTGCCGCAATGATCGAACGAGCAATCCGCGAACAGGAACCGGAACGATTGGAAAATTTGGTTACGGCGGCGGCAGCGGAACAGCGCGGTCTTACGGAAAATCGTCTGCGGCAATTGTTGAGCGGCGACCTGGCCACCATCGCGCAAAAATGCCTGAGCCCGCGGCCCAGGGATCGCTATCCCTCGGTCGATTCTCTTACAACAGACATTCATCGCTATCTTGACGGAAGGCCTGTTTTGGCGCGCCCGCAAACCGCGCTCTATCGCATTGGCAAATTCGTGCGCAGAAATCGCGGCGCCGTGGCGGCAGCTTTACTGGTGGCAATTGCGCTGCTGGCAAGCCTTGGCTATGGGGCATGGCGCCAGCGACAGGCACTGCGTGAAGGACAAAGAGCCATGCGTATGCAAACCTTTATGTACCGTCTCTTCAAGCTGGCAAATTCCGATTACACGGGCAAACCGGCCGCTACGGTGCCCGAATTTCTGAATCTTGGCGTAAAGCTGCTCCCCGAGTACATCAAAGATCCCGCCGATCTGCGCGCGGCCCAGATGAGCCTGGCGGAGTCGATGTTCGAGAATGGGGATCTGGACAGCGCCCAAAAGGTGTTCGCACAGACTATAGCCAGCGCCAAGGCCGCGGGGGATATTGGCGCCTTGGCGGAGTCAGAGGCATTCTCGGGAAACATCGCATACCTGCAGGGGCAGGCAGACACCGGCGCCAGCCTCACTGCCGACGCTCTGCGTTTATCACGCAAGCCGAATGTGTCTCCGGCAGTACGTGTGTGGAGCGCAATCTACTATGCCGTCAATCGCGAAAATATGGGCTTCCGCTCCGACGAAAATATGAGGCTGCTGGAATTTGCAGTCAAGGAGAGCCGCGATCATAAGCTGCCCGCGCGCGATCAGGCCAGCGCTCTTTATAGCCTGGGCAGCGACCTGGAGTTGCGCGGGCAACTGGACGCGGCCGAGCCGGTTTTCTACCAGGCTCTTGAGATTTACAGCCAGGACCCGCTCGCTATTTGCGATCAATCTGAAATCTACGGAGACCTGGCCTACCTCAACGATCAGCGTGGAAACGTGCAGGCCAGCCTGCCTCTTTATCAGCATTCCTACGAGGGGTACAAGGCCTGCTCCGGCGCGGAGAGCCGTGGCGCGCTGGAGCAGGTGGATTATCTGAGCGGCGCGCTGATGAAACTGGGCAGAGCCCAGGAAGCAGTGCCGATGCTGGAGGCGGCGTTGCCTGCCTGGAGGAAGATCGCTGGGTCTAGTCCCGATTTGTCGGAGCCGCTCTTTTTTCTTTCAAAAGCTTACGTGGAAACCGGACGCTTTCAAGAAGGGGAAAAGATTGCCCAGGAACTGGTTGCCGTGCAGGAAGGAAAAGTTGCGCCGACCGACCGGCGGATGGGCGCATCTCATTTGATTTGGGCGCAGGCGCTGATCGGACTCCATCGCGATGCTGATGCGTTGCCACATGCTGAAATTGCTGCCCGGCTGCTGGCAAATGGAGTTTCTCCGGGCGCAAAACAGATGGACGCCGAGGCACATCAACTGCTGCAGGATATACAGCAAAAACTTCATCTTTGATCCGGAGGTGCAGTGCACGTTTGCCGGCAGATTCAACTCATGCAGCGTTGCCTTGGATGCATCTTCAAATGTAGATAACAATTGCCGGGAGCAGCCATCCTTATCTATGGTTGCTGTGTTCTGCGCAGTTACTGCGGCCTGCCTGAATGAACTTCTCAGCCCGCTTAACCGGAATCCGCCTGCCGGAATCCCAACTCAAGCTGCTGTACAACCATTTCTCTTGTTTTTAAATAATAACTTTCCATGTTTAGCTAACCTTACGTGTATATGTGATAATAATCACAATTTGCTTTAAGAAAAATATGGGCTACTTTTTCTGTATTTGACGTGATCTATACCACGTTTCTACAGAAACAATCACGTCTTGGATTCGCCCAACATCCACTACGGAGCTTCGATCTATCCTTTTATCTGCCTGAAACTGAGACATTTGCATGCAAAGAACAGATTTTTTGCCCCTTCGCAGCCGAAAGCATCTTTTTGTCTCTTCGACGGGTTGGGCGCCATGTACAGAATTCCTCCCAGGAGACCATATGATGCTGTCACTCCGCTTCTCGCACCCCCGTTTAGCCGCCAACTTGTTGGCCTGCAGCCTCCGCGTTGCCTTTGCTGCCTTCGCCTTGCTGGCGCTGCTGCCTCAGGCCTGGGGCAACCCTGCGCCGACCTTCACCGTGGGCAACGCCACTTTTCCTGCAACGGCGGTCGGCGGATCGACCACGCAGAATGTCACGCTCACTGTAAATGTCGCTGTACCCATCACCTCGATCGCTTTAGCACCCAACTTTACCGAGTACTCCCTCGGCGCCATCACCGGCTGCACCGTCAACTCCGCCGGAACGACGACCGCCGGGGTAGGAACGGTCTGCACCATTCCAGTCACGTTCAAGCCAAAATTTCCCGGCACCGCGAGCGCTCCTCCGCCCATCAGCCGCTCCGCGCCGCTGCTGGTCACCGATATTGAAGGCGGCAATCCGACTGGCTACTCCTTCACGCTCACGGGTTCGGCCACCGGCCAGGTCTTCGCCTTTGCTCCCGGTTTCCTCACCTCTGTTGTGGGAAATCCCTCTTTAGCGGGCGGGTTCGGCACCGCAGGGTGCGCCGGCGAGACCGATGGCAATGGAGACGGCTGCCCGGCCACCGATGCCCGCATCTTTCCATCGGGCATGGTTCTTGACCCGGCCGGCAACATCTACATCGCCGATGGTCCTATCAATGTGATTCACAAGGTGGACGCGGTGACCGGAGTCATCAGCGTCTATGCCGGCCAACGCGGAGTGCAGACCCCGATTTGTAACGGTTGCGCAGCGAACAAAGCTGTGTTTTATAACCCGTTCTCTGTGGCCGTCGATCAAGCGGGCAACGTATATGTCGATGATCCTTTTTACGGCATCTTTAAGATCAATGGCGCCACGCAAATTGTCACTCTCATCAGCGGCAACTCCTATTCCCTTTCCCAAGCCGTCACTGGAGGCAAACTCTTTTCGCAAACGTCACTGAATAATGGAACAAGTTATGATTCCTTCGCAATGCTCGTCGATGCTGCAGGGAACCTCTATATCGCCTCATACGACACCGGCACGGTCTATCGCATCGATGCGGTTACTGATCTGGTCTCCTACGTTGCAGGTAACGGCACTATAGCAAACCCGGCTACCGGCATCTCCGGAAGCGGGCTTGCAACAAGCGCCGAGCTTGGACATTTACAAGGGTTGGCCATGGATTCCACCGGCAACCTGTATATCGCTGATAGCACAAATGCACTCATCTATAAAGTGGCTCCGCCGGTAGCTCCGGCCACCTCCGGCGTTATCAGCAAATTTGCGGGGACCCAGGCCACTGGCGCGCAATACTCCACTGGCTGCACCTACGATTCCGGGGACTGGGGTCCGGCTACCTCCGCATTCGTTGGCTTTCCGCTTTCCGTTGCGGTTGACGCCGCAAACAACGTGTACATCGGCGAACCAGGCAGCCAGGGCGGCCAAAGCTGCCCCGTGCGCCGCGTAGATGCGGCCACCGGCATCATTCATACTGTTGCCGGAGAACCGCCGTACGGTTCCTATGGTTTCTTGAGTGGAGTGGGTGCGACCGAATCCTACCTCTCTTCCAACCTCGTCGCCGTTGACGGCGGCGGAAACATCTATGTCGGCCAGCAGAACATCGAGGCCGGCGTCAGCAAGGTCAGCCCCTCCCAGTCAGCCATTATCTTCCCCGAACAATCGGAGTACGTGACCTCCGATCTTTTGGTGACCGTATCCAATGTCGGCATCGGAGACGACCTCACGCTTTCCAACTATCCCTTCCCCATCGCTCTCGTCTCATCCACCTCAGCCACCCCAACGCCATTGCCCTTCACCAATGCGCCGCTGGCCGGCTCAAACCCGGAGGACTGCTCTACGGAAGTGCTGGCCCCTGGAGCGATTTGCGGCATCCAGATTGCCTTCTATCCCGACCAGGCCACACTATTCACCACCTCTGTCACAGATACCGTCGAAGACAACTCGCTCGGTGTCGCAGGGACAACCAACGTAATCGACATCAGCGGCAGTGCGTATAACGGCGCCACCGCTACGCTGACCCCCAATCCCATCAGCTTTACCGCGCAGCCTGTTGACACGCCCACAACGGCCACGTCGGTGAGCTTCTCAATCTTCTCCAACCCGGCTTTCACCGGCATATCGACGGCCATCACGGGAGCCGACGCATCGAGCTTTAGCCTGGCGACCGCCGCAACCGCTCCCTGCACCGCGAGCCTTGCATTCCCCCTTGGGGGCGGCAATTGTAATATCGGCGTTATCTTCGATCCGCAATCCAGCGGATCGTTGAGCGCCACGTTGAATGTGACCTGGGTAGCCGCTGGCGTGACGTACACCCTGAGCGCTCCGATCTCCGGCATTGGCGGCTCGGCGCTTACCGCCCAGGCCATCAACTTCACCCAGCCCACCACGCCGGTTACGTATTCCGCCGGCTTGACCATTCCGCTCAGCGCCACCGGCGGCGCATCGGGTAACCCGGTGGTCTTTACTCTGGACGGCAGCAGCACCGGGGCAGGTTCTATCACCGGAAGCACACTCACCGTTACCGGCGTGGGCAGTTTCGTCATTGACGCCAACCAAACGGGCAATGCCAACTACTCAGCAGCACCGCAGGTGCAGAAGACCGTCGCCATCACGCAAGCCGCCCAGGCCATCAACTTCACCCAGCCCACTACGCCGGTTACGTATTCCGCCGGCTTGACCATTCCGCTCAGCGCAACGGGTGGCGCGTCGGCAAACTCGGTTGTCTTTACCCTGGACGGCAGCAGCACCGGGGCAGGTTCTATCACCGGAAGCACACTCGCCGTTACCGGCGTGGGCAGTTTCGTCATTGACGCCAACCAAACGGGCAATGCCAACTACTCAGCAGCACCGCAGGTGCAGAAGACCGTCGCCATCACGCAAGCCGCCCAGGCCATCAACTTCACTCAGCCCACTACGCCGGTTACGTATTCCTCCGGCTTGACGATTCCGCTCAGCGCAACGGGTGGCGCGTCGGCAAACCCGGTTGTCTTTACCAGGGACGCCAGCAGCACCGGCTCAGGTTCTATCACCGGCAGCACACTCACCGTTACCGGCGTGGGCAGTTTCGTCATTGACGCCAACCAAACGGGCAATGCCAACTACTCGGCAGCACCGCAGGTGCAGAAAACGGTCGTCGTCAACGCGCCCGCCCCGCCGGCGGACTTCACCGTCACTGTAACTCCGGCCGCGCAAACCATTTTGCCCGGAGCTTCGGCAACATATGCAGTCAGTGTGCAATCTACTGGAGGCGTCTTCAGCAACAGTGTCCTGTTAAGCGTGAGCGGCTTGCCAAGCGGCGCAACTGGAACCTTTTCGTCTGCATCTGTCACTCCGGGTAGTGCGGGCGCAAGCTCTACTCTGACCATCCAAACGGTTCTAGGCAACTCAGCGGTTGGTAAGATGAACGCGGGCGGCACGCTGGCTTCGCGTCTTGCGCCGTTCTCGCTGGCGTTGCTTCTGCTTCCGTTTGTGGGGCGTCTGCGCCGGGCGGGCAAGCGCTTTGGCCGCATGTTGACGGTTGTGCTTCTACTCATCG
>Ga0316217_10003918_pt1 | contig 16506 bp, 19 predicted proteins | sample 1anoAmetaG_FD_203633 | JGI IMG/M metagenome (GOLD analysis project Ga0316217, IMG submission 203633) | Freshwater microbial communities from Trout Bog Lake, Wisconsin, USA - 1anoA | ecosystem: Environmental > Aquatic > Freshwater > Lake > Hypolimnion/Profundal zone | place: USA: Wisconsin...
TTTGGCAGCTGGATCGCAGGCTGGGTCGCTGATCGGGCGGGGGTCAGTTTTGCGATTACGCTTAGCGGCATTCTCTGCGCCTGCGGCACACTTCTAATTCCTTGGTTCCCCCTGACCAAGCCCCCCCAAAGTCTCGGGAAACTAAGCCCTGATCACGGCATTCTTCTCGTCGAGAAGGATCACTGAGGGCTTGTGCCGAAGAGCCTCTTCCTCGGAGAGCCATGCATAGGACATGATGGTGAGCCTGTCCCCGATCTTTCCCAGATGAGCAGTGGCTCCGTTGAGTTCGATTGCACCCGAACCGTGAGGCCCGTAGATCACGTAAGTTTCAAAGCGTTCCCCGTTCCCCATATTTCCCACAAGAATCTTCTCGTAGGGTCTCAAGCCGACCCTTTCGGCAAGGTCAGAAGCTATGGTAAGGCTTCCTTCATAGTCGACTGAGGCGCCTGTGACGGCCGCGCGGTGAATCTTCGATTTGAGCAGGCAGATGGTCATCGGACAGCCTTCCTAACTAAGCCCGGAAAGGGCGTCCCGCCAGTCTTTTTAGACAGCCACCGCCTCGGCGGGGAACGCTTCGGTCACCGAATCGTCCATCTTCTTCTCATTTTTGACCGAACCCAGCGCCCCGCAGACCGCCAATGTTCGGATGAGTTCCCCGGTCGGGCTGAACTGGAGAAGTTTCAACGTTCCATTCTCTTCTTCCACCAGGGCTGTAAGGCTCTCCACCCAATCACCGGTATTGTAGTAGTCTAGTCCCTTGACCTTACGGATCGCAGCCGTGTGGATATGCCCGCAGATGATTCCCCGGGCATCGGCATCGGAGGCGAAGTGCACCATTGATTCCTCAAAGCAACCGATGAAATTCACGACATTCTTCACACTGCTTTTTACATATGCGCTGAGGGACCAATGACCATGTCCGAAAAGACGGCGGAAGAAATTGACCGGGCCGTTCAATTGCAGAAGGAGGGTATAGCCAACGTCACCCACATGGGCGAGCCATCCCATGTTCTGAACCACGGTATCGAGTTCGTGGCCGTGCGCCACGAGGAGCTTTCTGCCGTCGACCGTGGTGTGATACGCACGCGGTTGGATGTGGACGTTTGCATAATCACCGGTGAAGTCTGCGATGCGTTCGTCGTGATTGCCTGGAATATAGATGATCTTCGACCCTTTGCGCCCCTTACGGAGAATTTTTTGGATGACATCACTGTGTTCCTGCGTCCAATAGACACCGCGCTTCATCGCCCAGATATCGATCAGATCGCCGACGAGATAGAGTGTGTCGCACTCGAACGTGCGCAGGAAACCAAGGAGCGCCGTCGCTTGCGAGCCACGGGTACCCAAGTGTACATCGGAGATCCAAACGCTTCTGTAGTGGATGAGTTCTTCTTCGGGCACAAGATGTTGTGTAAAACCTGATTTCGGAATCTCCAAGCGGCACGATGTCACGATTTCGACACAATCGCCGTGGGATTGCCTGACCCATCCCTTCATGGCAGGGTTTTGGGATGTCAGCTCGGGAAGATTCGGCCACTCCTTTTTCCGATCAATTACTCTGGTATTGTGTCAAAACCAGACCGAAGCAGGAAGGTGTCGCCACCCGGCTTCTCCGTGGCGAACTTGGCCTGGAGGTTTTCTGCCCGAAGATCCGCTTCAAGCGTGCCCGCTCCACCGGGGTCGCCTGGGTGACCGAGGCGATGTTCCCTGGCTACCTGTTCGTCCGCTTTGTCTATCCTGAACTCTACCGCAGGATTGCCGCGACCAGTGGTGTGGCGAACACACTCTCCTTCGGGGGAAAGCCCGCGATGCTTGATGAAACAATCATCACCGATCTCCGTCGCCACGTCGCCGACGAGGAGACCGTAGAGGTTGAATCCGACATCAAGGAGGGTGAGGAAATCAAAATCATCGAAGGCCCTCTCCAGGGAGTGCGCGCCCTAGTCACCCGCGTACTCCCATCTCGGGAGCGGGTTGCCATTTTACTCAACATGCTGGGCCAGGAACGGGAGATAGAGGTTGCTACAACGGCGGTTCTCCCCGACCTCCGCCACCCCCTGGAGCAGAGATAAGCCATCGGACGCTCTCGACAGACAGCGCCCGCTGCGGTCATCTTCTCCCGATGAAAATTCTCGTGATCGGATCGGGCGGCCGTGAGCACGCCCTTCTCTGGAAGCTTGCACAGAGCCCGCGTGTGACCCAACTGCTCTGCGCCCCGGGCAATGCCGGCACCGCCCAAATCGCCATCAATCATCCGGTCGCCTCTTCAGATCTCGCAGGACTTGCCGCCTTGGCCAAGTCGGAGCATGTCGACCTGACCATTGTCGGTCCCGATGATCCCCTTGCTGCAGGCATCGTCGATCTCTTCCAGAAAGAGGGATTGCGCGTCTTCGGCCCCGTCGCGGCTGCAGCCCGGCTCGAGTCCTCGAAGTCGTTTGCCAAGGAATTCATGATTCGACATGGGATTCCCACGGCGGGGTCGGTGACCTACACGAATTCCGAGGCTGCCTTGGCCCATTGCCGAGCGGCCAGCTACCCCTTGGTCATCAAAGCAGACGGCCTGGCGCTGGGCAAAGGGGTGGTGATTGCGCAGTCTCTCGCAGAAGCCGAGGCGGCGATCCATGAAATCATGGTTGATAAAATTTTTGGTGATGCCGGCAACACCGTGGTCATCGAGGAATTTCTGACCGGTCCGGAGTGCTCGCTCCACGCGTTGATCGATGGATCAAACTATCTCCTCTTCCCCGATGCCAAGGATCACAAGCGCGCCCTTGAGAATGATCAGGGACTCAATACCGGCGGCATGGGAACGATCAGCCCATCGCGTGTCGTTGATTCTGAAACGAAGGATAAGCTTCAGCGGGAGGTTCTGGAGCGTTTTGTGAAGGGTTTGGCGGCCGACGGGTTACACTTCCAGGGCATGCTTTTCCCCGGTCTGATGATGACTCCGGCCGGCCCCAAGGTGCTTGAGTTCAATTGCCGCTTCGGCGATCCCGAGACCCAGTCGCTCATGCGCCGCCTCAAGAGCGATTTCCTTGATCTGATCGAGGCAACCGTCGACGGAAAACTTTCCGAGGTTAAGCCGTCTTGGGACGACCGACCGGCCGTCTGTATCGTGCTTGCATCGGGTGGCTACCCGGGGCCGATAGAAAAGGGCAAGGTGATCTCTGGCTTGGAACAGGCCTTATCCGATCCCGATGTCATGATATTCCATGCCGGCACAACCCTGAAGGATGGACAGGTGGTCACCAATGGGGGGCGCGTCCTGGGCGTCACAGCACTCGGCGCCACATTGGAAGAAGCCCGCCAAAAAGCGTACGCGGCAGCCGACAAGATCTCCTTCGAGGGAATGCAGCTTCGTCGAGATATCGGGGCCTAGGTAACTGGAGACGCATAGCGTTCCTGAGCAAGTACGAACAAAGCTCCCGGGAGATATCCTCCGGGAGCTTTGCGTGAAAGAGTGCCGGACCATTCCGGCCTGTCGCCCTAAACGGGGGCCTAGTTCTACTAGGACTTGTAACGCAGGCGCTTCTTGTGTCGGTTCAGCTTCATGCGCTTGCGGCGCTTGTGCTTAGCGATCTTGGCCTTACGTTTCTTTTTGATTGATCCCATCGGGCTGTGTTCGGTTCTGGACTACTTGCGTAGAGTGTTCTGTGTCTTAGTAGACGACTTTGTTCAGGGGGTATTCGATGATGCCTTCGGCACCGAGTGACTTCAGTTGCGGTATGATCTCCCGGACGATTTTTTCGTCGATGACGGTCTCCACAGCCACCCAGTCGTTTTGGGCCAGAGGCGAAACTGTAGGATTGCGAAGAGCGGGCAGTGCGTCGAGTAGATTCTGCAACTTTATCCGGGGCAGGTTCATTTTGAGACCGACCTTATCGCGTGCCGTGAGGGCTCCGACGAGCAGAAGGGCGATCTTCTCCATCTTCTCTCGCTTCCAGGAGTCCGCGACGGCTCCCTTGCCCGCCACGAAGACGGGATAGGACTCGATGATGGTCTCCAGGATGCGGAGTTTGTTGGCTCGCAACGAGGAACCGGTCTCCGTGATGTCGACGATCGCGTCCACCAGATCGGGCACCTTCACTTCGGTGGCCCCCCATGAAAACTCGAATTCCGCTTTCACCCCGTGGCTCTCGAAGTAGCGGCGGGTGAGTCCTACCGCCTCGGTGGCGACGCGCTTTCCCTCCAGATCCTTGACCGATTTGTACGGGGAATCCTCGGGAACGGCGATCACCCAGCGGGTGGGGTTCGCGGTGGCCTTGCTGTAGGGAAGCTCGGCAAGCACCTCGACTTCGGAACCATTCTCCTCGACCCAGTCGCGACCGGTGATACCACAATCGAGGAATCCACCCTCGACATAGCGGCTGATCTCTTGGGCGCGCAGCAGACGAAGGCGGAGTTCGGGATCATCCACCAAGGGGCGATAGGAGCGACTGGTGCCGGAAATCGAGAACCCCGCACGCTTGAAAAGCGCGAGGGTCGCCTCCATGAGACTGCCTGAAGGGAGGCCAAAAGTAAGGATGGGATCCGCCATATGAGTAGAAAGGGTGCGAACTATAGGCCATTAACGATCGACTTGGGAAGAGGGAAGCGTGTTTTATGATCCTACCGAGGGCTAGCTGAAACTACTTGGAGCCTGCAGATCCAGCGCTCCTCCCTCCCATACCTCCATGGCACTCCCCGACTTTCTGACAAACAGTACGGCCCTACTGGTCCGCAGACGCCTCTCGGGTCAGGCCCGCGTGTTCCTGATTGCCGGCTTTGTCGTCACGATGCTCCTACGCCTCTGCTACTGCACACAGGCCCCGGACGACTCCTCTGATCTCTATCGACACCTCGGGTTCACCTCTCATTTCTGGGAGAATCCACGGGCCTTCTATTGGCTGATGCCGTGGCAGTTTCCGGGCGAGTTCTGGTCCTCCTTCTGGACCGAGGTCGGATACATTTATCCGCCGCTAGCGTTGCTCTTCTTCGCGATTTTCGGCGGACTCGGAGCGGGCCTTTTCTGGGTGAAACTCGTTCTTACCCTCTTTGATCTGGGATCAGCCCTGCTCATCGCGCGTGCCACTTCCTGGTGGGCCGGTCTGCTGGTGTTCTCCGCTCCGGTGACAGTCTGGTACACCTCCCACGAAGGGCAGTACGAGAGCATGGTGACCTTTTTGGTCGTCCTTGCGGTGCTCGGCGCCCGAAGCGGTGCATGGTTTTGCGCGGGAGCATTCTTCATGCTGGCCCTTCAGACCAAACAGCTCGCGCTACTGATCGCCCCCTATCTCCTCTATGAGATTTTTGTCCGTCGACACCTACATCCCCGCAGGACCTTGGTGCGTTTCCTTGCGGGATTCCTTTCTGCCTTTCTTCCGTTCCTGCCGTTCTATCTCTGGAGACACGATCTCTGGCTCCTGCCGCTTCAAAATCAGCAGAACCTGCTCAATCCGTTCTACTGGCCCCTATTCTGGAAGCAGGCGGCTCTTGACCATTTCGAGGATGTCTCCGGGTTGCGTATTTTCTGGAACGAAGTCGTCACCACGGCGCCGCTACTCATTCTCGGACTCTTTCTTCTCAGGGGATCTTTTCAGCGGAGAGTTCCGCAGGCACTGCCGAGCATCGCGTTCTGGATCATGATCAAGAGCATGGCCTGGGTCATGAACTGGTACGTGATCCTGATCCCTGGACTCACGCTTGCCCTCTGGCGTCATCGACGCTGGCTTGTCGTCCTGCTCATCTTCTACTGGCTGCAGTGCGGTCAGCAGGTCTCAAGCTACATCGGCGATGATGACCGGGAGGAGGATGACACGGTCACCATCTTCCAGGAGAGCCTCTGGCACCGCGATTACCGCGCACCCGGACCCGTCAAGGATTAGGCTGCTCCGTGTCAGGAAACTTCGTCCGACGTGTGGCCCTGGCGCGCATGATCCAGAGAATGATCACGTAAGTGACGGCCGACATCGGGATGGCGATGACGACTCCACCAAGGGCGGTGGGAAGTCCGATGTCGATAAAGCTGTCCCACTGAAAAATCTCCGAAAGTTTGAAATCACCACGCGAAAGTTTAGGCGCAAAATGATGGGGGTGACTCAGGAGCCAAAATCCGATCTGGAATTGCCAGCGAAGAATCAGGGGCCATACCGGGAGCAGGACATCGTGAACGGAAACTCCGATCACGGATGCAACCACACTGCAGCGGGTAAGAAGAGAAACGCCCATGGCACTGAGGGTCTTGAGTCCGAAGATCGGGAGGAACCCAAAGAAAACGCCGATGGCCGTTCCGCCTGCAACCGAATGAGGCGCATCCTTGGCGTCCAGCAGTTCATGGAACTTCCGGAGAGTCTCTCGTATATAGCGGCCAATCATCGGTGGGACGGAAAAGGTTGAGCGGCAAGCCTAACGCTTGCGTGCCCCCGCTTTTTTACCGAGCAAGCGGTCGGGATTAAGGGCCTGAAGGGCCGTGGGAACAAAGAGGCCATCCTTGCGTATCAGCTTCCCGTCGAACCAGACCTCTCCACCTCCGTAATCCTTGCGCTGGATACAGACCATGTCCCAGTGGATCGCGCTCCTGTTGCCATTGCCGGCCACCTCATAAGCCTGACCGGGCGTGAAGTGAAACGAGCCGGCGATTTTCTCGTCGAAGAGGATATCGCGCATCGGGTGCAGGATGTGGGGGTTGAATCCGAGAGAGAACTCGCCGATGAAGCGCGCACCGGCATCCGTGTCGAGGATCTGATTGAGGGCCTTGGTGTGGTTGGCGGTCGCCTTGACGATCTTTCCCTTGGAAAACTCAAGACGGACTTGGTCAAAGGCGATGCCGCGGTTGAGCGTCGGCGCATTGAAGGTGACATATCCCTCCACTGAATCCTTCACCGGGCAGGAGAATACCTCTCCGTCGGGAATGTTGTGCTCCCCGCCGCAGATCACCGATCCGATTCCCTTGATACTGAAGCGCAGGTCCGTGCCGGGTCCGGTGATCTCAACGCGGTCGGTCTTGTCCATGAGTGCCTTGAGCGCCTTCATGCCCGGAATCATCGCGGCATGGTCGAGCGTGCAGACTTGGAAGAAAAATTCGGCGAAGGCCTCCGTGCTCATCTGGGCCTGCTGAGCCATCGAAGGGGTCGGCCAACGAAGGACCACCCAGCGGGTCTTGTTGATCCTGTAGTCGAGAGCGGGACGCAGCTTGGCGGAGAGGAGCGCCATCTGGGACTGAGGCACGTCGGCCATTTCGGAGATGTTCTGTGAACCGCGAACGGCGATGTAGGCATGCATCTTCTTGAGGCGGGCCAGATCGATCGCCGCCATCGTCTCGGCCTGCGCTCCGGTCACGCCAAGGGCCAATTCACGACTGATGCGGCCGGAATGCATCACGACATAGGGTTCGGCTTTCGCGGCTCGCACGGCACGAATCAGCGCGATCACGAACTCCTCGGGTGTGTCGGAGACGTCGATCATGACGCGCTCTCCGGCCTTCAGTTTCGTGGAATGAGACGTGAGGACTCGTGCGAGGGAATCGAAGCGTGGATCAGACATGGGATTAGGTGAATAGGACTTTAGGATCTATGCTATTGGGCAATAAAGTAGGGAGAGTCCGAAAAACTCCAAAATCACGACTTGGGAGTCGCAGGCAACTTGGCAAAGTACTTGGTGGGATCCTTTTTGAATTGATCCACGCACATGGCGCAGCAGAAGCGGACTTCAGTTCCCTGATAGTTCATCACAACGGGCTTTCCCATTTCCCCCAGTTTCTCTCCGGAAACCACGCAGGTGGTGAGTGGGTAAGCGGCGGCGGCGGATGACTGCATCACGCTTTCGGATTGGTTGGGGGCAACAGGCGAACGTTGGGTAAATCCGCTCACTGCCGCCACGATGAATCCCGCTCCAATGAGCCCAAGAATAAGGGGAATGAAGGCAGTCTTTTTCACGAATGTACTCTAATCCTGAATGCTGAGAGTGACTAGTGATTAACTGCGGCGGAGTTTTAGATGACTCGACAAGAAAACCCTCCCTGTTCTTAATCATTTGATCTTGTTCTTGAGCCAGCCAATTCCGAAACGAGCGATTTCCGCCATGATGGGGCTGGCCCTTTTGATGGCCATGGGAGGTCCGCTGGCCCTTTTACAGGGAATAGCCTGGGCAAATATGGTACATGATTTTTCAAAGACCGGCACATTGAGTCAAGCGATTGCCAAGACCTTTGACGGGCACCATCTCTGCCCTCTCTGTAAGAAAATTGTAAGGGCCCGTGCCATCGAGGAAAAGACACCCATCACGATGAAGGTCGACAAGAAAGCCGAGGTATTCATTGCCTCCAACAGATCCGAACTCCCCCAGCCTGATTCCCGACAGTTCATCTATGGGCCCGCGCCCTTTGTTTCGATGCCGGAGCGTTTTGTTGCTCCGCCTGTTCCGGTGCCCATAGGCCGGATTTCTTAAGCCAAGGCCTTATTCACCCTCTCCGGATTATTTGATCCGGCGAGCCTGTTGCCAGTCCGGCTCTTTGCTTCCCTTCTTGGGCGACCAATGTGCGTCGTCTTGTTCCGCAGTTGCACTCACACCAACTCCTAATTCCATTCCCATTCCCACTCCCAACCTTAACCAATCAATATGAAAAAACTTTACTCAACTCTGATGAGAGGACTGATCACTGGCCTTCTCGCGCTTACGCTATGCCTCACTCCCTCAAACCTCCACGCCTGCGCCTGCGGTTGTGGCGTCTTCGACACCGGCACTCTCTGGAATTTTCCAACCGGTCCTGGTGGCATGGTCTACACCGAATACGCTTTCTCCAGCCAGAGTCATAACTGGAATAACCTGGGCCCCTCGGCCAGCGCCAATAACGACGATAAGCTGATCCAGACCTCCTGGATGATCGGGGGATTTCAGTACTTCTGGAATTCCGACTGGGGCTTTGAACTCCAGGTCCCTACGGCCAGTCGCATCTTTGCTCACACCTCTGAGGATGGTTCCTCCGTCGTGAACAACAACTGGTACACCCTCGGCGACATGCGACTGATCGGATACTATACCGGCCTCCTGAAGAACATGAATACGGGCCTCCAGTTTGGACTGAAGCTTCCCACCGGTACCTGGAATGCCTCGGGTATTGATCGTGATACGCAGATCGGCACAGGGAGCACTGATCTCCTGCTGGGTTTCTACACCCATCATCACTTCGTTCCAGGAAGCAAGTTGAACTGGTTCGCCCAGTCCATGTTCGATCTGCCGATGGTGACCCAAGCGGGCTACCGCCCCGGAGTGGAACTCGACTCAGCGCTCGGCGTCTACGTTGATGGAATCCACATCAAGGGGGTTCAGATTCAACCGATCGCCCAGATGCTTGTCTCCAACCGCGCATCAGACCAGGGCCCCAATGCAAATCCGGGAAATTCCGGCTACCAGCGCGTCCTGCTCTCGCCCGGCTTCCAGATCGATATCCATCCGATCAGGATCTATGCCGATGCCGAACTGCCGGTGATCCAGAGCGTCGTCGGCCAGCAGTTGATCTCCCAATGCATGGTGAAGCTGAACGTCTCCTACATGTTCTAATCAGTAAGAAAGGCTATTTTGACGGAGAGCATCGTTGGTCTCCACGTGCTGTAGCCTTAATAGAGCTACGCCCGTCCGCCTTGATCTCCGTCCAAACTTCCAACCCCTCAAGTCGAACTCCTGTATTAGAAAAGAAAAGGGAGAGGGAGAGGCTTGACTTTCCGCAAGCTCGGAAGCATAAGGAAATCAAATGCAGCCTAATTCCGTCATTGAGAGATGACGGTTGCGGGGGAACCGAACTCCTTGGGGAAACCTGAGGACGGGGCGTACGGAGCGGGTAACCGCTCGCAGGGGTCACTTACAGGACTCAGCCCGTCAGCTAACCTCGTCGGCATCTGGAAGGGCACCTTTGCGTCCGCTTCACCACACGGGGAGCGGGTGCGAAAGTTATCTTTTGCGATGTCTTGGTTGCATCAACCCAACCAAACAACACGCAAAAAATGAAAAGTGAAACGCCAGGCAACTGGTTCAAGAACGTATTCATCGGTAAGGCCCGCGATCTCAAAGACGAGGGTCTCTTTCACAAAATCTCACTGGTTGCCGTCCTCGCCTGGGTAGGTCTTGGATCAGACGGCCTCTCCTCATCCTGCTACGGTCCCGAGGAGACAATGAAAGCACTGGTGACTCATCCGGCAATGGCTCTCTTTGTAGCCATTGCCACGGTCATCACGATCGGCGTCATCTGCGTGAGCTACTCGCAGATCATCCAATTCTTTCCCAGCGGCGGCGGAGGCTATCTGGTGGCCAGCAAACTGCTCTCACCTTCGGCCGGTGTGGTCAGCGGCTGCGCTCTGCTCGTTGACTATGTGCTCACGATTGCCCTGTCGATCGCGGCGGGAGCGGATGCGCTTTTCAGCGTGCTCCCGGAGTCTTGGCTTCATTGGAAACTCACGACGGCCCTTACCGCCACACTCGTTCTGACTCTGCTGAACCTACGAGGAGTGAAGGAGTCGGTAGTCATTTGGGCGCCAATCTTCTTTGTCTTTCTGGCCACCCATGGATTCATGATTGTTTATGGATTCTTCGCCCATGCGGGGAGCCTGCCAGCCATTGCCACGGCTACAATGCGTGATGTCCATGCAGCGCACTTGGAGCTCGGATGGTGGAAGGTTGCAGCCCTGCTCCTTACTGCCTACAGCCTCGGGGCCGGAAGCTACACCGGCATCGAAGCCGTGAGCAACGGCCTGCCAATCCTTCGTGAACCACGCGTGGCGACGGGAAAGAAAACCATGCTCTATATGGGTGTCTCGCTCGCCTTCATGGTTGGCGGCCTACTCCTCATGTATCTGCTCTATCACTCGATGCCAAAGGAGGGAGTGACGCTCAATGCGATTCTCTTCGGGCAGATCACAGCCGCGTGGCCACATCAGCTTTCGCAATCGTTTGTCTGGATCGCGATGTTCTCCGCGGCCTCACTACTTTTTATTGCGGCGCAGACCGGCTTCCTCGACGGCCCCCGTGTGATGGCGAACATGGCCATCGACCGCTGGCTTCCCGCCCGATTTGCTACACTCAGCGACCGTTTCGTTTCCCAGAATGGCATAATCATCATGGGAGCCAGCTCGCTCATCCTCATCTGGGCCTCCAATGGGTCGGTCGACTGGTTAGTCGTTCTCTACTCGATCAACGTCTTTATCACCTTCTCCATGAGCCAGCTTGGCATGGTGATGCATTGGAAGAACGAGCACGATGACGAACCCAAGTGGAGAAGCAAGCTGGCAATCAATGCACTGGGATTCGCTCTCACAGCAACCATTCTGGTGGCGCTCAGCGTGATTAAGTTCAACCAGGGTGGATGGATCACCCTCGTGGTGACGGGCGCCTTGATCGCCCTGACCTTTGCTATTAAGAAGCACTACCGCGACGTGAACGTTGACCTGAAGCGTCTCGATACCTTAGTGGAAGCCTTCACCCTGCCGGAATCGACCAACCCTATTCCCGTGGCGCCGATGGATTCACGGGCCAAGACCGCTGTTATCTTCGTCAATGGCTTCAACGGACTCGGTGTCCACACTCTCCTGGGAGTGCAGAGGATGTTTCCCGGAGTCTTCAAAAATTTCGTCTTTGCGGAGGTCGGCGTGATCGATGCGGGCAACTTTAAGGGTACAGAGGAGGTCGGTCACCTCCAGTCATCGGTGGCACGCGAGACGCAGCGCTATGCCGATTATATGAACGCCCATGGACTTCATGCCGAGGCCGTCTATGAGATCGGCACGGAAATCGTGACTGCCGCGCAAACTCTCGGCATCAAACTTGCGGAAAGGCACCCCGACATCATGTTCTTCGGTGGACAGTTGGTCTTCCAGAAAGAGACCTACTTCACACGCCTGCTCCACAACTTCACTGTCTTTAGTTTGCAGCGTCTCTTCTTCAAGAGAGGGCTCCCGTTCTTTGTGCTCCCTGTGAGGGTCTGACCATCGGATTGATAACGGAGCTTGAGGAGCCACAAAAGCTTCTTAAGCTCCGCATTTCAATTACTTCAACTTCTGGATGTAACTTGCCCCATCATTCCATGAGGCGCCTTCGGTGAAGGAGATCCAGACGGCGTGGGTTTTGTTATCGACGGTGACGGCATGGGCCCCTTTATGCGTCGTCACATCTCCGAGATGCTTTAATTCAGCACCAGAGGCATCCACCACACTCAGAACGCCCAAACCGCTGGCGCAGTAGACGCGCTTGAGGACTGAATCATACGCAATCTGATCGACCCTTGGAGAAATCTGGGCTGAGGAAACCACCTTGCCTGTGCCTAGGTCAATAGACACCAAGGTTCCATCACCACCCACAGAGATCAACCTGTGCCCTTCCGTATCAATCACAAGCCCATGCGGGCTTTTGGCGGGTGCTGTCGGCCAAGAAGTGGTCGATATATTCGAAGCAGTGTCGATGACGGCAATATAATCAGCGCTTTTCACATTCGCGTAGACGCGATTGACCGCCTCATCACAAACCAATGCCTCAGGACCCTCCGCGATCGGGATGGAGGCAACCACCTTCCCGGCATTCACATCGACCACCCAGATTTCAGTGGCGTCGTCATGCCCCACATAGGCAGTGCCATTCTTGGAATTGAAGGTGAGAACATCAGCCTTGCCGGGTAGGGGAATTGAACCAGTGATGGTGAGTTTCTCGGCATCGACGCTCACCACCTTCTGCTGCCTGCTGACAGAGACAATGTAGCGACCTCCCTTGGAGTCAACGGCGACATCATTCGCCGCCCCGGTGGGAATGGATGGCAGGAAGCTCTTCGACTTCGTGTCATAGATATCGAGCGTTCCGTTGCCGGGATGCCCCGCCAGGAGACGTCCCCGCTCCTGATCGAACTCAATGAAGTCGGTACCACCCTTAATACCCGGGACTAGTATCGCCTCCTCCTTGGTAAGGATCGCTTGGTCGGCCGGAACTGCATGGAGAAAACTCAGTCCGAAAAAGCAGGCGTATATGACTAGCCACGGGGTGTTCTTCATAAGGCCGCGATACTCTGCTTCGCAGGCCGATCCATCAAGAAATTGTCCCGATCAAAAAACGCGTGCTTAACAGATCTCCAGTAATCAGTGTTCACTCCATGAGAGGTGACAAAACGGAGCAAGTGCCAAGCAAAGTGCCGCAAATCACCCTCGGGTTCTGGGCGCTGAAGATCCTCGCCACCACGCTGGGCGAGACCGGCGGTGACGCCGTCTCGATGTCCCTGAATCTCGGCTACCTACTCAGCACCGGGATCTTCGCGGTTATCTTCGCGATTGCCGTACTCACCCAGATCCTAGCTAAGAAATTCCACCCGGTGATTTACTGGATCACCATCATCGCCACGACAACGGTCGGCACCACGCTGGCTGATTTCTGCGACCGATCGCTCGGCATCGGCTACACGGGAGGATCGGCCTTGCTACTCGGGCTCCTGCTAGCCTCGCTCTATGCTTGGAAGAAGACTTTGGGTAGCGTGGCCGTGGAATCAGTAAGCACGCCCAAGGCGGAGTTCTTCTACTGGCTTACCATTATGTGTTCCCAGACACTCGGAACCGCTTTGGGAGATTGGAGCTCAGACTCCATGGAACTGGGTTATCTGGGGAGTGCAACGATCTTCGGCGGGTTATTGGTCATTCTGGCCATTGCCTATTGGAAGACTACGATCTCTAGGACAGCTCTTTTCTGGGGAGCCTTCATCCTAACGCGGCCGCTGGGTGCGGTAGTCGGCGACTTCCTCGACAAGCCCCACGACCATGGCGGCCTTGCGCTGAGTCGATTCACCGCATCCGCAGTGCTACTAGGAATGATGGGTGTGATCATGGCTCTGGCTCCGCAACGTGCGGCAGCAAAAAGCCACTAACGGGAGTCGCGGTTAGCGCGGCAATCAACCACGCAGATAGCGTGAGAGCTCCTTCCTAAGAATCTCCCGGGCGTGGCTGAGACGCCGCTCGACCGCCTTGACCGAGCATCCCGCAATGGCCGCGATCTCGGCCTGTGACAAATGCTCGTATTCGCTCAGGATCAACGATTCACGGAGATCGGGAGGGAGAGAGGCTATGGCCACTTGCACGGCCTGCTCACGCTCATGAGATTCGGCTACTTTCAGCGGGTCGCCCTCGGTAGCAACACTATCGGCTTCCTCAAGCGGGAGAGTTGGATGGCGCCGCCGCCAACGAAGATGGTTCCGTCCCAGATTGGCAGCGATGCCGAAGAGCCAGGTCGAGAAGTGACCCCCCATGCGAAATTTCATCCGCCCCTGATAGAGTCTCACGAAGGTCTCCTCGGCAAGTTCCAAGGCCGTCGCTTCGTTTCCCGTGAAGCGGAAGAGGTAGGCGATTAAGCGGTTCTTCCAGCGCTCCATGATCCCATTGAGCGCAAGATCCTCACCCGCTGCGAGGCGCACCATAGCCTCGCGATCTTCCTGGTCGCTCTCAGACATTCAAGAAGCTCCTTATTTTGAGCCGCAGGAGTCGATCACGAGCGGCAGTACTTTGAGCAGGTACTCCCGGCGTTTGTCCGGGGGAAGTTCCGCCGCCACGGCATAGAAATGCTCCAGCATCGTAATACGGGTCTCCGTACGGATACGGTCGGTTTCCGCGACTGCCTCGCGGAGGGTAGGAGTGATGCTACCCTGACCCAAACCGGCATCCAGCGCTACCTGCTCGAGGTGGGTATTGGCTTGACACATCTGGTCGCAGAAAGGACCGCACTTGGAGCCATATTCTTTTTGCAGGGCCTCGATACGGCAGGACTTCTCCGGGGAGAGTTGATACTGGTTACAGAGCCATGCCGAGGGAGGCCCCTCCACAAGATGTCGGACAACAAAGAACCCAACGGCCCCTGTCACCAGTGCGGACAGCAATACAAGGAATCCGTGTTTCATGAATTGGCTATCAGCGGCCCATCGCACTGGCGGCAAATGGCTGGAGCGAGCGAAGATAGCGATCTTCCTGTGACGAACGGGCCTGAACTCCACCGATCAGGATGCCGCCGAAGAGTGCCACCGCCATGCAGGCCGCGGCGATGCGCGGTGATGCCAGTCCCTGAATCCATGAGAATAAAGACTCCAGGGAGGATTTCCGGCTCTCCGCTGCCTCGATGCGCGCCCAGACAGAACGATTGAATCCGGATCCGGGCTCCGCCTTTGGAGACCAGTTCTGCAACAAATCAGAAAGTTCGCTATCGGCTCTCATTCGACAAAAAGGGTAACCGATTCAGCGGGCGGCGGCAGGCTTTTTCGGTGCTACCGCTACCGCGTTGAATCGTCAGCTTACTTGCAGCAGCTGGAGCACTTTCCATCCGAGCAACTCTTGCAGGAAGAGCAGCTCTTGGAGCAACCCTGGCAGCTCTTGCAGCTATCAGCTGCAGAGACGGTAGCCAGACCGAGTCCGGCGATGAGGGCGAGCATGGCGCCTGCTTTGATCAATGTCTTCATGTGTGTGTTGTGTTTTGTTCAGAGCGGGAATCATTCCCGTTCCATAGGTAATTCGCCGCACACCGCGGAATCCCCCCGAAAATTTCTTTGGTTCCCGAAAAAACTCAGTTCGTTGTGGGAGACGCAACCGATCCCGAGCCCATACCCGCTCCAGTCCCCATGGGAACCTGCAAGACGCTTGGGGCAACTGAAGCCGTTGGAATGGGCAAGGGGGTTATGGCAGGAGAGGCCATTGGGGCAGATGGGATGGGAGCTGGAGCTGATTTCGGAGCGGGACGGAATTCCGGGTGCCGGATCCATCCTCCGGCCTCTGCAGTCCAGATGCTCAGACCGATGGAAATCGTGCAACCCAGAAGGACGGCCCAGCCGATCCACGCAGCCTGACGGGGAAATTTGATCAGCGTCAGGAGCGCCAGGAGCGCCAGGATTCCGGCTGCATAAACGAGTGGAGCCGTGATATCGGCACGGTGGGCATGCTGCCGCAGGGCGGTCCTCCCAGCCTCATCCAAGCCGGGTTGGATAGAACCATCCATGAAGGCATCATAGGCGGCGCCACCCGTCTGCATGACGGCGGGCATCGTGCAGGCGCAGAGGATCACCGCCAGCAGTCCCGAGGCCAAGGCCCCGCGGCTATGAAAGAGGATGCCGATCAGAATCGGAAGGCAGGCAACGGAAAGTCCGATGATCGGAACGTGATTCAGGGCAACGTGGAGATGGGCCGGAGAGAAGAGGGTGTCCATGGTTGTTTTTAGAGGCTTATCCGGCGAGCAGTGACAAGCAAGAGGGAAGCAATAATCTCTCCAAGGCTGCGCTGGACAGAAATCCAAAGATGTTGTGAGATCCTTTGATGAGCAACGGACAAGGTTCGGCCGGCAATGTCATCGCCTCACTGGCTAGCTTCTTTATTCCGGGTCTGGGTCAACTGCTGCAGGGACGCCTGTTAGCCGCCATTCTCTTCTTCGTTTTCACGGGTATCCTCTGGGTCTTCCTGCTGGGATGGATCATCCATCTCTGGGCCTGCCTTGATGCCGCACTCTGGAAGCCAAAGATTCAAGGTTAAGGCGGGG
>Ga0316217_10003919_pt1 | contig 16505 bp, 21 predicted proteins | sample 1anoAmetaG_FD_203633 | JGI IMG/M metagenome (GOLD analysis project Ga0316217, IMG submission 203633) | Freshwater microbial communities from Trout Bog Lake, Wisconsin, USA - 1anoA | ecosystem: Environmental > Aquatic > Freshwater > Lake > Hypolimnion/Profundal zone | place: USA: Wisconsin...
AGGTGGGGCAGGTGCTACTAACACCGCCGTCTTCAAGGAGACTGCAAGCTGTTTATTTTGCAAGAATTATTAGGCGACTAGGCTGGACGGCCGCTGATCACCCTGCCGCGTAGCGGCTTCGTTCAATTAGTCAACGTCCCGCCGAAATTGACCAAACCATCCTTTCGCAGTGCGGAACCATTTTTGCCATGCGGCTATCAAATCAGGCGGATCGAGCCCACGTCACCGGAACTGCCAGTGAAAACTTGGAAGGGCTGTTTAAGATGCTCCCGTCCCTCCGCACAGGTGAATGCATCATCGTGGGCGAAGCCGTCCATTTGCCCCTGCGCGCGCTGATCGAGGCTCCGGCCAAGGACCGCCGCCCCGATAGCCACGATCCTAGAATTTTCGACCCGACCCTCCAAACAGGCTGGAATCGCCCGAGGAGGGGAGAAGATTACGGGAAAGTCCTGGAAAGTTGGAGAAGCGAAAACCCAAGAACCTAACAATGTTTCTTTGGAGATTCTATGGAAAGGCAATCTGTCCAATCATCCAACCTAGCTGAAGTTGGGTACAACCCCAATACCATGACCTTGGAAGTGCTGTTTCTCAAAGGCAATCTTTATCAATATTTCGATGTCCCTGAGGGGATCTACATTGAATTAATGAATAGCAGTTCTCTTGGACAATTTTTTAATATTAATGTAAAAAATAGCTACAGATGTTCAAAATTATGAATCTATTTAGCAAATTTATATTCTTAACTTTTCAATACAAATATTTTATACACAAATCGTTCCCCGTTCTGTACTGGAGGCAAATTTCAGCCGTCTTATGAATGGTTGCACAATAATAAATAATCAGAGGTGCCCTAATGGCCAAGTTTTGTCCCGACACTATCGGCACCCACCTGTTATGCCGAGACACGCATGAACATCCTCTTGGATAAAGATCCCGTCCCTCAAACTGATTGGTCCGCTGCCCCCATACATGTTTCGTTGGCGTTGGGAAACGCATGTGATTTCATGTGCCCATGTTGCTTCGCACCCATAAACACAGGAAGGGTGGAGGGCGACCAAGGCATTGCCTGGCCTGAAGAATCGGACAAGCTGGGTTGTCTTGGCTTCGGATTCGTTGGCTCTGAACCGATCCTCCACAAGGATCTGGCCGAGGTCTGCCGGGAGATTGCCGCACGAACAGACCTTTCCGGCAACCTGACCACGCGCCGGCATCATTGGCGCCGGATGCTGTCCGATGCCCTATCGGGGCGTGTCCACATGATTCACGTTTCCTTGGACGCCACGTATGGGGTCTACGAGGCGAATTGCGGCCATTCCTTTGGCAACCTGCAAGGACGAATCCCGGATATCCGCGATACCTTCCGGTTCGACATCAAATACTTAGTCAACGCCGCCTCCAGTGCCGGACTCACCCAGGCAGCCGAATTCGCCTTCGGGGAAGGAGCCTTGAAAAGGCAACTCCTACCAGAAGTGGACCAAGGCGGTGCCCAAGATTTGGCCGAGGAGATTCTGGAACAGTTTAAGGAGTGGGTTGCGGACAACCGGCTCACTGCCGTGAACATCCTGGCGAGCGGGCACCGTTCGGAGTTTGGCTATGACGGGATGGGCAGGCGGGTGGTCATCCGGGAGCTGGACCAAACGACCACAAATAACGCTGAAACCCTGACGATTACCAGCAACAAGACCTACCTGTGGGATGGGGCTGCAATTGTTCAGGAGCGAGATTCTACGGGTAGCAATGTCTACCGTCAGTTCTATCAACAGGGTTTTGTTGATACCGATGGTACGGTTCTGTTCTATACAAGGGATCGCCTCGGGAGCATTCGCGAGCTGACGGATGGCACCCAAACCGTGCAAGCGAGGTTTGAATATGACCCCAATGGCGTGGTGAGCCAAGTCAGTGGGACAAGGGTTAGTCCATTTGGATATGCTGGGTATTTTGGGCATTCCCCAAGCAAACTAAGTCTAACATTGTATAGAGCTTATGACCCCAATCTTGGAAGATGGATAAGTCGTGATCCGATTGGTGAATTTGGGGGTGGCAATAATTTGTATGAATATGTTAATAATAATGGAATTATATATACAGATCCATTAGGTTTATGTGACCCAATGGCTAAACTTCTTTGCGAAGAAAAGGTTACCTTGCTTTACCAGAGTGCACTTACCTTGATGCAGATGGAACTTCTTCAAGATCAAATCTGGTACAACAAACTGACACAAGCAGCAGACTATGCGTTCTTGTTGGCAGGTGCTAATTGTGCGATATCAGGGGCTAGTACCATTAATCCAATAGCTTTTGCCGGTTGTATGCTGCGAGCATCTGTTTCATATGGTTTTGCAAATGCCACGGCTGGGAGTTGGCTTGATGCACAAGAAAAGGGTGTGGCAGATCAGGCTCAAGCTGCTAGTAAAGCATATGAAGAAGGCATGGCTTCTTGTAAGAATTGTCAATGTAGTTCCAACTAAAATTGGGCTGCAATTGCAAAGGAGATGGAATGAATAATTATAATTATTCTGTCGAAGAACTGTACGATGTAAATCGTCAAAGAAAAATGTTGATTCTATTTAGCTATATGTGCTTAGTCCTTTCGGCTACAATTGTAATGTTTCCAATCAGCTTGATTTTGGGTTTAATCGTATTGAAAAAAATTAGAAACAACAAAAATTCTATATCCAGCAAAATCTATTCTGTGCCATTGCTGTTGCATTCTCGCATAATTGTGCTGTCATCATTTTTGCTGCCATTTTTTCAATGTTTTATTATTGTGGTGTTATTGGGGTTGCCAATGATAAAAACTAGAGTCTTTGTATTTAAAAAAAATTTAACAAACAAAATTGATAATATCGAAAGCGAAAGAAGCGAAATGGAAAATAAAATCAACAATTTAAAAGATCAGGAAAAAGTTCAGGTTTTAAAAATGGAATTAATAGCATTAAATAACAATAAAAATCAAGGTGATGAAAACAATAGAAAGAAAGTGCAAACACAGATTGAAATTAAAGAAAAGGAGTTAAAGTTGATAGAAGAAAAACTAAAGAAATAGGTAAAAATGGATAAAGTTTATTTTTACTGTGTAAAATTCAATCCGAGTTTGATTGTATGTATGGAATTCTATCATGGAATGCGGCCTAAACAAGTGCTTCTTCTAACACCATGGTTGAAAAAAACGACACACCATAATCAAAATCATAATGCAAGTGGCCTTCCGCCAATCTATTGGACACCTTGAAAAGTCAGGATTCATTTCAACGCGCCGACCCACCCCATCAGAGGCGACGGCCGGCTCGCCCTGGGCAAAGCCCGCGCCTCCGCTGCGCTCCAGCACGCCCTTTGCGCTCAGGGCGCCCGTACCAGGGCGAGGCCAAAGCCCACCGTCTCGGGTCAATAAAATGGAGCCTCCGAGCCAAGCCTGAAAGCCCAACGCGTGTTCCTCCATTGCTTTGTGGTAACAACAGGCCCCGCCCTCCGCGCCGGTCGGCGCTCGTCGCATTTTCGATAAGGCTGCCTTATCGAAAATGGGTTTTAATGACCATTTCGTGAGCATTCGCTCCCGAGATGGTCATTAAAAACTGCCGCCGAGCACCTAGACATAATCGATGACTATGTCTCCCGGCGCGGAGTGCTAATCGGCTTCGTTTAAGGTCCGTCCATTTTGGGGGGGCGTTGGGCAATAGTAACTGGTTCGCACAACCATCCCGCCGGCCGGCTCGACCTCGGCAAGGCCCGCGCCTCCGCATGCGCTGGACGCGGTGGACAATGTCACGAAAAATCTCCTCGCCTTCTCCTTTGAGATCCCGCGACCTGTCTGCAAGGCTGGCCCTGACTCCCTTCCCCCCTCCATTGGGCACCCTTCATTGCTCGACGGAGGATCCAGCCATGAGCAAACAAGGAGAAAGCAGAACGGAAAACCTTAGCATTTCCGGGGAACCCAACCGCTTCGAGATCGACACCTTGATGAAGGCGTTCGCCTATGCGGCCCCGCTTGGAAGGCCCTTTCAGCGCCCACTCGCACTGGCCCAGTCCGAGCTCCTTTGCTTGGGAGGATCACCTCATGAATCATCATGAATCAGCATGAATCAGCTTCAAACAGCTCTCTACGCTCGGGTTTCCTCTGATAGACAGGCCAAGGCCCACACCATCCACAGTCAGGTCGCCGCCATCTTGGAACGTGCAAAGGTAGACGGGGTGGACATTCCTGCGCTGTTCCATTTCATCGACGATGGCTACAGCGGGAGCACGATGATTCGTCCGGCCTTGGAGCTACTCCGAGATCAAATCGCTGCTCAGCGGACACGCCAGCCAGGTGGCTGCCGGGATGCGACGTAGCGCAACCATCCGCGAACTGCCGGCCGAGGACCGCAAGGTCATCGACGATTGTGCCCGGTACCTGCTCAACCGCAAGTTGAGCCTTGGATACAAGTGGTTCCTGAAAAAAGGTTACCCCATCGCGACGGGGGTAATTGAAGGTGCATGCCGGCACCTCGTCAAGGACCGGATGGATCGGACAGGGGCGCGGTGGAGCCTGACCGGCGCGGAGGCCATCCTCCGGTTGAGAGCGCTCCTCTCAAGTGGAGACTTCGATGAATACTGGGAATTCCATGAGGCCCAGGAGAAGCAGCGAAACCATGTCGCCCGCTACAGGGACGGGGTCATCCCGGACGTCCTCCTACCCATCCGCAAGGGTGGACCAAGATTCCGGGTCGTGAAGTAATCAGGCCACTTGGGTGGAATACTCGGTGGGCTGTGCGCTTCTCAAATGGAGCCGCACCCATACACGGATACACGGTTGGCCAGAAGGAAACGCAATCTGGAGGAATTCACTAGACTCATGGCCAGGAGTTCTACGGCGTTAATCCAGGATGAGAAGTATCGTAACGATTCCTTAAATGCCGTATTGGAAAATACTTCAAGAAAATTCAGCCTGGTTGATCAAGTGATTCGGTCCATGCTTTCCGATCCAGGGCTATTAGTGCATGGATTCCTTGGGTTTAATCCCAAGGATTTCTATGATATCTGCGACTCGCGAGGAATCGAGATGTTGTATCGCCCTTCTGGGGCTGCGAGGCGGGAAGTGGATGACTGAAAGAAGTCGAATGAAAAGCCAAGGAGGCCCACGAGGGAGGGAAATATTGGGCATGCCCCCCCAGTTGAACCCGTTTGCCCCACCCGGCCCCTGGCAAAGGCCGGGTGTTTCGTGTCCGCAGACACCTCCGGCAGTGCATCCCTGGAAAACCGCATCAGGGGGGTCTCAGCCGGGACGTTCCTCCTTTAACCGCTGGAAAGCCGCGTCAGGACTGCGTCTACGTGCGTTCCGAGGAAGGAATACAGAGGGTCAACGAGATGCGGACAACCGGCTCGTTGCCGTGAACATCCTGGCGACCGGACATCGCTCCGAGTTCGGCTATGACGGGATGGGCAGGCGGGTGGTCATCCGCGAACTGGACCCAACCACCACGAACAAAGCGGAGACCCTGACGATCACCAGCAACAAGACCTACTTGTGGGATGGTGTAGAAATCGCGCAGGAGAGGGATTCCACCGGGAGTAACGTTTATCGGCGGTTCTTTGCCCAGGGGTTTGTGGATACAGATGGGACGGTTCTCTTCTATACCCGCGATCATCTCGGTAGTATCCGCGAACTCACAGATGAAAAGCAGAGCCTTCGCGCCCGTTACGACTACGATTCCTATGGGTGCATGACGAAGGCCAGTGGAGATCGAGAAACTGCTTTCGGGTTCACGAGGCACTTCTGGCATGCTCCAAGTGGTTTAAACTTGACCTGTCATCGAGCATATGATTCCAATCTGGGGCTTTGGATTAGTAGGGACCCAATCGGTGAAATCGGAGGTGTCAACTTATATAATTACGTTTTATATAATTCAATTATCAATTATGATAGCCTCGGGCTTGCAGTAGATAGCGCTGGGAAAGAGTGTGATGTATGCCAAATGACAACTATTAATAAAAATGATCTTACACATTCTTTCCCTCCGCATACTTGGTTGTATTTCATCCCACCTGGAGGCGCTGCGCCATATGGAGTGGGTTTTGCTCCTGTACCGTCAAGTCGATTATTGGCACCATTCGGAACTGCACCTTGTCCATAGACCATTAATCTAATTAGCAATTGGATGAATAATCACGCTAAGTCGCCATACAACTTATATAATGCACCAGGAACTTACAACTGCACAAGTTGGGCAATTTCTGCTTTGCAGGCTGGTGGTATTAATACGTTTGGTGGAAGCCTACCGGGTATTAGTCCTTATGCAAATTAACGGTCTAAAGTCGGTTGAGGTTCATTGGAATAATGGTTAACTTGTATTTCTTGTATCAGGGGGAAATTATGCATCATATTTCTATTAAACTTAAAATTATTATCAGTATGAGTCTTGCTTTGTCAATTTCGTGCGACGAAATTGACATTGAAAAACAGTTTCAGATAAATTCTCCCAAATTATATTGGTTCAATAATTTTAGTGTTATTATGGTTGATCCAAATGGGAAATGCGTTAATGCAAGATGGAAAGGATATAACCAAAATCATTCAAATTTTATACAGGTGGCTGGGAGGCGCTTTGCATTGAATGCGATGGGGAAAAGTATGTGGTAACAGATTATTGCGGAGCTGATGAAATTATAATTAATAAAATAACATATAACGTTAAGATGGATAGCGAAATCGTTGTGATCAAATTTGGGGAAGGGGTATCAAACCAAAAATTGGCAAACTCCAATCGTCTTCCCATCGGAGGCATTTCGTAAAGCAATAAAAATAAATGACAATATCCAATAAGTTTTCTTCGCCAACTGGATAGTCGGCTCAGAAAAACCCCTTCCGGCCGCCGAGGCGCCGGAAGGAGTCCTGGCGCCATGGGGAGGGTCCGGAGGTCTTACGCGGCCTGAGGGCAAAGTCCAAGCGGCAGAATTCTCGTTTTGCAACAAAGTCTTGTTCCATCCTAATGGGCTCACTCCATGGCGTCCTTCTCAAGGTGTTGTCGTGCGGCGGGGAACCGTCCCGGGTGCGTGGCCGCGTGAATCGCCTTCAGGCGGCTGATGCTGACGTGAGTGTAGATCTGCGTCGTGGTCAGTTCCTCATGACCAAGAATTTCCTGGAGCGCCCGTAGATCCGCCCCGTTTTCCAGCATCAGCGTCGCCATCGTGTGCCGCCACAAGTGGCAGGAGCCCTTCTTCTCCAGGCCCGCCCGGTTCACGTAGCCCATCATCAGGCTCGTCATCCGGACCAGGCTGAAGGGGCCGCCACGGGTCGTCAGGAACAGGGTGCCATCGTCATCGCCCCTCACCAGCCTGGGCCGGGTCCGCTCCACATAGGCCTCGATCCAGGCCAGCGCCCGATCCCCGATGGGGACCACCCGATCCTTGTCCCCTTTGCCAGCCCGGATCATGACGCAGCCCCGCTCGACATTCACGTCCCGGGCGTGGAGCTTGATCAGTTCCGCCCGCCTCACCCCGGTGCTGTAGAAGGTCTCCAGGATGGCCTTGTCCCGCAGGCCAAGCAGCTCTACCGGGTTGGGCAGCGCTAGCACGGCCTCCGCCTCGCTGGGCGTAAGCACCTCTTTGGGCAGTCGCCGGCCTTGCTTGGGCAACTCCAGGTCCAAGGCGGGGTTGCTGGGGATGATTCCCTGCTTGGCCATCCACTTGCACCACAGGCCCACGGGAATCAGGCGCAACTGCTGGGTCCCGATGGCCAGGGGTGCCCCGTTGGCCTTTCGATGGTGGAACACGTGTCGCTGGTACAGTTCTAGGAGAGCGCGGTCGAGTTCCTGGGGCCGAGTCAGCCCCCGTTCCTTGCACCAGAGCAGGAACCAGCGCAGGTGCCGCGCCCGCGTGGCCACGGTCTCCAAGGAATAGTGCTTCTCTTCCAGGTGGAGGAGGAATCTTTGCAGGTGGCTAGCGAGGTTTTCAGGGTCGGGCATATCCAATGCGCTACCTCCACTGACGGTTCCTATGGGCCAGTCCCGAGTGGTGGGGCGGGGTGGCTGTGATCCTGGACAGGGACCACAAGTTCCACTTTCGGAGGGGCTCAGGGTGGTTGGACCCTTGCCAACATTGGCCCCATCGGTGATTACCTGGTCCCGAATTGCCTCCGAATTCGGTCCGGATACCTCTCGAATCGACCCGGAAGGCCCGCCCTCGTCTCCCCGAAATTCAGGCCCCTGACTCGGAATTTGCTCCGTCATACCCGCCAGCCCCAGCAGCCGGTCCCGATCGTTCTCTTCCTGGTGGAGCAGTTCGAATTCATAGGTCTTCCCGCGCCTGCAAGAGCCGCTCATGGCCGATTTGCGGACCACGTCCTCCTCGAGCAAAAGGTCAATCACCCGATGCATTCGGTTGGATTTGCTGGCGTTCTGGATTAGAAGCGCCAGGGGCCGGTCCAGGAGCCGCGAGACGGCCGCCAGGTAGCCAGTGAGCTTGTTGGACTCCTCTCCGACCACCCCCAGTGCCGCGAAATCCCCCAGGATCCGCGCCATCAAGTCCGGGGCCCGAAGCAGGGTCAGGGCCTCCGCCCATTCGGCCTCGCTCATGGTCGGGGCCGTATCCTTCACCTTCTTGGCCTCGGCAAGGAACTCGGCCTGCAGCGCTTCCACCTTGCGCAACACCTTGCCCACATCCTGTTTCAGTTGGTCCTCGCTTTCCGAAAGCTCCAGGCTCGCCTGGCGGATGAACGCCAACCGGGCCTTGGCCTGGTACAGATCCAGGGTGTCCAAGTGGAAAAATGGGTCCTTGGTGACCATCAAGTTGACCTTCAAGGACTCAGGATTCAGGGGCTTCTGCCAGCCCCGCACCCGGTAGATCCGCGGCCCCAAGCTCAGCAGCAGATCCTGGCCATGGATCTCAAACGGCAGGTCATCCACAGGCTTGGGCGCGTTCTGGGCCTCGGGCACGGCTGGCTCCGGCTTGGGCAGCAGCGCTGGGGTAATCTGCCCCGGAACGGACTTTGGCAACGGGCCAGGCGCGGCCATAGGGGCTTCGAGCCTCGCAGGCGTCTTGGTGGCCTTGGCCGTGCCCGATCGCGGATTGTCGATCAGGGCCCTGCTGCCGCCCATCCATTCCCCCAGCCCGATAAGGGGTCCAGGCTGCCTTTCCCAGACCTGCAGGGGAACTCGCGCGTCGGGGTGATCGGTTTCGATCGTCAAGGTATCCCGGGTGGGGCTCTCGCCTTGGTTGGAACGGTTCAATGCCTTTCGATGGGCCAAGGACTACCTCCCTGAGAGTAAAGGGCTTGCGGATCCCTCAGCAGCGAATTTCACGGGGCCCGTACTGCCTCAGACAGCTAAACCCCTGCCATCAGCCGGTAGCTTCAGGAATCCGGTAAGTGTTCATTGCGCCAAGCGAAGCTTGGTCGAGGAGGAAGGATGACATAACACCCTGAAACCTCGAATAGGGACCTAACGGTCATTCCTACGCAGGTACGCTTGCCGTGAATCCGGCGAACTGGCGGCGCGACTGTCGGGACCCGGCTGGGATACCCATGAATCCGTGAGTTTCAGGGCGGCCCTCCGGGCGCCTTGTGAAACCTGGATAGTCGGTGGAAGCACCCAACACTCGGAGGTCGGTGGGACCACCCCCGAAGTGCGGTGCGAATCATTGTTTCTGACCCGCGCCCCATTTTCCTGGACCACCAGGAGGGGGTAATTCGTGAGGCAAAAACCTGAGAAGCAGGAGCCGCTGCGCAGCAGCCGGCGGGCCCTGGTCAGAATCATTGTTATCGTGCTGCTGATGCTGCTGCTTGGAGGCGCCCGAGGGCAGTGTGGAGAACGCGAAGCGATCTCCAGCCAGGGGCCGAGGGTGTTGAAAACCTGTGGGCAGGCCCGCAGGGCCGGTGCCCCCTGGGGTCCTGTGGGAAGGACGTGGGCAGGCGAGGCCGGGGGCGTCAGCCCACGGCAGGAGCCGGTGCGCGCAGCGCAGCCCACGGGCTTTCCACGGGCACGGGGGCAGTCCACAGGGTTTCAATGCCCGAGCACTGCCCCGGGAGGGTGGGTCGAAACGCTTCGGTCCGGGCTGGTCCGGCATTTTTCCGAAGGCACAATAGTGCTGGGAGGTGGCCATGGCCGCTGAAGTCCAGCGCTGGAGCAAGCGGCGAAAAATGGAAGTGGTCCTGCGCTTGCTGCGAGGGGAGCCCCTGGACGAGCTTTCCAGGGAGTTGAAGGTCGAGGTCTACCGGCTCCAGGCATGGAAGGACAAGGGCCTCCACGGGCTGGAGGAGGCCATGCGGGAGCGTGAGGGCGACCCTCTCCAGGCCCAGCTTGACGAGGCCACCCGGCGCGTCGGCGAGCTGACCATGGAGGTCGAGCTGCTTCGCGAGAAGGCCAGGAAGTCGGTTTTTCTGCCGGGGAAGTCGAGAAGATGAGCGCGACGATTTCCCCTGCCACCGGCAAGCGCTACGGCCTGCGCATGGTCTGCCGCGTATGGGAGGTGCCCCGAGCCACCCTCTATACCACAAGCAAGCAGCCCCTTTACTAGGCTGTCCAACACCTCCAGCATCACGCCTCCATGGCTCCCGAAGCTGTGGATAGGGTCAGGCAGGGCTTTGAGGACGAAGCCCCCTTCCTGCGCCAGGAGGACCAGATAGAGGCTCCCCAAATCCAGGACGCCATCCTTGGTCCCAGAAGAGCCTTCAATGACCTGGACAACCTTACCGGCGCCTTCACCATTAACCACCAGACGTTCACGAAGGACAGCATCCGTGAAGCAAGCTTTCTCACGGCGGAACACCTTCAGGAGGTTGTCCACGATGCCACGAGGCGCAATGCTGAACGGTTCCACATGGGCAGACTTCCCCGTCACCGTGACGCGCCAGTTCTGCTTGTCGGATTCCCCAAACACGATGTCGTAGCCAGGTCTTGGCACAGTCAGTTCGAGCCGCTGGTAAGTGTGGTCATGAGTCCGAATCAGCTTGCACGTGCCGCCATGGCTGGACGCGAACTCATCCCAGGCGCGGCGGTTCTTGGCAACGTCCTGCGTGTGGTCGTCTAGCCAATCCATTGAAGCAGCATTAGGCTCACCTACGCTGGTTTCTGCCGGGTCAGATTCTTGTATCCAAGAACGATCAAGAGGAATGATGAAGCTCGAAGGAGAGACCATACAAAGGCATTGGCTGCATACCATGGACCCTGTTTAAGTAGCGGAACCCCTTCAAGTATCATCTTGAACAGATACTGCCAGATGAAACTCAAGACAGTTATGACCAGCATTGACACAAAAAAACCAGCGAACCAACCTGATACCCCCCGGATCTTACCCTCCCCCCCCATTACGACAAATAATCCCAACAATAGCACCAAGATAACGGGCAATTGAACGATCAAGGATTGAAGCATCCCTGCAGCGGATAAGATTGACATTTTTCAGATCTCCTTGGGAAGGTTTCAAAGGGTAAAGGTCTACTTTTTTGGACAGGTGTCGCACAAAAAACACGTTTTCAAGTTTTCAATACAATTCACTAGAGCTTGGTTGTATCGACTATTTAGGGCAGCCATGAAACTGTTATACGCATTCGTAGCATTTTGCTCTGGTATTTGGACGTTATTAAGATACCACGAATAGTCCATCGACTCATCCCCACCTCTCGAATTTGGAATCTGCAAATGCGAGAGATAGTTCATGTATCCATTGTAATCCTGGGTTGCAATGCTTTCCATTTCTCTTATGAGATCCGCAATTTTTTCAAATTGCGTGATAAACGCGAGCTTGCATCCGTAGACTTCTGCTGTTGATGTTTGGCAAAGTCCCAAAACATCCGTCCGATCTATCACCATACCCATGGCATATTTATACAGATTAGTCCCGCCAAACTCGCCGAGCGGGTCACGACTTAGCCAACACCCCAAACTCGGATCATATTCTCTGAATAGTGCCAAATTTAGCTTGCTAGCTGGATGCCAGACTAACCCCGCATATCCAAAGAAGCTTGTCCGTGTCCCGCTGACTTGGGTCATGTTGCCATAAGGGTCGTAGTCAAACCGTGCTTGAACGGTCTGGGTTCCATCGGTCAGCTCACGAATACTCCCCAGATGATCAAAGGTGTAGAACAGGACAGCACCATCCGTGTCTACGAACCCTTGCCTGAAATACCTCTGGAGAACCGTCCCGCCATCGGTGGTGCGCGCCTCTGCAATCTCAGCGCCATCCCAAAGATACTTCTTGTCTGAAGTCACCTGGAGGTTCTGGTTCGTGTCCGGATCGAGTTCCCTGATCTGGACTCTTCGCCCCATCCCGTCATACCCGAACTCACTCCGATGCCCGGTCGCCAGGATGGTCACAGAAACGAGCCGGTTGTCCGCATCCCACTCGAAGGTCCGCGCTCCATCGCTGACCAAATTACCATTCAGGTCGTACTGGCAGTTCACCGGGGATGGCGCCGCTGGTAACGTCACGGTCACGGTCGCAAGCCCAACGGAATTGCTTCCGTCCTGGCTGGTAGCAGTTACCGTACAAGTGCCACCGCTGGCGGGGGCGGTGAATTTGCCGGTTTGGTCGATGCTACCACCTGAGCAGGACCAGCTCACCGCAGTATTGGTGGTGCCCTGGACGGAAGCAGTGAAGGTGGCGATGCCGTTCGGGGCAAGATCCACCTGCCCTGGGCTCACACTGACGGTCACAGTGTATGCGGTGGGTGAAACCACCACCGTCGCCGTCGCGAACCGAGGGATGTCGGGAGTGAAACTGGCCATGATGGTGTAGGTCCCTGCCAGCAATGGGGCCGTGTAGACCCCAGCGGTGGAGATTGAACCACCTGACGCTTGCCAGGTCACTGGCAAGAGATTGGCTTCAAGGCCCTCCAAATGGAAGTTGGCCTGGCTGCCTGGGTAGAGCGTAGTGGAAGCCGGCTGCACGGAATATATGTTATCGGCCACCACGGTCACCGTGGCCATACTGCCGGCATTGGGATCCGCCAGTGAAGTGGCATTCACATGGAAAACTCCTGGCTGAGTTGGGGCCTGATATAAACCGGCCTGGGAAATCGTCCCACCCATGGGCTCGACCACACTCCAAGCCACCCCGGGATTTGACGAGCCTGACACCGTAGCAAGGTACGCCACCATGCCGCCAGTTAGAATCCCGGCCACATTGGGCAGGATGGTAACGACCAAGGGCACGTAGACCTGGGCCGTACCGGTCTTGGTGGGATCGGAAACGCTGGTTGCGGTGATAGTGTAGAGACCACCCAGGGCCGGCGCCGTATAGTTGCCATTGGCATCAATGGCGCCCCCGGTGCAGGACCAAGTGACTGTGGGGCTGGCCAAATTGTAGGTAACAACAGTAAAATGGAAGGTATCGTTTAGCGGTACGGTCGTGACCGCAGGTGAGATAATGACCGGATAATGCACCGTCACCGGAATATTGGCGGTCTGGGTGGGATCGGCTTGGCTGCGAGCAACCACGGTGTAAACCGTACCATCCGCCGGAATGGTGGCAGGGGCCGTATAGACGCCGCCCGAGGTGATACTTCCGCTATTGGACTGGGGCAGCTCCCAGGTGACGGCTTGGTTGGCTGTGCCGGTCACTCCGGCGGCGAAGGCCAGTGACTGGCCCAGGATTAACGAAGGTGCCGCTGGAGAAGCGGTGACGTTCACAGCAGCTAGGAACAGCCCTGCCAGTTCCGCCGGCCCCATAGCCCGGTTGTAGACCCGGACTTCGTCAAGGGTGCCGAACGATTCAACTTCACCGGCGTTTGAACTGTTGCCCAATAAGCAGACATTGTCGGCGGACTGCCAGGGAATGAGGTTACCCACCGGCACCCCATCCACGAAGAACTGGGTGGTCCCACCAACCCCCACAGCAGCAAGGTGATGCCAACCAGCGCCCAGGGTGCTCAGGCTGAAACCGCTGCTCCAGAAACGTTGTTGAACACCAGAATAGCTCCCCAAACTAACCTGATCGGAAGCGACCATGATCTGGCTGTCACCGAAGGCCGAGCCGCTGGCCACGACATGGGGGGTCGAACTGACCGGCAAGGGAACCTGAATCCAGGCACCAAGGGTCCAGGCGGAATCCAGGGGCACCGCTGGAGAAATGGTCAATTGAGAAGTCGGATTGGTAAAGGCGAGTCCCCAATTAAATTTCCCAGGAACCCAGGTGGGTCCATTAACCAAAGAAGCGGGGGGATGGTTGTACCCAGAAGCATCCATCGTAATTGTGCCAAAACCTTCATCCAGCGGCAGATACAAGATCGGCCCGTCCGCACCATACATCGAACCGGCCATAACCGTCACCAACGCCGATACGGTCTGGACAGGGACGGACGTGGTGGTGGCTACCACATGGTAGGCGCCGGGCATTGCAGGGGCCGAGTAAAGGCCGCCTTGTGAAATCGTGCCACCACCACTCTCCTGGACGCTCCAGGTCACGGCGGGGCTGTATTGTCCGGAGCTAGTCACGGCGAAGGCGATGCTTCCGAGGGTGGGCACGGTGGGTGCCTGGGGGAGAATCTGGAGCGGTAACCCAACCTGGACCCCCACGGTGGTTGACTGGGTGGGATCAAACTGGCTGGTGGCGGTAACATGGTAGGTGACACCGGGATACGGTACGGTGGCTGGAGCTATATAGAGCCCTGCGGGCGTAATCGTCCCACTCTGAGGGTCCGGCAAAGACCAGATGACGGTTTGATTGGTGGAGCCACTGACGGTAGCTGTAAAGACCTGGGACTGCCCCGTAGCGAGGGCAATGGAAACCGGTGCTAGAACAATGTTGACAGTTCCATTGTAGATCGCAGCCACCTCCGTGGGGCTTATAGCCGTGTTGTATACTCGCACCTCGTCCAGCGTTCCCGCCAAGGCTCCTTGGTTGGGAACCGTGGCCCAAGGGTAGGCCCCTAGCTGCAGATCCGTGCCGGCGCCCTGCCCCTGGAAGGGCCACCAGGGAACCTGGGTAATATCCAATTGGCCGTTCACGTAGATCATCTTGTTCTGCCCGTCGTAGACGAAAGCAAGATGGGTCCACTGATTCGGGACGAGAACAGTATTCCCGGACAGATCATTGTCGAAGAAACCGAAGCAAGCCTTGCCTGCGCGCTCACACAGTTGGAGGCCATGATTGAAGCCCGCAGTGCCAAAGCCCAGGATGGGATTGTCGATACCTCGGTTCACCGCGTCGAACTTCACCCAGGCCGTGACGCTGAAGGCGCTCTGGAACGCATTCAGGGTCGGGATGACAACGTTGGCACCCGTGCCAGCGAAGGCAAGCGCATTACCTTCTTTGCCGGGAACCCAGGATGCGGCCCCGCTGAGCAATCCATTGTTCCCGTTACCGGAGGCATCCTGGACTGCAGAACCCTGGCCCTCATCGAACTTCCAATACCCCACCATGCCTGGGGTAGGATCGACCAACTGGACCCATGCACCGCCGGTCACCGCGGGGTTGGCTGTGCTATGGGCTATAACAGGGATCAACGTGACACCTGCTGGGAGGACGGGGGGGGCGGTATAGACCCCAGCAGGTGTCAGGGTTCCCAAATTACTTCCAGCCAGGCTCCACGTAACGCTGTTGCTGGGATCGCCGGGAACATCCGCGAAGAACTGGGTTCGCCCACCGGCCATCAGGAATGCCTGGGCGGGAATTATGCTCAGCCCCTGCCCTGGAATCGCGGCGACATCTTGGGGTCCAAGGGCCCGGTAGTAGATCCGAAGATCGTCCATAGAACTGACGGGCGTCCTGCCGTAATAGCCGTTGCCGATGGAATAGATTGACCCTTGAACTTGAACTGGAACAGGATTTCCTACAACTTGGCCATCCACGTAGAACGTCGTACTGCCCCCGGTCCCCACAGCGGCGATATGATGCCAGCCCTGGGCCAAAGATGAGACCAGGAAGCCGGAAGAGTAAAACTCATAGCCCGAATACCCGCCCGGACCAAAGCATCCCAGCTCGCTTCCTGAAACACTGAGAAAACTCCATAGTGGCACGTTAATTAAACTATTTGAACAAGTTATCAGATCGCAATCCGCATTGGCAGGCAGTGATACCCAGCAGGCAACAGACCAGTTCCCACCTAAGGAGACCGTGGAGTTGGGGATGCCCATGGCGAGGGGGTTGTTCTGGAACCCCAGGGCGGTGCCAAATTTTCCTGGCACCCAGGCTGGGCCGTTGATAAAGGAGATTGAGACGTTGTGCCCCGAGGCATCCCAGGTAGTCGTCCCGGTCCCTTCATCGAAGGGGAAGTAAAGGTCAGGCTGGGTGGAGGCCCCGGGGAGCACAGTCACCCTGGCCGAACCTTGCACGGACGGGTCGGATGTGCTGCTGGCCACCACGTTGTAGATCCCTGGCAAGCCGGGAGCCGTGTAGGCACCGGCCGAAGTGATGCTCCCGCCAGCCGGTTCCTGAATACTCCACGTGACGGCATCGGAGGCTAGCCCTGCCTATTACCCTCAACATAGGCCGGGCTGGCTGAGGAATTCTCGAGATCAGCCTGGGCCGCAGTGCGCTGCGCTTCCGAGCTAGGATTTTTGGGACTTTGCAGTTCGGGTCCGGGTGGTTCGGGC
>Ga0316217_10003920_pt1 | contig 16505 bp, 28 predicted proteins | sample 1anoAmetaG_FD_203633 | JGI IMG/M metagenome (GOLD analysis project Ga0316217, IMG submission 203633) | Freshwater microbial communities from Trout Bog Lake, Wisconsin, USA - 1anoA | ecosystem: Environmental > Aquatic > Freshwater > Lake > Hypolimnion/Profundal zone | place: USA: Wisconsin...
ATTGGCAGCGATAATCATAACCACTTTTCTCAATTACTGTCCATTCCCCAAATTTATCTCCTGGAGATAATTTTTTATTATTCATTTTCTCAGTAGTGATGGCATCTTTAAAGTTCCAGCCCCTTTTTATACGAGTTCTAACCAAATTATAATCAATATTGAAAATCTCTGCCCATTCAATAATTGCTTTAGTAACGCCATCTATTTCTAATCGAAAAGTTTTTCTAGTGTTGCGAGACTGTTGCTTTTTATCTGCCCAACGGCAATTCTCTGGGTAATAATTATCATCATTATTAATCCTATCTAAAGAATAAAGTAATGATGGTTTAAGCCCCATATCATCTATAAAATTATTAAAACCATCTATCCCTAGCCATCTATCACAAATTGTTATTCCACGACCACCATAATCTTTATATGCTTGATTATTTTCAGAATAACATCTTTGAAGCATACAAAGCCAACTAACATATTCTGTTGAATTTGAATCTACTTTAAGATACTTTCCCCTTATTCTAGGATTAAGGAAATCAAAATCTTTATATGAAAGATTATTATAATTATTCATAAAACACTCCTAAAATGATTTTAATCATTCAACAAGTGTTTGAATTGACTTTATTCTATATAATGTAAGGCGCGGTTTCTGCCGCGTCAAGTGCTGGGCCAATTAAAAAATTGGCGGTATGAATGACCCCTCATTCGATAAATCTTATATATCAATATTCATAGAATATTTCAACATTAATGACATGAGCGAAAAATACGCACAACTTATTCAAGTTATTGATCAATATGAGATTTTTGCTATTGCCATAGAATATCAGATAAAAAAATTAGCTATATCACCGGGAGCAATTAGTTATGAATCCTTGCGGGAAATTAATAAAAAGAAAGATATTCATCCAGTGGAGAGGGTGGGCGAACGTTATAGTTTGAATTCAATAAATAGCGAACCAGCTGGTAATTTTCGTGGAAAACATAATGTTGAAGAGGTAGCAGACTTCTTTTCAAGTAAAGAAAAAGAAATACAATCTGATCCCATAGGATATTGGAAATACATTGAGGCTGGTAAAAAATATGTTATTAAATGGCCAAAAGAGCCAAACATTAATGGCAAAGAGTTTCAGGCACTTTTTGAGTGCAAAATTGGCTCAAATAAAAATGACGCTCCACATCGCCAACTCTACTGGAAAACTTGTTTTCCAAAACCAATTGGAACATTTCCCGCAGATGTCTCAGGGTATCTTGAACCTTTATTAGCAGCCATAAAAGATGGAAAAATCCCCGAAGTAGATAAAGTTAAGCCCGCAACAGTTGGTCCAACGACAGTTCGCTACAAAAACGAAAAGGTAGTAGCCGAAGCGGCCAGTAAAGCTCAAGAGAAACTTGAGAGAGTTAAAGGCTTAAAAGCCATAAAAGATAATTTACAGGCCCAATTAAATGAAAATCAAACTTATCTTGACGCCGCTTTAGAAGAAAGATCAGCAAACGATATTATTCATTTTAGAGCAGAGAAGGGGCGTTTAGATAAAGAAATGCTTCAAACTCAAGAAAGACTTAAGGAAGCAGAAGCTTATTTACAAAAAGCCTTACAGCAATTTGCAAAAGCAAAACAGGCCCTTAAGAATGAACAGCTTGGCATAATACTTTAATTACGAAGAACTTCACTTTTTGCGCCACAGGGACAATCAAGAAATAATTTGTTCTCTCGAACATTTTCGATATCCTCTTCATCCTCCAAATCAATAGAAACAATCATTTGACATTCATTACACTTAAAGAGGAACTTGAGTTTTTTCTCATCAAACATAAATGATATACAAGATTTTTAGTATATCATATTTGCAAAGCCTATTTGGAAGCGCGAAATTCTACATAATAGTAATATTATGCCATTATTTAAGAAATGACTTACCTACCATCTTTAATCAAAAAAATAGATAATTTTTATCACCTAATCAATCTGGGTGCCGTTACCCCGGATTATAGTTACGATCCAACTAAGCCTCAAGAAGAAGAAATTGATGAGCGAGGCGATAAGCTTTATCAAGATATTATGTCTAATCTTGATGACTTTGAAAACCAATCAATTGCCGATGAAGTTTGGACTTTAGCCGAGCTATACAAGGGCGCCATATTAAGTGGAGCTGGTTTTGCTGAATGTTTAAAGCGAGCTGAAGCGGCCAAATCTTCAGTTGAGAACTTCGCTAATGGCGCCGTAGATGCCAGAGATTTGGCAAATGCCAAAAAATATATTTCAGAAATGCAAGTGAACTTAACCAAAGCGGTCAAGTCGGCCCCACCAGTAGCAAAAAATGATCAAGAGGTAGCTGCTCGCAACAAAGCTATCATTAACAATATCAAAGATCAGCAAACTAAAGAATTAATGTCAGAATCCATTAAAGAAAAATCACTTACTGGAGAAGAGTTCGTTTATGAAAAAGGCAAGCCGGGTGAAGAGTCTAGTCATTTAATTGGCAATCCAACTGGAGTTGATAAGCGCAAAGAACAATATGAACAAGAAATTGAGCACCTTAAAAATGCTCAAAATGATCCTAATTATCACTTCTCAGAAGCCGAAAGAAAAAACGTTCCATTATTAATTGCTATAAATAGAAGACTTTTATCTCAGATGCAAGCTTTCGTGAGAGCCGAGGCTACCTTATCCGCAGCACCAGAAGACCCAGAATACAAAGCGGCTTTTGAAAAAGAGAAGGCTCAATTAGATTCTCTTAGAAAAGAACGATACAAAATAAGAATTGAATTATCTAAACATTTCCAAATGAAAAGATATGATCAGTTTGTTGAACAATCCAACAAGGCAGGCGATCCTAAAGAAAAACAGTGGCTTGATTTGAACGCTAGGTTAGCACAATTAACCCTAAGCGACAAATATAATAAGAGACCACTTGTCGCTGCTTTATCTCAATTGATTGCAGAGACTGGAAAAATTATTAAGCCAGCTATGGGGCAAGAAACTTTTGTTCCCATTGAAATAAATAAAACAAGATTTGATGAGCTTGTCGATCAAATAAAAGAAGCTAACTCCAAATTATTAGATCCAAAAGTTTATGATGAAATCAGAGCGGCAAGAAAGGCTAAAGAGCACGGTCTAATTGGTGAGATTCAAAGACGCCAAAAAGGTAAGCGTGGCGGAGGATCACGAAGATCCAAGCTTAGCAGAGAAGATATTGGAGCAGCTACATTTCATGGGCTGGTAGATAAGTTAAGCGAAAAAATCAATACAGCAACTCATGTTTCTAAGTTAAATGTTACTCAATTTAAAAATTCGGCCGGCAAAAAAGTTCATAACGAACTTAAAGATTTTGTCGATGATTTGGCAGAGTCCCTACGAAATGTAGTTAAATTTAATAGACCAGAAGATCATCAGGCGAAGTTCGCAGCTATCAGAGTTCTTAAAGAGAAAATGAAAGAGGCTGTTGAAAGAGAGCCGGCTATTAAAGCTTTAGAAATAAATGCCAGATTGCTTCCTTTTTTTAAGGCCTATGAAGCAAAACTTTATATGATTGATCGTTGGAAAGGAAACAAACCCTGGAATCTAGATAATAATCAAAAAAGATTTGTTATCGATTTGTTAAATGATTTTGATCGTTTAATGAGAATTACTGAAGAATATTGGGGCGGAAGAAGTCAGTTAGACGCCAATTTTGGTAGCGCCATGGATTATATTTCTAAAGTCTTGGGTGTTCTAGAATATGAAACTGGAGTTTATGCTTATCGAGCAGGAGACCTTCCTGAAGAAGAGGTTCTCATTGAAGAGCCAGTTATCGAAGAAAAACCTGTAGGAGTTCGAGTCGAGCCGCCTAGAGTTAGAGTCCCCGGAATTAGAGTCCCTGCGCCTCAACCTAAAATCGAGGAAGAATTAGAAGAGGCACCGGAAGAAGAGTCGGAACTTAAGAGGATGTGGAGAAGTCTACAATCTTCTAAAAGAAAAGAAATCTTTGAGAATCTTATTAAGATGGGGAGAAATACAAATGTCTAATAAAAAATCAATTCTAGCTAGAATTTTAGAAGAAGAACAACTTCAAAAGTTTGCTCAAGCAAATCCAGTTGAACCTGCTCCCCCTGTTGTTAATGAAGCGACAATTACTCAAGCAACAGATACTATCTTTGATCAGCTCTTCAATCAAGTCTTAGAAGAGATGGGCCTCAATAAGTTACTTAATCAGGGCTAATCTTTCTTCCGTTTTCTTGCAATAATCTGCGGAAATATCTATTCCAATATATTTCTTATTGGATTGTTTGCAAGCTACAGCTGTCGTTCCTGACCCCATAAAAGGATCGAGAATGACATCTCCAGTTGTAGACTCAATACAACGAGTTGCCAATTCAACGGGGAAGGCGGCAGGATGCCAGCTTTTCCTATCAGGAGTGATACTCCAAACATCTCCCCGGCTATTGACCTTGGGAGCCAGCTTAAACTTTGGCTTAGCAATTATATAGATAGGCTCATAGGTTGGCAAATAATATCCCTCATTGAAGTTAATGCCTCCCGCTTTTTGCCAAATGATAATCTGACGAACGGGTAAACCCTCTACAATCTCGGGACGTTGCTGGAATATTCCTTTTTGAACTCGCCACTTTTGATTATAAAGTATGGCTCCAGTATCCTTGATAACTCTAAAACATTCTGCTAAGACATTCTTTTGCCAAGCGATATATTCATCCTCCGGCATATAATCATTATGAATATCATAGCCAGTTGACTGGAGTTTGGAACTATTCCATTTGCCTTTCCACTTCTTAGTAACCTCGGGATCAAAAGTCTTATTGATCCCAAGATTATAAGGCGGACTTGTTACCACCAAATCAATGGAGGCATCAGGAATATCTTTCATTACATCAAGACAATTTCCACAGATAATTTTGTTGATAAAATCACCGGGGAATTGCATTGGTAATTTCCTTAATTTGTTCATTAAGATGAGACATTACTTTGTTAATAGACTTGACAATGAAGACGCTATTCTGTACTCCCATCGTTTTAATGGCATCAGAATCTTCTCCCTGTATTCTAAAGTTATATTCTAGCCATCTCTTTCTGGCAATAACTCCAGCCGAAGACATCCAAAAACAATAGTCACGAATAACAGAGTTACCAATGTTCTCATGGTCTTGACAATCATGATCGTTATCTATTCTGTTCAAAAAGACAACTACGTCTTCCCGATAATCGAAGAGATTAATAAAATCTGGAGGAGAGAAAACGCCATCAATAACAAAATGATGTTCTGTACTTTCAATCATTTTCATCATTTCGCAAAGATGATCTCTAATAAAATTAGGATTGATATTCATCCTTTTAGTTAGATACTGATGATATTCGTCCTCAAACTGATGAGGAAGCTCCCCCTCTTTGGGCTGACGAAAATCTGATTTGACCCAAGAGGTAGCGTCCATATAATTATAGTTTTCTGCTTCACAAATAGCTTTAGCTACCATAGTGCGTCCAGATTTTGGTAATCCCACAATAAAAATTTTCATAATAAACCATAGTATTTCAAGAAATGTTTTTCTGATTTGGCAGAAAACTTTACCATATCATTTTTATACAAAGACATTAGTTTGTTTTTATCCATATATTGTGGTGTTATTATTTCATAACTAAAATTATTATTCATACAAAAATCTAATGCCGCCATTTTTTTTTGCCAAAACTCTTGGCGTATTTCTCAATCGTACCGGTTTAATCTCTATTAAAAAATAACCATCTATTAAGAAATCGGCAAAATAAGTTTTATTTTTACCTGACCAATCAGTATATGGCATACCTAATTCTTTTTTTTCTGCACTTTGCCAATTACAATTATTTTCTTCTAACACATCTATTATATATGATAATTCTAATAAACTTCTAAAGTAGAAGCCATTATACCAACCTGCCCACCCACTACCAACTCCTTTTGTTGGAGGCTTTCCAAACATTGGATTTCCGCTACCAGAATTATTTTCAGATTGTTTCTTCTTAAAATCTATTAATTTTCTATCTGCTTCTTCTTGTCCATATTTATCTAACCAATAATCATAAAATGATTTACCATCATCCCAATAAAGACTTAAACTTTTAATGGCTTTCATTTTAAAATCAGAAGTTTTAGTATATGATTTATCAGTTTCCTTTATTTTCTGCTTAGACTCTTTCGTATGTTTTCTTCCATAAAATGGATTATTTTCTCCATCATAATTTCTATTCTTTTTGAAAGAACACTGGCGACATAATTTATTATTTTTAATAGCTGAAGTAAGATTAATTTTAGTAGAATAAAATAACTCAACATTACATGATGGGCACTTACGACTGAAATCTGATTTTATTGTTTTCCTCATATCTACTATATAATAATATTAGTAGACGATTTGAGGCAGCCCAATTAAAAATATCTTCATGATAGTATCTCATATATCTACAATGGAACTTCTTCAATTTTACTGATTTTGTTTTCCAAATCTTCTTGAGAATATTCCGTTTTATATTTTCTCCTAGCAAACTCTAGCTCTTGAAACATCAGGCGCTCCGCTTCCGCACGAGCTAAATCTACATTTGCATAGACGGAATGGCTATGATAAGTAGGCGGGCCATAAGAATCATGAAGAAACTTGGGGCTTATAATTTTAAATCTAAACTCTCCATTAGGAAGAAAAAGAACAGAAGGATCTTCTAAAGCCGTAATGATTTCCCCCTCTACCTCTATAAGATAGCAAGGGCTCTCCTCTTTAGGCCGGCCAGGTATGGTACGAGTATGAATAACATATTTTCTCATATTAATATCTCAAACAATCAAATGTCTTAGTGTATTTTTCCCACGATTTTTCGTTAATAATCGATTGAAACTCCAATTTCGCAAACTCTTTTTTAAGTTCCTCAAAATTGCGAACGCCTTCTTGTAAAACAATTTCTTCTTCAGGAATACTATGAAACTCAATTAGCTGTCTATTAACATTGAAGTTGGCTCGGTTCTCCTCGATATCCATAAACTTCTTAAAGATAACCGGATCATTTACTGCCTCCATTACCTTCTTAGGTTTTAGGAGGGACGGAATGTTATCAGCTTTATCTCCCGCCAAACACTTCCAAGCAACATAAGGATACTCTGGAGCTACCATAGTTTCCTTTTTAATAGGATTGTAGATGGTAATGTCTTTATATCCTCGCTGAAGAAGCTGAATATAATCGGAGTCATTGGTAAGAACCGTGAGCTTCTCATCCTTCATATTATCGCAAAGGGCGCCGATGGTATCATCGGCTTCATAATTTGCTGCATAAGCCAAAGTAATGGGAAGATATTGAAGAAGCCTAACTATCTCTGGATGAGCTGCATTAAACTTATCTCTTAATTCTTGCTGGGAGGCGCTCTTGATAATTCGATTGGCCTTGTAATCTGAGAATAGATTGTATCTAAATTGAGGATGACCTTCAAGAACGGCAAAGCATTTGTCGGGAGAGAATTGCTCAATTAAGGGGCGCAGATTGCGGAAGAAATTAAAGATAATTATTATGCTATCATCTACTTCCTTCTTCGGCTCGGGTGTTGGTTCGTCGCCACCATACATTTCCCAATCATCTTTGGGTGGAGCAACAACAGGCTTCTTGGGGGCAAAACCAATGCTAGCCCGCCAAACAGCGTTATTGAAATCAATAAGAAGGACTTTATCCACAGACTATTCTCCTAATAGAAGGGACTTTAGCCTTCATCTTGTCAAGACGCTTTTGCTGATGCTGCAAACTTTTTTCTATTTTCTTAATACACTTATCTTTTAGATCATCACAAAGAGTCTTGGCGTAAACTTCTGCCTCGGCAAAGGTATCAAAAGCCTCATTTCCCTTGATATAATAAGGAATTTTAATCAGGGTGCGACCAGGGCTATGTCTTGTTAGAACTTTCCATTCTGGTGTCGGGCCTAAAGGATTAGGCGTTACCTTGAGTTTGAGAACTATAATATTACAAAATTGTGTTTGATAACACCAATATTTTTCCATTGTAAACTCCGGGCAAAAAGAAAGCGGAGCAGCTTTTTAACTGCTCCGCACTTCCCCAATTCAAGCTGAATGAATTATTCTGATACGGTCTCGTCAGCATCGCTGTCATCATTTGAGACTGGTGAGGTCCCCGCATTTTTCTTTGCAATGTTGGCGTCAATCAATGCAACAATCTCTTCTTTGGCTTTCTTCTTGGCTTCAGCAAGAGCTTCTTTCTTGTCTTTCTTGTCCCTTAATTGGACTCCACCGTGGGCTCCACGAGTAATATAATAGGTGGGATGGCACCTAATATAATCTCTGATAATAGGATCTTTGGCTCGGAATTGTTTATCTCCCTCTTTGCCTTCCCACTTCATTTGATCTTTAATGTTCATCATGAGAACTGGTAACTGATAGCACTTCTCATAGTCCCAATCTCCAAGAAGGTCATCTACGACCTTAAATAAAGGGGACAACTCGCTATCAAAATACCCTTGAACGTGTACTGGCTGATTCATATCTTATAGGCTCCTTGAACTAATGTAATTCCTAATCTTCGGCTGCCCCCAAATATAAAGGTAGGTCGCCACGGCAATTAGTAAGCCGGATGCCTCAGACAAAGATTTGGACCATTCAGCCACTAACGAGAGCTGTAAGAATGTCATAATCCCCATAACTGAAGCAATAAAAACATTAACCATTGTTGTTATCACAATGACAGGTAAGGCCGCTAAAAGATTAGACAGCCCTTCATTGGGGACAGACATTATACTCTGGTGAAACGACCAGTCTTACTATCGCGAACACTGTAGTTGTTACGATAGCGGGCCTTACTAGGACCAGTAGCCGTGTTATTGGGATTGCTTACCACGGTGCTTTGAACTGGTCGTCCAACACTCGTTAAGAGCATTCTACCCTCTAGCGCGGCCATACCGCCTAATGTATAGACAAAAGTGCTGCTGTTACGGAACAACTCATTCGCCAACGCTACAGGGTCGCCATTCTGGGACAATGTACTCTGGACTTGCTTGGCAAGGGCCTCAATCTGCTGCGCTAACTTACTTAATTCATTTCGGACTTCATTGCTATTTGACATATTTTTATCTCCTTTGGGAATACACGATAATATAATTACGGATTTTTCTTGTGTCAAGGGCGACACAATTTTTTTAATTGGCGCTGCCGGGGCCTTTGAGTCCGCCTAAAATCTTCTCCATAAAATCTTGCTTTACAGATCCGCTAGGAGGCCCACCCTGCACCGTATACTGGATGTCTCCCATTAAGAGAGCCCCTTCAGACACGATGCCTGCCGCCAAACCAGAAGCCTTATTTAGCTCCACAATCCATTCGATCTTGTCGCCGGCTGCCGCTTTAATATCTTCGGCCCGATTAATGGAAGCTTCTAACTCAGAAACCAATCTCTTAATGATATCCAAATCAATCTTACTCTTTGCCATTTTCAATCTCCATTTTTATTAAAATTAAAACACTTTTGCTACTTTAAAATCTTTTCCAAAAATCGCCTGCATTATTTAAGTTCTAACCTATCAAGATCTATTAATTTAAAGTTTCCATACATATCCTTTAGTATATTACGCACATGTAAATCGCAATGTTTTATGTTGCACTCCTTGATGTTGTTGCAAAATAATGTAACCTTTTCTGCGGAAAAGTCAAGCCCCCGCCCCAGCCCCGCCAGCATTTTTTCCATTTCAGGGGGCGAGAAATCTTTTTTAATTCCACGATCTTCGTGGCTCAAAATGCTATGAAATACTTTGCGTTCATCCTCGGTAATCTTCTCTAATCTCTCCATGATGTAGTAGTAGAGAATAAATTCTTGCTTACTGCCACAGTAATCACGATAATACTTTCCTAGATATCCCTGGGAGAAGACACGCACATACGCGCTCGGGCGCTCGATCATGATGCGGCCGACCGCCGCTTGAATTTTTCCAAAATTTTTCAGCGGGGTTTCGTCGGGATCATAGAGAACGCTTAACTTAATTACTTTATTCGGTTCATTTTTAATGGAGAAAATCTCTCCATCAGCTCCATCTCCCAGCTTAATATCTGGAATAACCGGCAATTTTTCGGGACAAAACTTATTACATAATGATAAGACGAGCATATCATGCACCAAAAGAAATGGCCCATGTCTGAGATAGACTGGGCCATTTAACCTTGATTAAAAGTAAATCTTACTTGAGCAAATCATCTCTAACAGGGCTAATGGTAACTACTCCAGAAGCATCTACGACTGGCGCTACTACTACTGTAGGCGCGGTTTCCTTCTTAACGACCGGCTTAGTCGCCTTCTTGGCTGGCTTCTTAGCTACTTTTGGAGTTGGCTTCTTGGCTGACTTCTTGACAGTTAGCGTCTTCTTAACTGGCTTCTTGGCAGGTTTCTTGGCGGTAGCTTTTTTACTTGTTGCTTTCTTTGCAGGCATGTTATTCTCCTAAATATATTTAGATTGCTTCAGACATTAGATATTATCAATAAGAATTTGAATTTCCTCTTCATCAGTTAAGGTGCGACCATTAACCGCTTTCCAGGCGAAAATGGCCGAAGAAATATCTGCGACCCTATCTCCTAGATAATAGAAGTGATTATCAATGTCTGCTACTGTGCTTAATCCATAACTTGTCTCTCCTGAATATAAGAGAATTGTTTTCCCCATAATCTTGAAAGTAAGACAGTCTTTCCACACATTCATTATATACCTCCTCGAAGTAATTGTTTTCTTGCATTATCTATTAAGTTTTGCTTAGAGCTATAAGGCCGTAAATTATCAAGGCCCCAACACTTCTTAAAGTTTTCGTCAGTCATTGCTGAATAAGGTAAGCTACTTTGTGGAATGATATGATCTATATTCCAAGTCCATGTCGCCTGATCGTTATCATTCCAACTTTCAATATCATATCTGCCATGATTTTTCCAATTCATCCACGATTCAAATTGTTTTTCTAAATGTTCTTTTAACTCTTGAATTGAGTATGAAAGATATTTAGTTATTGATTCTCCATTTTTAGAGCCACCATTATTTTTAAGCAAACTACAAATTGCAACAGAAACTACTCTTCGCAATTTATATATTGGATCAACTTTTCTTTTATTTCTACAATAAATTTTATGTTTTTCCAACACGGCCATCTTGTTTAATAAATAATGCTTTCTATTTCTTTTCTTTGCAGCTTCTTTATGTATGAGTCCATACAATTTTGTCCTATTATCTACTTTAGTTTTGTGAAGTAGATAATATTGTTTACTATATTCTTTTTTAAAACTCTTATTAGAAGCATATTTTTCTTTACCAATTACGCTAATTTTTTCTTTATTTAATAAGTATTGCTGTTTACTATAATGTTTTTTACAAAGACCTTTAGCCTTAATTTTATTAAGACAATTAATGATATTACAATTTTCCATACTAACATATATAACGAGTGTTAGCGAAAATCTACATCTTCTTCGTCTTTTAATTTGTCAATTATTTCAGAATAATTTCGATCCGCACAGGATTGGGAACAAAACAAATCAGAAGATAATCTATGTGTAATAACATCTTCTTCCATAATCTTGGCACAACCGCAACACTTAGGTAAGTCTTTATACTCTTCTTCCGCCCAGAGTTCCGCTTGCTTTAAGGTCATTACCTTATCATCAACTAAGACTCTTACCTTCTTGGCGCCAGCTTCTCGGAGAAGGCGAGCCTCTTTTGATGCCATTTGAACTGCTAGGAATGGAGTCTTGCATGACCCATTCGCAGCCCTTTCGATGGATACTAGAGGGCCGTAGGAGGGGTGTATCTCGCTGTTCACACGGTACATATCAAATGTCCCTTCAAGTTGGTGCTGGAGGCTGGATTTGAACCAGCAATATCAGGTGTATGATAATCTGATATAAGCTAATAGACATAATCATACTATGTCTATTAGCTCGTGTACGCCACTCCACCACTCCAGCATGTTAAAGTTATAACAATTTATTCCTTAATTCAGTAGAACTGATATCCCAATGACCACTAACTGATTGAGTTAAATAGTGGAATAGAGCTGCCTGATTAGGAGTAAGAGTCTTTTCAATATCGTTGGCAGTAATAAACTTATCGTCAACTTTTCTGCCAGCAATATAAATTTTAGTATGTAAGGTATTAAGTTCGTTTAAGAGCGTTTGGGTCTCCACTCCCCACTTGGGGTCAAGCATTCGTAGCATAGCGTCTGCGCCGACCACCAAAGATATACCACTAAAAGATCTGGCCTTATCAAGATATAGCGGTTCCTTCCTGGTAAAAATCCTATCTCTTCCCTGTAAAAGTTTTGCTCTCTGCAAGAGTTCTTGGATAGATAAGAAATTTTTATGTGGGGGTTCTGCCGTTACCTCGAAGATAACTGACCTTCCATGATCTCTAAGCATCGCATCAGCCGTCCCGAAATGTCCTTCATGTGGAGGGTTGAAGGCTCCCGGCATTAAAGCATAAGGATGATATGGATAGTAAGCTTTATCATTGTGAGGAATTTCAGATAGTCTCTGACCATTAGCTAAGAAGAAGGGGTGTTTGAAAAACCTTTCCTTTGCCAAAGCTGTTTGATCCATAGCTTCTGTAGCTGGATGGGCACTCCCCTCTTCTCCTGGGAGAATGGAGTTTAGGATTTTGAAGGCGGTCATGTCGGCATATTGACCATCATGAATCCTCTTATATTGTCCAGTCCCTTTGGTTAAGGTCCATCCTTTAGAGAGAACTTTATCGTTTGTGATAACGCAAGTGAAAACTCTATGGTCTCCTCGATGTTCTTTTTCTGAAGCAACGGAGGCCGTTAAACCAACGCCAACTGGATTCTTGCCGCCAAACTTATATGCTTTCATATAAGCGGCGGAAGCCAAATCAATGGCCATTTCCTCACTGACAAAATGCTCAGGAGTAAAACCAAGAAGCTCTATCGTTTCCTCTGTAGCATATGGAAAACTGGCTCCAGATAAATAGGTAGAACAACCAGGCGTTTCCCATAACATACTTTGTATCCCGGCGCCCGCACCTGTCGCAGCCACATGTATGCTAATGTTTTCACTTTTTAATCGGTCTTGTAAATCCATACTTTGTCTTCTTATCAAATTGATTAGTCATGTATAGCCTCATCTATTATGCGATTTCGTTTGCGAATGGGTCGCAATTATACGAATTGATTTATAAAAATCCCACGGTCAGCGCCCGCTACCGAGCCCAGCTCGGTCTTAAAAGTATTTATTACGGACCGGCCTGATACATGAAATAGCGTTCCACCTGCTCGGTATGAGTTGGAAAGGCCAATTGTTCCGGCACAGAAATAGTTTTGATATCTAAGACCTCTTCATTGGGAATAAACTTTAATTCCTCAATTGAATGTAATGTTTTATTATATGTTGCAAAAATAAGTAGATTACCACCTACTGAGGAACAAACATCAAACAATTCATAGTCTTCTTCTTTTGAATCAAGATATATTTCTTCCTTCATTTCTCGAACGGCAGCTTGCTGAAAAGTTTCTTTATAATTAATATAACCGGAAGGCAAAGCCCATTGACCTTTACCTGGCATGATGCCTCGTTTTTGAACCAACAAATCAGTTATTAGTACATTTTTTACTGGGATGCTTTTCCGCACAGCTATAAGAACCACAACCACCGGAAGCGGATTCTTATAGCTCTCATTCCAGCAGATGAAACACTTACGGGGCCAAGCTACCTGCTCTACAAATTTCGAACCACAATATGAACAATGGGAGTCTTGCTTGAAATCTACGGCAGGTAATTTGATCATTTGAATAACTCGGTAGCTAGTACAATAGTTCCATCAGTACCAACTATATCAAAATAGATGGCTGCCTTTTGAGTGATACGGGGCTTAATCTTTTTAAAAGTTGTCCATAGTTTAACAAGTGCTAGGTTGTTTGTGTACCAACTATTATACTTAGGATCATCTCCCTCAGCAATATGTTCCATTAAACCAAGAGAAAAATTAGTATGTGGAATGTATGTGCCCCGTAACTTATGTCTTAAAGCATAGGCTTTCGGGAAATCCATTTCACTGTCCCTTCATATACTTGCGGGCCTTCTTCTCTTCCTTGGAAGGGGCCTCTGCGGTAGCCTGTTGCTGGGCCACAACCGGCTCAGGAACGACTTTGGCAGGCTTGGCGAGCAAGGCTAGCAGCCGGTCTCTCTGACGCTTACAGTGCGGCTCAGAAGGCAGACGGTCTAGCTTCTGCTGAGGAGTCAGCTTATCACTTTCTGCTTGGCGTTCAAGTGCCCATTGCTTACGAAGCTTCGCCTTATGGCGGGGCTGATGGTTGGCATCGGGATACTTACGGTCATTGTTAGATCTTTTACCGGGCATTTTGTTATTCCTTTTCTTTAGGATTAATAGTTATAATCCAAGTTTGTTCAAAACATTTAAATTCAAAAGTGCCAGCAGCCACTTGCTGCAATTGGGGCACAGCATTTTTACCATTTCCAACTTCAAAATCCATTATTCGAATAGCGCGATTTAAATTATCAGCTATTTCTGCAGCCTGTTTTACCCAAGCTTTTACTCCGCCTGTGCCCATTTTATTGTCCTTAAATAGAAGTTAAACTGCCACGCCTACTTGTAGAAGAGTTACTTCTGGAAATTTTGATTTAAAAACTTCTAAGGTTCTACGATTATAATCTGGAAAGGCGCCCTTATCATGAATAAGATCATACTCCCATAACCATGTTACCTCTCCCTCTTCAGAGTTTTGAGGAATACCTTCCCACTCTGTAGCATAGAAACAGTAGGCATGAAAGTCTTCTCCTTCGGGAGAAACTCTTGGCTCATCTCTTAAAAAGATAAACTCGCACTTTGAAACTTTAACCCCAGTCTCTTCAAATGTTTCTCGAATAGCAGCTTGCTCTGGAGTCTCATCTGCTTCCTGTTTTCCACCTGGAAGTCCCCATTTATTTTTATCATTTCGGCGAGATACCGATAAAATTAGTCCATCCTTTATAATTAACATTACAGCTGCGTTTCGCATGGTTTATCCTTATCATTCTTATAAAAAATAGAATTGCAAACATTACAATGTTTTGGCATTGCATCTATTTCTTTCCATGTTCCTCCTATTTTTTCAAATGGAAGAGCGGTACTGTAACTAATATGGGCGCATGCTTTTCCAAAATAATTAACCATTAACTTATGGCAAACTATATTAATTGGCATAATTACCGAACTAATAGAACTTAGAATAAATCTACCCCACCATCGTCTTTTATTCTTTAAAAGAAAGCGAAATAATATCTTCATGGTACCTTATCTCCTAACATTGTAATCCTATAAATAGGCGTGTCAAGTCCCGGTCAATCTTTTAAATTGACCGGAGATTTTATTTCCCAAACTTGGCAACATAATCATACATCACGACTGCCGAAGAAGCCGCAGCATTAAAAGATCTAACTGATCCAAACATTGGAATATTAACTAAATCTTGACACATAGCTTGGACTTCTGCTGTTAATCCAGTCCCCTCACTACCCAAAATCATGAGCGCATTCTTTGGCCAAGTATATGAAGGAAGGGGTACAGACCCAGCAATATTATCAATGCCCACAAAAACATATCGTTCCTTTAGTTTGATGAACTCATCAATGGTTGAAATGAAATTGACGTCAGTATAATTGAATGTTCCCAACGCGCCTCTCTTATCCCATTTCTTATCTCCAAGATAGAAAACTTCCTTAGCATTAAAACCATTGGCATTTCTAACTAATGAAGAGAAATTGAAGTCTCCACGCCAGTTTTCCATCGCTACAGCAAAAGGATGAGCCGTGGTTTTTAGCTGTTGCCTTATCTCATCTACAGTTTTTCCCTTTAAATGATCTGCCACATTATACTGCCAAGCAGTGAAGTCTTTATCATTCACAAAGGCTTCTTGATGTTTGGTAGAGTTTAAAAATAAATCGGGCTGAGTTCTTACCTTAATCTTGGACATTAGATCCAGCTCTTGACTTTATCTTTGCCGTGAATAGTAGCTGCACGAGCGATAATTAGACGAGCAACTCTCTCGCTTTCCACATTAACTCTATCAACCGCTCCATTAGGCAGAAAGATATAAGTATCTTTATATGTCCTGTTGCAGTAATCGCAAAGAGGAATAATGTTTCCTACATCGAGAGCCCGGTTAGGATCGATATGACCCTTTTGCAAGACCGTTTTGGTGCTATCTCTGTAATTATTATCTCCCTCTTTTGAGGAACAGTGGGCGCACCGACTACCAAAAGATTTCTTCACTACCTCAAAATCACTTTCATTTAGGAGATCGACCCTTTTGATGGCAGCGTATTTCGGGCTGACACCATCGAGCGTAATCAGCATATGATAGCCACTCGGACATTGCAAATTAGTATTTGGAATGAGATCCCCTTTACCGAGGATCCAAAACCCTTTCTGGGCCGCCAGGTGCCTTACTTGCCAGTCGGTTTGGTTTTCTCCAAGAAAATAGCTACCCACTCTGGCGATGTCATCTTTGTGCAAAA
>Ga0316217_10003921_pt1 | contig 16499 bp, 21 predicted proteins | sample 1anoAmetaG_FD_203633 | JGI IMG/M metagenome (GOLD analysis project Ga0316217, IMG submission 203633) | Freshwater microbial communities from Trout Bog Lake, Wisconsin, USA - 1anoA | ecosystem: Environmental > Aquatic > Freshwater > Lake > Hypolimnion/Profundal zone | place: USA: Wisconsin...
CTAGCAGGCGGTTATCTGCCAAATTCCACCGATGCGGCCAAATTCAACGAGGCTGTGGTGACGTTTTCGACGAAAGCCAATCAAACAAATCTAAAGGCGGTTTGGATTTCTATTCGTTACAGTGATAATTTTGAAATCAGAATGGCGAGAAACGGAGCCGAAATTTCTGCTGGATATGCCTCTCGGTGGTGGTGAGACGATCAACGCTCGATGTTGCTGAGCGCAGATGCCGCGGCGCAGAATCGGGCGGCCCGCCCGCGTGTGGCTCCGCAACGACAAGTTGGCCGGCCTGTTAGTGGCAAGCTTATTCGGCTTTCGGGCTTCGGATTTAGCTCTGGGGAAACACGCGGGCGAGCCGCCCGCGCTCCTCGCCGGCCTATTTTCCCTGCGCCGCTGCTTTATCGTGGTATTGGTAAAAGGCGGCGACGATGCTGAACAGCACGGCCACTAAGAACATCATGCCGGCGTATTCGGTGAACCGGCCCGTGCTGACGGAGTCCGCGCCGTGGTCGCCGCTGGCAAACAGCCGGGTGACCGTCACCACCAGCAAGTCGCCCATGGTGACCGTCAGCAGCCAGAAGCTCATGATGGAGCTTTTCATTTCCGGGGCGGCCTCGCGGAAGGCGAATTCCAGCCCGGTTGTGGAGACCAGCACCTCCGCCGTGGTCAGGATGAAATACGGCACCATCTGCCACAGCACGCATAGGTGGGCGCCGCCATCAATGCGCTTTTGCAGCGCGGCCACCACCAGATACGACGCGCCCGCAATGAACATCCCGTACGACATGCGTTTGAGCGGCGACGCCAATTTGCCGAGTCGTGGATAAATCAGCAGTGTCATCAGGGGCACCAGGCCCATGACGATGGCGGGATTGGCCGATTGCATTTCTTCCGCGCCGATTTGGAATCCCCAAAACGTGAATGGCAGCATCTGGTTGCCCTGCATGACCCAGGTGGAATTGGTCTGGTCGAACAGCGCCCAGAACACCGGCACGAAGGCGAAGATGAACAGAATCGGGCTCAAAGACCGCGCCGAGGAAATGTCCCGCTCGGAATGGCGCGACGCGGCCTGTTGGAGAAACGCTTGCGGCAGTTCGGTTTTCCGGAGCAAGCTAAAGGCAAGCACCAGCACATACCAAGCCACGGCACAGCCGAACGCGCTCCAGCCTAGCAGCCGGGCCAGGTTCCAGTCGCAATGAAAAAACGACTGCGCGGCGTGGGTCAGTCCCGCATGCAGGTTGCCCAGCCAGTGGCCATCCGCATAGATGCCGGCCCGGATCAGGCCGTACTTGATCATATCCAGAAATCCCAACAGCGTCATCAGCGCCATTGCCATCACGGGCAAGCCGATGGTGGTGAACACATTCAACAAGGGCTGCCACGGGGTGGTCTGGCTGGCGCGGCAGGCGCTGCGAAAGACGGTGAAAAAACCGGCGTGATTCGTCTCGCGATTGGTGGGCTTGCGCACATAATATTTGGTTCCCAGCCAGAAAATTAGCGTGGCCACGGCCATCAAAATGCCCGGCACGCCGAACGCGAGGCCGTAGTTCCATTTGTTCTTCACCCAGGGGATGACCAGAAACGCGAAGAAAGAGCCGAAGTTGATGGCCCAGTAAAACGCTCCGTAGGCCTTTTGCAACAGATGCGACTGCTCGGGTCTGAATTGGTCACCCATGAATGCGGACACGCATGGTTTGATGCCGCCAGAACCGAACGCGATCAGCCCCAGTCCCCCGCATAAGCAGGCCATTTTGGTCTGCCCGCCGACGGCAAACCCGCTGGCCGCCAGCACGAGGTTGCCGAGGCAGTAAATCATTGAAACCCAGAAAATGGTATTGTAGCGTCCGGCGATCTTGTCCGCGAACCAAGCGCCCAGCAGCGGCATGAGGTAATTGGCCGAGGTGAACAGGTGGATGATTTCCGTGGCGGTGTCTTTTTCATAACCCAGTCCGCTGCTGGCATTGTTCACCGCGGCGGCGGTGATGTAACCGGCGAGAATGCTGCGAATGCCGTAGTAGCTGAAGCGCTCGACCGCCTCATTGCCGACAATGTACTTGATCTGCGGCGGCCAACGGCCGGCGGACGGTGGTGAATTTGGCGACATGGTCACAATTTTCTGCACAGCCTACGCGAGCCGCCCAGTGGTGGAAAGCCGGATAACGCGAGCGGGCCGGAATTCGTCTCCGGAGCGCGGCTCGGTGAGCCGCAGCAACCGCCTGACCCCAAAACGCTTCCCGGTTTCGCTATGCACGTTCTGCTTGGCGGAGTTGCTGCGGCTCACAGAGCTGCGCTCCGAAAATCAAGGCCCTACAGTGAGAAGTTGCGCTTTCCTTTTGGCAGGATTGCTTTTATATTGCGCTCCCAATGAAAGGCATCATTCTCGCCGGCGGCGCTGGCTCGCGGCTGTATCCGCTCACGCTGGTTGCGAGCAAACAGCTCCAGCCGGTTTATGACAAGCCCATGATTTATTATCCGCTCACGACGTTGATCGAGGGCGGCATACGCGAGCTGTGCCTGATTTCCACGCCTCAGGACCTTCCGCGCTTCCGGCAGCTTTTGGGCGACGGCTCGCGCTTCGGACTGACGATTGATTACCGGGAACAGGCGCGGCCCGAAGGCATCGCGCAAGCTTTCCTCATCGCCGAGAGTTTCATTGGCCGGGATCCGGTGACCTTGGTGCTGGGCGACAACATTTTTTACGGCGGCGACTCGTTCACGCGCGCGTTTGGCGAATTTAAGTCGGGCGCGACGATCTTCGGCTACCACGTCCACGACCCGGAACGCTACGGGGTGGTGGAATTCGATGCCACCGGCAAGGCAGTTTCCATCGAGGAAAAGCCGAAACAACCCAAGAGCAATTACGCGGTGCCGGGTCTCTACATTTTCGACAACGAGGTGGTGAGCATCGTGAAGAACCTGAAGCCGTCCGCGCGCGGCGAACTGGAGATCACGGCCGTGAATGTGGAATACTTGCAGCGCGGCACCCTGCGCGTGCATCGGCTGGCCCGCGGATTTGCCTGGCTGGACGCCGGCACCAGCAGCAGCTTGAACGACGCGAGCGCCTACGTGCAAACGATTGAAAAGCGCGCGGGTATCAAGATTGGCTGCCCGGAGGAAGCGTCGTTCCGGCAGGGTTTTGTTTCCCTGCCGGCGCTGGAGAGAATCGTTGCGGCGATGCCGAATTGCGAATACCGCTGCTATCTGGAACAAGAAGTGGTGGCCGAGGCGAAGCGGCTGCTGCCGCAATGATGAATGGCGAATAACTGATATATGATACTGCTCCTTGGCGCAACTGGTTACATCGGCGGGGCGTTTGCCACCGAACTGCAACGCCGCGGCAAGTCTTTTCTCCCGCTTTCGCGCAAACAGGTTGATTACACACGGTTTGAACCGCTGTGGGAGTTTTTGCGGGCCAAGCAGCCATCGTTCGTCATCAACTGCGCCGGTTTCACGGGCAAGCCGAATGTGGACGCCTGTGAACTGGACAAGGCCGGCACGCTGCTGGGCAACGCGCTGCTGCCGCAGACCATCGCGCACGCTTGCGCGGCGGCGGGCCTTCCGTGGGGTCATGTTTCGTCCGGCTGCATCTATTCCGGCGCCAAATTTTCCGGTGCCGGCGGAATCCGCGTTGAAAAAGACCTGACCCAGCCGGAGTGGCATGCGCTTGCCGAGGCAAAATCCCCGGCCCTCCAGGGTTTCACGGAGACGGACCCGCCGAATTTTTCTTTCCGGGATCCGCCGTGCAGCTTTTACAGCGGCAGCAAGGCCCTGGGCGAGGAGGCCATTGCGGGAGTCGGTCAGGGCTATGTCTGGCGGCTGCGTATTCCGTTCGACGAGTTTGACAACCAGCGGAATTATTTGAGCAAGGTCCAGCGCTACGCGAAAGTGTATGAAAATGTGAACTCCATCTCCCACCGGGCCGACTTTGTGAAGGCGTGTCTGGATTTGTGGGAGCGCCGCGCGCCGTTCGGAACTTACAACGTTACCAATCCCGGCTACGTCACCACGCGGCACGTGGTTGAGTTGATAGCCCAGCGGCTCCGGCCGGACCGAAAATTCGAATTCTGGACGAACGACGATGAATTTTACCGGGTGGCCGCCAAAACGCCGCGTTCCAACTGCGTGCTGGATGTCACGAAGTTGCTGGCGGCAGGGGTGAACATCCGCCCCGTGGAAGCGGCCTTGGACGATGCGTTGACAAACTGGAAAGCCGAAAAATGAACAACAAAGAAACCAGGAAACAAAGTTGGGAATTTGATATTCCAGACTGGAAACGCGTTCATATTTCACCCGACGTCGAACGACTGGCATCGCTTGTGGTGGATTCAGCATTCGCAGTGCACAAAGAGCTTGGCCCCGGATTACTGGAAGGCGCTTATGAGGCTTGTCTGAGTCTGGAATTGCGACTCAGAGGTGTGAACCATCAATTGCAATTACCCGTGCCGCTGAATTACAAGAGCATTCTCGTGGAAATCGCCTATCGCGCGGACGTCATCGTAGAGGAAAAGCTGCTGGTTGAATTGAAAGCCGTTGACCAATTATTGCCGGTCCATACCGCACAGGTCATAACCTATCTCCGTCTCAAGAGGTTTCCGCTGGGTTTGCTCATCAATTTCAATGAAGTGCTCATCAAGAGCGGCATCCATCGCGTGTTGAATGTGCCACGTTCACGCGAAGAAACACTTTCATGACTTTGTTGCTTTGTTACTTTGTTGTTAAAATATGAATTTGCTCATTACTGGCGGGGCGGGGTTTATCGGCTCCAACCTCATTCAGCATGTCATTGACGACGCCAAAGTCGCCAAGCTGGTCAACCTGGACTGCCTGACTTACGCCGGGCGGCTGGAAAATCTGGAAGCGGTCGCGCGGCATCCGAAATACGCCTTCGAGCGGGTGGATTTGCGCGATAAAGCGGCGACGCTGGCGGTGGTCGAGAAACACGCCATCACCCACGTCATGCATCTGGCGGCGGAATCGCACGTGGACCGGTCCATCACCGGACCGGGCGATTTCGTCACCACCAACATCCTTGGCACGTTCAACCTGCTGGAAGCCTGCCGGGGATTCTGGGGCGGCAAATTTGAGGGCCGTAAGTTTCATCACGTTTCCACCGATGAAGTCTATGGCTCGCTCGGGGCGACGGGTTTTTTTACCGAGACCACGCCGTATGCGCCGAATTCTCCCTATTCGGCGAGCAAAGCCTCGTCTGATTTTCTGGTGCGGGCTTATCATCACACCTACGGACTGCCGACGGTGATCACCAATTGTTCCAACAACTATGGGCCGTTTCAGTTCCCGGAGAAGCTGATTCCGGTGGTCATCCAAAGCGTGCTGGCGCGCAAGCCGGTGCCGGTCTATGGCGACGGCATGAATGTGCGCGACTGGCTGTATGTGCGGGACCATGCCGAGGCGCTGTGGACGGTGTTGCAAGCGGGCCAGCTGGGCGAGACGTATAATATTGGCGGCCACAATGAGTGGGCGAATCTGAATATTGTGCGTTTGATTTGCGACACGATTGATGAATTCGCGCCGCAGCTGGGCGGCAATTCGCGGCAGTTGATCACGTTTGTCACGGACCGGTTGGGCCACGATCGCCGCTATGCGATTGACGCAACCAAAATTCAGCGCGAGCTAGGCTGGGCGCCGGCGCACCGGTTTGAGCAGGGCATTCGTGAAACGATTCGCTGGTATCTGGATCATCAGGACTGGGTGAACTCCGTCCTGAAGAAATAATTGTCTGAACGCTTTGCGTCGTCGTAATCTCAAAGTACCAACGGACATGATTAACCATCCGGATTTGACATGAGACGAGCGAGTATTCTTCTGGGAGCCGCGCTGCTGGTTTGCGCCGCCCTGGTGGTCCGCGCGGCGGAGACGAACTCCCTGGTCTGGCAGTCGGACCTCGATCGGGTGAGCGCCGAGCTGCATGGCCAGTCCCTCTGGCCGCTGTTGGAAGACATCGCGCACCAGACCGGCTGGCATATTTTTGTGGAACCCGGTGCCAACCACAATGCCTCCGTGAAATTCCGGGATTTGCCGGCGGGGGAGGCCCTGGCGAAATTGCTGGGCACTTTGAATTACGCGATGGTGCCGCGGACCAACGGCCCGCAGGAGCTTTACGTATTCAAGACCGCCATATACAACGCCACCCAGCGAGTGGTGGCTCCGGCCAAGGCGGCCCCCATGAAGCACGTGGCCAACCAGCTGCTCGTGCGTCTCAAGCCGGGCGCGGACATTGACGCGATTGCCAAGGCGCATGGCGCCAAGATTGTTTCCCGCAATGACAAACTGGGAATTTACCTGCTGGAATTATCCGACACGTCCACCACGGACGCGGCCCTCGCGGCTTTGAAAACGGATCCGCAGGTGGCGTCGGTGGACTACAACTACATTTTTGACGCCCCCCCAACCCCGCAGCTGCTGGCGAACGCTCCTGCCGGCGCCGCGCCAGTATCGCTGACGTTGAGCCCAAACACAGCCACGGATCCGTGCAACCCCGTTATCGGTCTGATTGACACGGGAGTTCAATCGCTCGGCAGCCAGCTAGACAAATTCATGATGCCCGTCGTCAATGTGACCGGCGACACGACGGCTTTGAGCACCACCACCCCGACGCACGGCACGGCGATGGCACAGACGATTTTGAACGGTGTTTCAAAGCAGGGCAACAGCAGTTCCGTGCGGATATTGCCGGTGAATGTATTTGGCAATGGCGAAACGGCAACCAGTTATAATGTCGCCCTCGGGGTGCAGGCGGCGGTGGATGGCGGCGCCACGGTTCTGAACATGAGTGTGGCTGGCAGCACCGACTCCAGCGTGCTGAACGACATCGTGCAACAGGCGCTCGCCAAGGGAGTCGTGATATTCGCGGCCGCAGGCAACCAACCCGTAACGACACCCAATTATCCGGCGGCAATTCCCGGCGTCAATGCCGTTACCGCACTGAGCGCGCCGGGACAGCTTGCCTCCTATGCGGACTACGGCAGTTTTGTGGGCATGGCGCTGCCGGGAAACAGTTTGATTTATCTGGGCACCCAGCCGTGGATGGTACAGGGCACTTCTCCGGCTACGGCTTATGCGACGGGGGTGGCGGCGGGAACCAAAGCGAATAATTGTCTGCCCTGGGCGCAAATCGAGGCGGCGATGCAGCAGAAGTTCCCGGTGCCGACAACGGGTAATTAGTCAAATGACGAATGACGAATGACGAATGGCAAATGACGAAGGGAATCCGAATGTCCACAGCCAAAGCCATTGCGATTCGCCCCGCGTGAACGACTTCCGGCGGTTGAGATTTCGTGCTTCATTCGTTATTCGACATTCGCCATTCGTCATTCGGACCATTTTTACCACCATCCTCGGCGTTTTGCTGGTCGCAGGCGGCGCGGCACGCGCGCAGACTAATGAATTGGATTTGAGCGATATGCTGGACGCCGCGCAGCAATTCGCGCAGGAAAACCTCGATCCCGACGTGTTAAAGGCGTTGCAAAGTGTGGATCGAGACAAGGTGGAGGACTTTCTCAGTCATTTTCAGGATTATCTCCAAGGCGATTATGTGCTGGATGTGGCGCAATTGCAGGACGCGGCCAAGGCCATCCTGCCCCTGCTGGAAGCGCATGAGGAAACCCAGCCCTACGCCGCGTGGCTGCGCGAGCGGTTGGATTATTTTGAAGTGGCGGACGAATTGAAACCCGCCCACGCGCCGCCCAAGCCGGAACCCGGAAAACCGCGACCGCCGCCGCCCAACCCGTCCTTCAAGGCCGAACGGGAAATCTGGATCAAGCGGGTGTCGCCCCGGGTGTGGCCGAAAGGCGCGGCGGAAAATGTGCCGCGGCTGAAAGCGGTTTTTGCCGGCGAACATGTGCCGCCGGAACTGGTCTGGCTGGCGGAGGTGGAATCCGGTTTTGACGCGCGCGCCCGGAGCCCGGCTGGAGCGCTGGGGATGTTCCAACTCATGCCGGCCACCGCGAAGCAGTTTGGCTTGAGCTTGTGGCCGCGCGACCAGCGGCGTCAGCCTGACTTGGCGGCGCGGGCGGCGGCGAAGCAATTGCGCGTTCTCCACGAACAGTTTGGCGATTGGCGGCTGGCCCTGGCGGCATACAATTGCGGTGCCGGCACGGTGCAAAAGATTCTGAAACGCCACCAAGCGAAAAGCTACGAGGCAATTTCAACGCATCTTCCGGCCGAGACGCAGATGTATGTGCCAAAAGTCGAGGCCACCATCTTGCACCGCGAGGGATTGGAAATGGAGAAGCTGAAGGCGGCGTTAGGATGAAGCGGCGCAAGACATAAGGCCTTCGCAAGCCGGGTAGGCGGAGCATCCCCAGAACTGCCGGCCAGCTCTCGGGCCGGTGCGCACCGTGCGTAGCAGCATGGGCTTGCCGCAGCGGGGGCACGCAGGGCGGTCTGACTTGTTCGACTGGTCTGACATTCTTCCGCGTTTGCGGGTGCCGTACAATTTTTCGGTAAATCCGCCCTTGTCCAGGAACTCCGCGCCCTGGCTTTCAAGCTGGTGTTTCAGAAGATATGCGGCTTGATTCACCGCGCAAAGCATGGCGTTGGCCGCCAGTTCCGGTGCGGCCTTCTCAACGAACTCCGAAAGCCCATTCAACCCGGTCAACCGCACCATGCCAGCCCGCGCGGGCGGGAGATTTGGCGCAAAATCCTGCGTCAGCCGCTTCCGCAGGGCCAGCGCTTCGCGTGAATCCTTCGGCCAGACCCGCAGCCCGTTTTGCCGGAGAAAAGTCTCGTAATCCCGGAGCAGTTCGTCCGACAGGCTCGCGCGCGCCACGTTGGTAAGCTTCATCTCGCTCTTGCGCGACGTGGCGGCCAAACCGCTTCCCTCGCTGATATTTCGCACGCCGCTGCGCGCCGCCTGCACCATTTGGTCGGTCATGCGGCGGTCTTGGGCGTAAAACCGGCGGCAGAAGACTACGGTGGCGTCCTAGACCGCCTCCGCCACCTTGTAACTGCCTAAGCGGCGATAACCTCCGTGCGCCAGAAGCAAACTCGGGTCTTCCGGCGGACGGTGGGCGGGTTGGTTCATGGTGTGCGTTTCAAACGATTTTGCATGGAATCATGGCATCCTCATCAAAAGAATACACGGCGCACAGCCGATGATAGCCGTCGGCGATGACCACTTTGCCGCGACCGGTGTCCCGAACCAGCAGTAAGGGCGCGAGTTGCTTGCCGGCGGCGATCTTGTCGCGGTCCTTCTCCACGTGCGAGTTGCTGGTGCCCAGCAGCGATAGGCCGGAGGCGCGAAAAATATCTTTGGCCTTGAATTGCTTGAGGGGGGCCGCCTTCAGCGCGGTAGCGAAGGCGGCGGACTGTTTGTCGTCGTAAATGAGGTTCAGGTAGGACTGCGCGGCTGGGTAATCATGGTCCTCGGGGGCGGCCAGCCATTGGATTTTTTGGGGGGTGCTCATGGAGCGCAACTATGCAATGGTCGGCGGATTTTGTCCAGCCAGAGGCGCGCTTGGTTCGCGGCGAGACCAAGGAGTATTGGAGCGCCGGTCTCCTGACCCGGCTCGTTTGCAGACCCAAGTCCTCGCGCCGGGTCGGTGACCGGCGTTCCGCGCGGAGTGCGCCTCCGTTAGAGCGGGATGAATTCGTGCCGGATACCGGTTCCCTCGAACTCCAGCAGGGCCACACTTCGTTCCGCGCCAAACTTGGGCTTGCCCGCGTAGCCGGGATTGAAAAAGAACACCCCCTCCACGGTTTCCGCGAATTGCTTGTGCGTGTGACCGAAAATGACCGCGTCCGGCTGAACCCGCCGGAGGCGGGCTTTCAAATCGTCCGCGAGCGCCCGCGGATTGACAATGTGGTGCAGGAGAAATTTCTTGCCGGCCAGCGTCACGACTTCCGTGTCCTTGAACGGCAGGCCATGGTCGGTGTTGCCTAGAACCACGGTGACAGGGGCGATGAATTTTAATTCCAATTCAATCATCGGGTTGCCAATGTCGCCGGCGTGCAGAATATGGTCCACACCCGCGAACAGGCTCGCGATGCGCGGGTCCAGATAACCGTGAGTGTCGGAAAGGACGCCGATTTTCATCAGGAGGATATCATTAGGTGGAGGGCGGACATGATTTGTCGCGGGTGCGAGCGATGGATTTCCACTCAAGGCACTCTGGTCAGGCTTTGGCTTCCTCCGGTTCCGGGGCGGGTTCTGATTCCGTTTCCGGTTCCCGGGCGCCGGCGGATTTATCGGCCGGGGATTCGGCGGTCAGTTTGCCGGCGCCGGCAAACAGCGCGGTGAAGATGCCGCCGCTCAACATGGTGTTTCGGAACATCTCCCAAGTGGTGGGATGCCAGTCCAGCCGGCCGGTGGTCAGCGCCTGGATCCAGCCGGCCACGGTTTTCGCATAAGCCGGATCTTGCAGCCACGAGAGCGTGTTCGTGGCCAGATAAAAGATCGCGGCGCCCAGTAAGCCGCCCAGCAGCAGCTTGAAAAACGGGGCTTTGCGCCCGAACCATTTTCCCAAGGCAATGAGCAGCGCGTAAAGGGCGTAGTTGAGCAGTAGGCTGAAGGCAAAGGGCGCGGTGTGATAGCAAAAGAGGTTCAGCGCCACGTCCGTGGCCAGCATGGTGACGAGCGGCAGCCACCAGGCCAGCGCGCCGGAAAAGAAGACCCCGGCGCAAAACGCAAACGCATACGCCACGCTGAAGTTGGGCGGGAGCACACCGGGAATTCGCGACAACGCGAAGACCACCACAAAAATAACCGGCAACAGAAGTTTACTTTTCACCACGGCCAATTTAACGCGGATGGCGGCGGTTTCAAACAAGTAAATTTAGCCGGCAAGGAGCCTGGCGAGGGTGGCTGCCAGTTCCTGCTTGGCCACCGGCTTTTGAAAATACGCGGCAGCGCCGGCGGCCAGGGCGCGCGCCTTCGATTTTTCGGGGGCGTCGCCGGAGATGACCAGGATGGGGATTCCTTTGGCCTCCCCCACGCGCTGCAGCCAGTCCAATGCCCAGAAGCCGTCGCGCGGGATGGGGTCGGTGGTATCAGCGTCCAGGGGAAAATTGAGATCAAGGATGATCGCGCTTAGCCGTTCTTGCCGGATGGTTTTCAAGGCGGCGGAGATTTCACCGGACATGAGGACGGTGTACCCGTAGTCCCGCAACGCAAAGTACAGGGTCCGCTGAATGATCGGATTATCGTCAATCACCAGAATTTTGCCGGATGTTGTGTTTGAGATCGTGGGGTTCATCTTCCATAGTTATGGGGTTAAATCCGCTTGAATTTCAAACTAAAAATGACACCTATGTTCCCTTTCAGTTGACAGCAAGTATTTGTGTGGCAGAGTTTTAGAACTTACGCAAAAGAAAGAACGAAAGGACGGCTGTGGATTGTTTGATTGAAATACTACTGGTGGAGGATTCCGAGAGCGATGCGCTCTTGTTACAGGCGGAATTGAAGCGGCGGAATTACGTCCCGCTTTGCCAACGAGTGCAGACCGAACGGGAATTTCTGGCTGCTCTGCAAAGCCGGGCTTGGGATGCCGTCATTTGTGATTATGTGCTGCCTCAGTTCGGCGGACCCGAGGCGCTGAAGTTGTTTCGCGGCTTGGGGCTGGACACTCCGTTTATCATGGTTTCCGGCGTGTATGGCGAAGAGAAGGCGGTCGCCATGATGCACGCCGGGGCGAATGATTATATCCTGAAGACGGACCTGTCACGGCTGGTGCCGGCCTTGGAGCGCGAGTTGGATGCGGCCCAGGAACGCCGCCGGCACCGGCGCGCGGAAGGCGCCATGCAGTACCTCGCCGCCATTGTGGAATCCAGCGAGGACGCCATTTACGGCAAGACCTTGGACAGCATGATCGCCAGTTGGAATCCGGCGGCGGAGCGGTTGTTTGGCTACAGCGCGGAGGAGATCATCGGACATTCAACCGTGGCGCTCTTCCCCTTGACTCGCCGGGATGAACTGCTGGATATTCTGGCGGCCATTCGGCGCGGGGAAACCGTGAGCCTGCCGGACACCGAACGTCTCGATAAGCAGGGCCAGGTGGTGCCCGTATCCGTCATCATTTCACCCATCAAGAATTCTGCGGGCGAGATCACTGGGGCCTCGTCCATTGTCCGCGACCTTCGGCGGCAAAAGCTGGCGGAACAGAAACGGCGGCAGTTGAGCCGGCGACTGTCGGTCGCCGCCCACGATGTCAAATTATTAAGTGGCATGTTGCCGATCTGCTTCTCCTGCAAGCGCATTCGGGATGATCAAGGCGATTGGGAGCAGGTGGAAACTTACCTCGCGAAACATGCCGAACTCAACTTCTCGCGCAGCCTCTGCCCCGAATGCGCCGCGCGATACGAGCGGCGACTTGATTCCGGCCAGGAAAATGTGCCAAGTGCCGAGTGACAAGAGGTGACGAGCATTTCCCCTCTCCGCGTTTGCGGAGTCAGCGGAGCAAAGGGGGGAGAAGGTCGGGGTGAGGTGAATCGTTTCACCTTTTATTTCTTTTTCAGCGCTTCCTTGGTTTTCGCCTGGAGCTCGTCCAAATCGGCTTGCAATTCCTGTTTGGTCTTCTTGTCCATCCGGTCAATGAAGAGCACGCCGTGCAGGTGATCCTTCTCATGCTGGACCGCGCGGGCCAGCAGGCCGCCACAGCGGAAGGCGAGGGGCTTGCCTCGAGCGTCCAGTGCGCATACATCTACGACGCTGGGCCGGGTAATGTCCGCGAAGATTTCCGGGAAACTCAAACAGCCTTCGCCGCCCGCCGCCGGTTCGCCGGCGGGCGTGACTTCCGGATTGATGAGCACCAGTGGCATGATGGCATCCGGGTCGGCGGGGTGGCCGTCCAATTTCAGCGTGGAAGGGCGGTCGGTCACCGCGCGAATGTCAATCACGGTGACCTGTTTCGCCACGCCCACCTGCTGCGCGGCGAGGCCCACGCCGTGATTCGCCTCCATCGTCTCGAACATATCGGCAATGAGCTGCTTGATTTCCGGCGTGATATGTTCGATCCGTTCGCCTTTTTTGCGCAAGACCGGATGCCCGTATTTGACGATTTCTAGTTTCATGTCACTTGTCATGTGTCATCTGTCCCAGCCACACATCAGTCGGAACTGATGTTCAAGATTTCCAGCACCCGCTGCAATTCTTCGTCGCTGAAAAAAGAGATCTCCACCGCGCCTTTGCCGTGGGCGTATTTCAACTGCACCTTGGTGCCGAATTTCTCGCGCATTTTTTCCTCCAGCCGCGCGAGATTGGCATCCACCGGGATCATGGCCGCCGCCTTGGCCCCGTGGCTGGAAACGCGCTGTCCGCGGGCTTGCCACTTGGCGATCAGGCCTTCCGTCTGCCGCACATTCAAGCCGTCCTTGACAATGCGTTCGGCGGCGAGGGACTGCTGGGTGGCGTCGGTCAGCCCGAGGATGACTTTGGCGTGGCCGACCGCGATCCGGTTGTCGCGCAACAGGGCCTGCACTGGCGCGGGGAGCTTAAGCAGCCGCGTGGCATTTGCCACCGCCGCGCGGCTCTTGCCGACTTTGACGGCGATTTCCTCCTGGGTGAGCTGAAATTGCTCCGCCAACTGCGCGTAGCCGAGCGCCTCTTCCAGCGGGTTCAGGTTTTCGCGCTGGAGGTTCTCGATGAGCGCCAGTTCCAGCACCGCCCGGTCATCGGCCTCGCGGGTGATCACGGGCACTTCCGGTAAATTCAGCAATTGCGCCGCGCGCCAGCGGCGTTCCCCGGCAATGAGTTCAAAGAAACCGCCCCGTTCGCGCACGATGAGCGGCTGCACAATGCCCTGTTCGCGGATGGAATCGGCCAACTCCCGCAAGGCCTCGGTAGAAAAATCCTTGCGCGGCTGCAAGGCGGACGGGCGGATGCGGTTCAACGCCACGCGCTGCACGCGGTCGTGGTTGTCCAGCGCGGCGGAAGAATTGGCCGCGGCGGGCGCCGGCTGCGTGAGCGACGGATTGCCGCCCAACAGTGCGCCCAGACCGCGTCCCAATGCAGGTTTTGACATCACCGCAGAATGTCGCAGGGCAGGGGAGTTGTCAACGCGAGGCGCATGCGGACACGGCTTCGCAAAACAGGCATTTATTCGAGGGAGGTAAAGTCGCCCAAGGGCCGGGTAAATGTGGCTTGGGCGGGATAAACGACCAAGGTGTCGGCGGTGCGCTTGACGCTGCCGGAAATGGCAGCGATGGGCAGGGCGACCACAAATACCGCGGAACCGATGATCGTGGCCAGAAAGCATCCGGGGCGGACAAAAGCGACATCGGTGATGGTCGCAATGTCATCGTCATTGGCGGCCCGGCTCACGCTGATGTTGCCCATGCCCATGGTGATGGCGCACAGGAGGATCAAGATTTTGGTCTTCATAAAAATATGTTGGTTGATAACTGTATTACCAGACTGCGCCTCCGGGCATGCTTTTTCAAGTTATTTGTCAAAGTTGCGATTTCCTCCGCCGGCGGGGTGGATTATCTTGCGGGTGTGAATTGCAAGCGCAGCCGCATTGCCGCCATGGTCGAGACCTTCCAGGGACAGGAACTGGACGCGCATTACCTTGGCTATTTCGATTGCTTCAACCGCCAGTTCTATTTTGAGGCGCACGACGTGCTTGAAGACTTATGGCTGCCTGACCGACACGGTCCCAACGGGGACTTTTACAAGGCGCTGATCCAGCTTGCGGGGGCTTTTGTGCACCTGCAAAAGGACCGGCTGCGACCTTCCGCCGCGCTATTTAAACTGGCGCAAACGAATCTGGAAAAATATCCGGCTCGCCATGAGCGCCTGAATCTGGAGCTCGTGCGACGGCTCATCGCCGTCTGGCTGGCGCAACTTGAAGCGGGTGGATTCCGCCTCAATCCGCTCACGGCGGCTAACCGCCCGCAGCTTACGCTGCAAGCCCCATGAGCCGGAAACGCCTGGTGATCGCCGGCGGGAGCGGGTTTATCGGCCGCGCTTTGAGCGGAGATTTTTCCGCGCTTGGGTTTGACGTTGTGGTGCTTACCCGCTCGCCGCGCCAGCGGCGGGACGGGGCGATGGAAATGGAATGGGATGGGGTTCGCCCCGGCGTCTGGACCGCGCTCTTGGACGGCGCGGACGCGGTCATCAACCTTGCCGGCAAGAATATTAATTGCCCGCACACCCCGGAGAATCTCCGGGCCATCATGGCTTCGCGTGTTGATTCCGTGAGGGCCATAGCCCTCGCAATTGGCCAAGCCAAAGCGCCTCCCGGCGTGTGGGTGCAGGCCAGCGCCGCCGGTTTCTATGGCGATACCGGGGATGCCGTCTGCGACGAAAACGCGCCGGTTGGCAGCGACACCCTGGCGAACGTCTGCCGGCAGTGGGAAGCGGCGTTCACGGCGGCCAAAGTGCCGCAGACTCGAAAGGTGGCCCTGCGGATTGGCTTCGTGCTGGGGCGCGACGGTGGCGCGCTGCCCGTGTTGAGCAAGCTGGCGCGATGGTTTTTGGGCGGCCCGGCGAGTAGTGGTCGGCAATACGTGAGTTGGATTCACCTCGCGGATTTGGCAGCGATGTTCGTCGCGGCTGTCCGGGACGAAAAACTGGCCGGCACGTTCAACGCGGTTGGGCTGCAGCCCGTGACCAATGCCGAATTCATGCGCGAACTGCGCCGGGTATTGCATCGTCCGTGGAGCCCGCCCGCGCCGGAATTGGCAGTGAAACTGGGCGCGTGGCTGATGAGGTCCGAGGCGTCGCTCGCGCTGGGCGGCCAGCGGTGCGTGCCAAAGCGATTCTTGGCCAGCGGATTCCAATTTCAGTTTGCAGGTCTGCCAACCGCGTTAAACGATCTTTGCAGTTCTGTGGGAGCCGACGTGAGGCTCTGACTGAAAAGCTTGACGAGTGATTGGATGCGGATTGGCGCACAGTGGGAAAGCGCGATGAAAACCGAACATCCCATTCGCTCGCGCTGCGACGTCTTGGAAGTTGCTTCCAGCGGCTTGCTGCCGCTCCACCCGACTAACCGGCTGCGCCGTTTGTTTGGACCCGGCGGCAAACCGGAACGCCAAGATGCAAGTCGCCCACATCCCCTGGCTCCTGACCTGTCGCGGCTGTCGGCAACGACTCAATGACTGGGCCCGCCGAGCCACCGAGCAAGGCCTGGCGTGGCGCAGGCTGTTTGGGAAGGCCTGCGCGCCAGTCGGCTGCCGCCGGATCTGCCGCTCCTGGGCCAAATCCGTTTCAGTTCTGCTTGAAGCAACCGCGCCGAAAACTGCCAGCCCGATCCGGTTGACAATTGAATTCCCGCCCTCCGGCATCCTGTGCGCGGTCCTCGACTCCTGCCCGTTGGCCAGCCACTGCTGCGGCCCCGTTCGGATCACCAGGCCGCTTCCAGCCGCCAGTTGGGTAAATCGGAACCGCACGGTACCTTCAAATTGTATTTGGCAAGGGGCGGGATTTTTGATAATTAATTGGGACATCCAAATATGGGATCACTGAAAAAACGCCGCAAGGCAAAGATAAACAAACACAAACGGCGCAAGAAGCTGCGCTTGAATCGTCACAAGAAGCGCACCTG
>Ga0316217_10003922_pt1 | contig 16499 bp, 13 predicted proteins | sample 1anoAmetaG_FD_203633 | JGI IMG/M metagenome (GOLD analysis project Ga0316217, IMG submission 203633) | Freshwater microbial communities from Trout Bog Lake, Wisconsin, USA - 1anoA | ecosystem: Environmental > Aquatic > Freshwater > Lake > Hypolimnion/Profundal zone | place: USA: Wisconsin...
TTGATGAATTGTCGAAAGGATTCAGTGCTGTGGCAAGAACCTATGAATGCCGGCCTTTTTCGCAAGATTTGGGGAAAGCCTCAGCCTCATCCCTCCCTCTCCCGCTTGGTCGACTGTCCTGTTTCGACACTTCTGTCTGCTGGGGGACACACTCCCGGAAGCTGTTCGCATCAGTACAGCCCCGAATGCTGCCCTGACTCAGTCATGCAATTGGCATGCTTTATGCATTTGATTCGGCAAGAGGTGTTTATGGAAAACAATCAGAATAAGGCACCGCACTCAGTCTCTGCTCTGATGCTTATAGCAGCGGCTCTCTTCAGCCTTGTCGGGTGCGCGGTTTCACGACCGCCTATCCGCATCGGCGTGGACGACTGGCCACCCTGCGGAGTCTGGGCGGTAGCCAAGGCAGAAGGCTATCTCGGCACGCTCCCTGTGAACATCGTCAAGTTCTCCAATTGGTCGGACAGCATGGAGTCCTTCTACGAGGGCAAGCTTGACTTGGCGCATTCAACCTACTTCGATTCCGTTTTCTACGCGGGGAAAGGCGAAGGCGCCAAGATAGTGGCCTGCCTGGACACCATCGAAGGAAGCGACGGTCTCGTGATTTCTAAAAAGCTGAGCTCTCCCGCGAGCCTCAGGGGGGCCAGAATCGCCGTCGAAGTCGACACCGATGAACACTTCTTCCTTTACAAGGCTCTCTCGGACTTCGGTATCCCGGCGGATTCAGTGCACATCGTTTCGGCGACTTCGGAGAAGGCGGAGAAGCTCTTTGTGGCCGGGAAAGTTGACGCCTGCTGCACGTACGATCCTTATCTTGCCGACGCTGCCAAGACGGGAGGGGGCCGCATCATCTGGACAACCCGCGACGCCCCCGGATACATGATCGATGTCCTGGTAGCTCGTGACGCGGCGATTTCAAGCCGCAAGGCCGATGTGGCGCGGATCGTGAACGCATGGTTCAAAGCGCTCGATTTCATCGGCCAGCACCCTTCCGAGTCCTACGCGATCATGGGCGCATCGCTCGGGATGAAGCCCGAGGATCTGGCGCCCTTCTTCGAATCCTTCAAGTTTTTCACGCGACAGGAAAACCGGAGCATGTTCGCCTCCCCTGACCTGAGGGCCAGGCTTGGAGAAATGTCCGCCTTTCTGGTCCAAAACAATGCGATCGTTCTTCAGCCGCAGATAAGAAACCTTTATAGCTCTCATTTCGTCGATTGCATAAGGTAATCGCCATGAAGAAGGCAGGCCGCGGGATTCGATTCCTCGTTTTTTCGCTCGTGCTGGTCACGTGTGTCGTCCTGATCATGATCCTTAGTTTCGCGACCCGCACCGTGTTTCACAACCAGGCGCTTGCCATGGTGGTGTCAAACTCGCGCTTTCTGCTGTCTTCCCTGGATTGGGCCGTTTCTCCCCTTCTCGCCAGGGGCGATACCGAGGACATCCAGCGCCTTCTCGAGAACTTCGGCGGCGAACCCTACATAAAAGACCTGAGGCTTTTAGACCCGCACGGCAATATCATTTCCGAGATAGGAAGCGGCATGGCCGCGGACGCGGCCGATTTACGGCTCGACGACATCTTTGTCAGGCGGAAACTGATGCTGGTCAAGGAAGGGAAAAGCGGCTATTGGGCGGCCATCCCCGTTCGCGGCCTTGACTATTCGATCGAGCGCGGAAGCGACGTCGCGGCGGTTCTCGTCCTCGGTCTTGATACCGATGCATATTTCTCGAGCTATCGACCCTTTCTGGTCACAAGTCTCGCGATCTCGATACTTGCGATCCTGAGCATGGGCGCCGTGCTGCTTCTGTTCATACAGCGCTGGTTCTTCGCGCCTCTCGGCGCGTTCAAGACCGCGGCGCAGCGGCTGCGCTCCGGCGACTATGGGGCACGGGTGGTGATCGATAGCCCTGCAGAGTTCGCGGACTTCGCGGAATCCTTCAACCGAATGGCCCAGGAGATAGCCTCGAAGGATTCCATGCTCGAAGAACGGGTGAGTGTCCGCACCGCCGAGTTGCAGAATGCGCTGACACGGATTGAGGAGACCAAGGACATCCTTTTCCAGCAGGAGAAGATGGCTTCCATCGGCCGCCTGGCGGCCGGCATCGCCCATGAGATCAACAATCCCACAGCGTACATTCTCTCCAACCTCACGAGTCTCTCTGAGCATTTCGCTTTTTTGCGGGGACTTGTTCAGGCGGGCAACGGGCTCTGGCGCGCGGTCAAGATGGGGCGGCGCGAGACGGTAGCTGAGGCCATCGACTTATTCGAGCAGGAAAACAAGCGCGACGATGCGAATTCCGTGCTTGGCGAGGTCGAGCTGATGACTGCCGATTCCCGGAAAGGGGCCGCGCGAATCCGCGACATAGTGAAGGAGCTCCGCTATTTCGCCCACGGGGACAACAGCCCGCCGGTGCCCTGCAATGTCGTGGACATCGTCAAATCCGCGCTGAACATAGTGGGGAACAAGCTCAAGTATCATTGCCTCCTTGAGGTCAATCTAGGCGAGATGCCGCATGTGATGGGAGTTCCGGGACGCATCGAGCAGGTGTTTGTGAACTTGTTCAGCAATGCGAGCGACGCCATCGTCGGCAACGGCACGATCCGGGTGAGGGGATGGACCAGCGGCGAACACGTTATCGTAACGATAGAGGATACTGGATCAGGCATATCCCCCGAAGACCAGACGCGCCTGTTCGAGCCGTTTTTCACCACGAAGGACGTCGGGGAGGGCACCGGCCTCGGGCTCTCTATATCGCTCGGGATCATCCAGGAGCTTGGCGGAAGAATCGATGTGGAGTCCGTGCAGGGTCAAGGTTCGAAGTTCACGGTATCGCTCCCGGCCCAGCCCGGTGAGCAGGGGGATGCAGCATGAAAGGAGACAGGATTCTGCTAGTCGATGACGAGCGTGAGGTCACCGACGCCGTCATGCGGGAACTGCGTTCCCTCTGCCAGGAGCAGGGCTTGACGATGACCGCGGCCACGAGCGCGGGCGAGGCGCTGGAAAAGCTCGCGGACGAGGGGGACGGCGGGTATGCCGTCATGCTCAGCGACCTGAAGATGCCGGGGATGAAGGGCACCGACTTGCTGCGGGTCGTAGCCGAGCGTTGGCCGGACACGGTGTGCATTGTGCTCACGGGCAACGCCGAGCTCGAGAACATCCAGGATTTCCTCAAAGCGGGCCTCTTCTCCTACATTCAGAAGCCCTGGGACCGGGGAAGCCTTGTCCTGGATATTCTGCGGGCTCTCGAGGTCCACGATCTCAAGCGCCGGGACCGCGAACACCGCAGCGCCCTCGAGAGGGAGATCAGCCTTGCCCTCGAATTCCACAAGCGTCTGACGAGTTCCCCGGTTCTCCACGATGACCGCCTTCTCATCGACATCTACAAGTCGAACGCCCCGGGCTTGGGCTTTGGCGGCGATTTCGTGGATGTGCGGCGCCTCGATGCGAACCGCATCATGGTCGTCCTGGCTGACGTTTCAGGACACGGTCTCGCGGCTTCCTTCGTCGTAGCGCTTATCAAGTCGATCATGGATGTCGACCTCCTTCCCTCCTTCAGCTCCCTGCCGCTGTCACCCGCCTCATTCGCCCAGTGGCTGAACAGCAAGATGTGCAACTATCTCAGCAACATGGGTTCCCTGTTTGTAGCTCTCTTGGTCATGGAAATCGACCTGGAATGCGGCAAATGCACGTGGGTGAACGCGGGCCAGCCTCCCTTCGCCCTCAATTCAGGCGCTGGTGCGACGCTGGTCTCTACTCCGCAGCTTCCTGTGGGCGTCAATGCGGCAACGCGCTACCGCGAGGAGAGCTGCATGCTAGCTCTGCGCGGGCAGATGCTGCTCACTACCGACGGTTGCTTTCCCTCGGGCATCGAGATTCCCGGTTTCGATCGCAAAGCCTTCGCGGATATCGCGTCGGCATCCCTTTCGGAAGGCATCGAGGCCAGATCGATCGTCGAAAGGCTCCAGGCCCGGATGGGGTCGGAACTCCATGCTGACGACATCACGGTGCTTCGAATTGAGCGCCTCGCATGAGTCGAGCGTCCGGACCTCGCCGCTAGGTGCTGTACTTGCCGTAGAGCTGCGATCGGGAAATGCCGAGGAACTCGGAAGTCCTTAGCTTGTTTCCGCCGAATTTCTTCAGCGTCTTCTGGACGATGGCTGCCTCGAGGTCCGCCAACTTGAAGGGTTCGTCCGGTATGGTGATGTCCGTGAAATCGTTGAAAGAGAAGGCCCCGGTCTTGGGAGCCTCGCCGGCATTCTGCTTCGCGGTGGAATGCACCACGGCGCGAGGGTCGAGCAGTTCGCTCAGCGTCGCTGCGGTCAGGGTGTCTCCCAATTCGAAGAGCCCCCAGCTGGATATGATGTTCTGGAGCTGCCGGGCATTGCCGGGCCAGTTATAGCGCTCGAGCAGGTCGAAAGCCGCAGTCTCGACAAAGTGCGACTTCAGCCACGAGCCGTAGATGGATTTCATGAAGCGGATGGCGAGAGGCAGGATCTCCTCCTTGCGCTTGCGAAGCGGAGGGACCTTGATGTGGCAGATCGAGAGGCGGTAGAAAAGGTCCTGGCGGAAAAGTCCCTGCTCCACGAGCTGCACGACGTCCCTGTTGGTTGCCAGGACGAAACGGCAACTGACTTTGATGAGCTTGTCTCCACCCAGGCGGTAGTAGTTCCGCTCCTGGAGAACGCGCAGAAAGCGCGCCTGGAGCTCGGGCGACATCTCGGTGATCTCGTCGAGGAACATGCACCCACCGGCGGCGAGGTCGAGTTTGCCCTTTTTCCCATGCTGGTCCGCACCGGTGAAGGTTCCCCGTTCGTAGCCGAAGAGCTCGGCGGCAAATAGCTCGGAATTGAAGAGGCTGCAGTTGAGGCCGACAAAGGGGCCTTCATCGGCCTGGTCAGCCATGCTGACATACCGCGCGACGAGCTCCTTGCCCGTGCCCGTCTCGCCCTCGATGAGGACCGCTACCTCGGGGTAAGGGGCGACCTTCCTGAGCTGCTCGCAGACAGCAAGCATCGAGGGGCCGTAGACACCAATGAATGAGGCCTGTCCGGATTCGAGCAGCGAACGGGGCTCCGGCAGCTCGACGATGGGTATTTTTTTGTCCGCCGCGAGGTGGCGCTGCAGCTCCGTCGCTGGAAGGACGGTTGGCGCCGCGCGCTTGCGCTCAATCCTGCGCAGGATTGCGAGAAGATGTTTCAGGTTGAGCGGTTTCGGCAAGAAATCCTCGACACCAAGCTCGAGCGAGTTCACGCTTTCAATGATGTTGTCCTGCCCGGAGACGAGGATGAAGCGGGGCGCCGATGCGGCACCGTGGAGAATGCTGCGCGCAAGCTCGATGCCGCTCATTCCCGGCAGTCCGACATCGGCCACCACTGCGTCGAAGGCAGAACGCCCCAAGAGCTCGTGTGCCTCGTTGCCCGTGAAAGCCGACTCAATTTCCCAACCTGCAGCCGCGAGAGCTCCTACGAGGAGCGAGGACGCTTTTGGGTCATCTTCAACGACGAGGATTCTCACTCGCATCTCCTTGGGCCAAGCATGATGCTGAAACAGGCGCCCTGGCCCTCGTTGACGACAGATATGCTTCCGCAGAACGTGCGCTCGATGAGCAGCTTGGCCACATACAGGCCTATGCCCATGCCGTTCGTCTTGGTGGTGAAGTAGGGGGTGAATATAGTCTGGAGGACCTGCTCCGGAATGCCCCCGGCATTGTCACGGATCGCTATCGATATTTGTCCATCCGCGCGGAGCACCGCCTTGATCGCGAGGATCGGCGAGGGTGTCTTTCTCGCAGCGAAGGCCTCCAGGGCGTTCGCGACCAGATTCGCGAGGGTTTCATTGAGAGCGCTCTGCATTCCATGATAGGCGATGCCGCCTTCTGGGCAATCGACGCCAACCTGGACTTTGAGGCTGTCGATAGCCGGGGACTGAAGCCGCAGAACGGTGAGGAGGGACTCGCAGATGTCGAAGTCGCGCTCCTCGCGGACCGGCTTGAAGTAGCCTCGGTAGTCGTCGAGAAGCGAATCGAGCTGCTGAATCGTTTCCATGCCCTGTTCGCAGAGCGAAGCGGTCGATCGCTTGTCCAGAATGCCAAGCTCGCTGTTCGACTGGAGGGTCTGGAAAATGAGACCGAACACATTGAGCGGCTGCCTCCACTGGTGCGACAGGTGGGAGACGAGATTGCCGAGAGCAGCCTGCCGAGACTGGGCGACGAGGAACGCGTTTTTCTCCTGGGCCTCGCCGATCGTCGCCTTGACCCGTTTGGCCAGCTTGATTTCGCCAGCGCCTGCGCCGATGCCTGCGCCCAGGGCAGGACCTGGCGGAGTCGCATGGAATTCGGCCGCGATGCTCCGTTCGAGGCCAATCAGGCGGGCGAAGCGGAGGAGGTAGAACGCTGCCTGGCTCGCGAGGAAAACCGCGATGCCGGGATGCAGCAGGTTCCCCGTAGGGAGAAGCCCAAGGGCGGAGAGAGCGTCATTGAGGGCGGCAAGGGCCACGACACCTAGAGAGCCGCAGAAGACCCAAGGCAGGGCTTCTTTCGCCTCGTGGACGCGCCAGAGGATCAGGAGTGCGCAAAGGATGATGGCGGTCGCGAGCGCCAACAGCAGCGCAGCGGCCAAGGCCGGCCGGGGAAGGACCCATGCAAGGAGCCCCGCGGCGAGGGAAAAAGCTGCGAAGCAGGGGAAGAGCCAAGCGGCAACGCGGCGCGGAAAGAGGGTCCCGATGTACAGGAACAGGAACGTGCAGGTCAGGATGCAGCCCGCCTGGCCTCCATTTGCCGGAGACAACGCGACATCAAGGCCGAGAGCCAGTGCCATGGAAGCGAGCCAGGCGAACTCCCGGTTCTTCGGAAGGAGAAGCCAGAGCGCGGCGAAGGCGAGGGCAAGGCCCAGAAGCAGGCCAAGCATCGACAGCTCCAAGGCAGAGGAGAAGGGAGGAGAATATAGACTGCTCATTCCTTGCATCATAAGTGTTGCGTGCGGGACACTGTCCCAATAAAACAACAGTAGACTTCCGCGCGAAGTTTGGCAAGCCTTTGGGGAAACTGTTTGCGCTGTCCCATGCACGACACCCGCTACCGCAATCGCTTCTAGTCATGGCTGGCCTTTTCACCGGACCTAGCCTTCGCGGGCATATGGGATTCCTGAAGAATGAGGTAATGCCTTGAATAGAAAATAAATACTTGATCAGAAAAATATTCATCATATTTCTCGGACTGCTTCCGTTTTTTGGCATGCCGTTTGCATAAATTTTGAGATGTAAGTTTCCACATAGCAGGGTGCCGTGCGATGGGACTTACGCGCGCATGAATCGTGTCGGGGGCATTATGAATGAAAAGAGGGCGAGCCTACTGGTCGTCTCTGAAAATATCGAAGATATTGCCATCCTCGCAAGGATTCTAGGAAGGGACTGCGATGTTCAGGCGGCGATGGACGCCAAGCAGGCGTTGTATTTCGCCCAGGGCAAAGCTCCTCCAGATCTCTTCCTTGTCTGCATCACACCAGGAGACCTCCTCGCCTTTGAGTTCTGGCGCGGGGTGAGGCAAGAAATCGCATTGTCACTGATACCCCTTGTGTTCCTGACGACCAAAGCACTGGCCGCGGATGAGCGAATGGCCTTCGAAATCGGCGCGGTCGACTACATCAGGCAGCCGGTCGACCCCGAAGTTCTGAGAGCGCGCATCCGGGTGCATCTCTTCGGGCTGAAGGCTTCTTCGGGCCCTGCCGAATCCCGCTATGAGCGCGTTTTCAGGGCATCGAAGCATGGAATCGCATTCATTGACGTGCAGACGGGGCGTATCCTCGATATCAATTCGGCGATGGCGGAGAAGCTGGACGCCCCGCGGGAATCCCTCATCGGCAAGCCTGTCTCCGAGCTTCCGCCCCTGAAGCGCTTGTTGCCCTCGAGGAGGGGTTCTAACGAGGGACGGCTGGGAGAGTATATCCGCCATATCGAGCCCGCGGCCGCGCTGGACGGGCCTGGGCACTATCTGAAGATCAGGTACGATCTCCAGCGGGGAAATGGCCGTACGGTGATGCGTCTGGACATTCGCGATATGGCAAATCTCCCAGATATGAAAAGATTTACAGAGAACAGGCTCCGAGCGCTAAAAAGCAATCTGACTCAATGACGGGTGGGACTTTATGCAATATTCCATTTCTGACCAACCAGAAAGCCTCGTTGCAAAGCTCCAGAGAGAGGCGCTCGAATTCTCGGCCAGGCATTCCAGCGCAGAAATCCGGGTCAGCGAGGTCCAGTCGAGCCTGGTGGTAATGCTTTCGGGGAGCATCGACTACCCTCTGTCGGGCGACTTGCAGGATCTGCTTTCGCTTATGGTGGGAGGATGCGCGGGGGAAAAGCGGATAAGGATAAACCTCCAAGGGGTCAGCTACATCTCGTCGACAGGCGTCGGCGCGCTGACCAATACCCTTATCGAAGCCTGGAAGCAAAAGGTGGATATCATTTTCTGCCATATACCACCTAAGATCGACTTCATTATCGATGTTCTCGGCTTGAGGAGCTTTTTCCCAATAGAGAACAGTTCCGACTGAGTGGCTCAGCGCTCGGAGGATTATCGGCAGTCGCCTCTTTCCAGCCAAGTCCCAATATCGACACAAGACAGTGCGCAACTGTCGCAATCGCTACAATTCTCCTTTCGCCTTTCTGGCGAAGCAAGCTTTCAGAGAGCAGGTACTCGCTCCTTCCCGCGCTGCAAGCATCCATACAAGTTCTTGAGTGACTGGCACGGATATTGCATATAAGGGATGCGAGTCGCCTTGGAAAAGGCGCGCTTCGCTCCCAATCGGCGAGCTCTACAGTCGGCCCTTTGGACGACTGATGGCCGATGGCCGGCAAAAAGAGGAAGGTTTGCGATGATCAGGGAAAAGAGAAGGCTCTTCGGCCTGGACTTCGACAATTTCACGATTTCCGAGGCTGTGGATCACATAATCTGCGACTTGGCCGCCAAGGGCGAACGGGCGATGGTGGTCACTCCCAATGTGGATCACCTCGTCCAACTCCACTGGAACGAGGCCTTCCGCGAGGCCTACTCGAAGGCAAGGGTTATTCTTGCGGACGGAGCGCCCATCGTGCTGGCGTCCAGGCTCCTCGGATCGGCACTGCGGGAGCGAGTTGCCGGTTCGGACATTTTTCCCCTGCTCTGCGGCCGGGCGAGGGACGCGGGACTTCGGGTAATGCTCGTAGGGGGCGGCGAGGGCGTCGCCCGGACGGCCGCCGAGCGACTCGTCGAACGCTTTCCCGGCCTCGAGATCGACGCAATTGGCCCATCCTTCGGCTTCGACGCAAACCCCGAGGATTGCGCCGCGATAGTCGCTCGAATCAATGCCTTTCGCCCCCATCTGCTTTTCGTGGGGATCGGAGCGCCCCGCCAGGAGTTTTGGATAGCGAAATTCCAGGAGTCCTATCATCCCTGCGTATCGCTGGGAGTCGGTGCCTCCATAGATTTCGAGGCCGGAAGAGTAAAGAGAGCCCACCCCCTGCTTCGCAGACTCTCGCTCGAATGGGCCTATCGCCTATTCAAGGAGCCCAGGCGCCTCTTTCGGCGCTATTTGATTGACGATCCCTACTTCTTCAAGCTCCTGCTAGACGAACTGCGGCAGCGACAACCTTCCGCACCGCTCGCGGCGACTGACCTAAGGGCCGGAGAATAGCATACAGCTAGAACTACAAGGATTTGGAAGTATCATGCGAGCATCAGGAACGTTCAGGTCTATTTTGCCGTCCCTTTTCGCGGTCATGTTTCGGCTCATGGCAGGGCCCCGCGAGGCGGGCGCCCAGGCTGCCGCCGCCCCGCCACAGGCGGTGACAGCCCTAACTCAGGCAGCAGACAGGCTCCAGCTTGCCTTGTCGAGCTCCGAGTACCCCGTCACCCCAGCCGATGTCTATCGGCTGGTTTTCCACCAGTCGCAGACAGAGCTCGTCGCGCAGGACATTCAGGTCGGCAGCGACCTATCGATCGACCTCGGCATCTTCGGCAAGATCGACGCGAAGGGACTAGCTTTCGTCAAGCTAAAGAAAAAGGCCGAACAGCAAGTGGCTGCGACCTATTCTCGAAGCTACCCCAATCTCTCGATCGTCTCCGTCGGGATTTTCCGCGTCGCCGTCCATTCAAGCTATTCCGGCCTCATCTACGCCTCGGCCTGGGGGCTCTCCCGGGTAAGCGACGTGATCGCGGGCGGCCCGGTGCCCGGAAACTCCGTCCGGAATGTCGTCCTCGATCGATCAGACGCCTCGCCCATCGCATGCGATATTTTCATGGCAATCCACTCGCCACGGCTCGAAGACCAGGATCCCTTGGTGCGTCCGGGCGACAGCCTGCGGCTTTCGCCCTCGGGTCCCGTGGTCCATCTCGTTGGCGAGGTGAGGCGGCCAGGCGACTATGAACTGGCCCCGGGTGAGGGATTGCGCGAGCTCATCGAGTTTTTTGGCGGAGGCCTGACGATGATGGCGGATTCCGCCGGTATTCGTGTCGACCGCGTGACCGCCGGCGGGATCGAGGCTTCGTTCATCTCTCTGCCCGGCGGCTTCGAGACCGCGGGCGATCTTGGCGGCTGCATTTCGGTGACGGTCGCCTCTAGAGCTGATATCCATCCCGTCATCTGGTTCGAAGGACCAGGCATAGCCGGATCGTCCACATCGACGCCCGCCGTTCCCGGCATCGGCAAGCGATCCACGGCGGCGCAGGCACAGGGCCGCATCGGCAGTCCCATAGTCAATGGCCAAAAGCTCTCGGACGCCGTTCGAAACATCAAGGACCAACTGTCGCCCCTGGCCGACCTGGCCGGCGCAAGCCTTATCCGTGCCGGTTCCCCGGCGCGCCCCATCGATCTGGAGTCATTGCTGTCGAATCCCCAGTCTTTTGCAGACTTGGCCGTGCAGGGCGGGGACCGTATCATCGTTCCCGCGACAAGCGCGATCGTGAGCGTGGCCGGCGCGGTCAATTCCCCAGGCAGCTTCCCCTTCGAGCCGGGGATGGGAGCCCAATACTACATCGGCCTTGCTGGCGGGGCCGACTCGCTTAGGAACACCAACGGTGAGTTTTCGGTCATGAGCGGCAAGGGGGTCCGACGCGAAACCATCGAGGAACTCAGGCCGGGCGACTCCATTCTCCTCCCGGACGATATTGCGGTGGTCACCGTCTCGGGAGCGGTGAACAGCCCTGGCGCCATTGCTTTTCATCCCCGGAAGGCGGCCGCCTATTACATCAACAAGGCCGGCGGCATCGATCCTGATCGCAATCCAAGGGGCAGCTACTGGGTAACTGACCCGCAAGGGAAACGAATTGATCCCGAGTCGCCTCTTGAGTCAGGCTACAGGATCTACGTGCCCTCAAACGGATTCGGCTACAATTTCATCCGCCTTGTCCCTGTCTTGACTACTCTTTGCTACGTGGCCTTATCGGCCGCAAGTTTCGTGATGCCCTACCTGCTTAAATGAGCCCAGTATCCGCCGGAGGCTGGAGAATCGCGGCAAGCCCCGATTCTCATCCAGCCGCGGGCGGGTTCACGAGGCTCGAGGCCTCGAAAAAAAAACGGGGCATCGGGCCGGCCCCAGCCTCCGCCGCGACCGCGATGAAAAGGCGCTCCCTCCCCTCGGCCGCAGCGAGGGCCCACCCCTCGCCTTCAGCGGGAGGGAGGGTCGGTGCGACAGGGGCATCGACGGGCTCCTTGTCAAAGCCGGTGCCGCGAAGCTTCAAGGCGGCCTCCTTCTGGACGAAGATCGAAAGGAACCTCAGCCTGGATTCCTCGAGACTTGCCTCGCCTATCCAGTCGATCTCGTCTTTCACGAACAGACTTTCCGCAATGTCGAGGAAGTCCTCGGGAACGCGGGCCACGGACTCGATATCCACGCCCACCTCGCGATCCCAGGCCATGGCCAGGGCGACGCATCCGGGCGAATGGGACCAATTGAACCTGAATCGAGACCGCTGGACGAAGGGCTTGCCGTGTTCGCCGAGCATTAGCCGCGATGCCATGCCTCGATCCCCGGCCAGCTCGCCCATGCTCTCCTCGAGCAGCCAACGCGCCACGCACCAGGATGTCTTCGCCCCCCTGTGCTTGAAGCGACCCATGCGCTCGAGCTCCCCCGAGTTCCACGTGCCGAGGGCGAGCAGCGTCCGATCGTCAAGCTCCTCGGGGTGCCTGAGCAGGCGGACCAGCACGCATCCGCGATCGAAGGCCGGCAGCGCGTGGGTCCACGTCGAGGCAAGGCCGAGGCTGGGGGACGATTCCATGGGGTCCACCATAACCCCCGGGGCATGAAAAGGCAAACGGCGCCGCTGCGGGAAGAGCCGGTCGCCCGCCGGGCATTTACCTTCCGGAGGCCGACGGGTTAAGCTGAATTTGCGCTCAGGCTCCTTTCGTCCGGGGCTGACGGGGAATAGCAATGCAGATCCGGAAGACAGGCATTCTTGTCCTGGTTGCCATGCTGGCGGCCGCACAATCTTGCCGAATGGATGTCGTCACCTCGCCCAAGGCACCCACAGCCCTGCCTCGAGGCCTGGAGCACAGCCTGGGGCAGAATTTCTGGAACATCATGTGGGAGGGCTGGCCCGATTTCTTCAAGCCAGGGGTGGACTGGACCGAACCGGGCGATCCGTGGAACCCCGCCCTTCTCGCCGACCTCGCTCCCTTCACGGGTCCCCTGCGTTTCATGGACCTCGACGCGATCAACGACAATCCGATCATGCACTGGTCAGATCGGGCGCCCGGGGATGCCAACCTCTATGACCTCGCTACCTACGGCGTGGGGAAGACTATTCCCATCGATTCTTCCATAGCCCGCTACTATCCCGATAATTCCTCGGGCGCATATGCCTACTACGGCCTGCCCTACGAGTGGATGATCGATCTCTGCAACCGCGCGGGACGGGACCTCTGGGTCTGCATCCCCACTTTCGCCGACGACGACTACGCCGCGAAGCTCGCGGCGCTGATCCGAGTCAAGCTCGACTCCTCGCTCCGCTGCTTCGTCGAATACTCGAACGAGAGCTGGAACGGCATGTTCCGGGTAAACGACTATTGCCTGGATCAGGGGCCGGCGCTCGGCTTCCCCGGGGAAAACAAGTACTACCAGGGCGCCGGCTTCGCAACCTTCCGTTCGCTGCGCGTCTTCAAGATCTTCCAGGATGCCTTCGGCGCGGCCGTAGGCGGCAGCAGACTGGTTCGTGTGCTCTCTTTCAGCGGCGACTTTGACCTGGCCGACAAGTCCATCGAGAACGTCGTCTACAGCGGGAGGTCGCCCGACGGCACGCTGAACAAGGCATTCAACCCGAAATGGAACCCTGCCGGACAGACGCCGGACATCCTCGCCATAGCGCCCTATATCGGGCCCTACGACGCAGCAGCTGGCGGCACGAGCGCCATCGACGGCTCCGACACCGACATAGCCGCCCGCTTCCGCGCGAACGTGGATTGGAATTATGAGAATTACGTGAGGCCGGCCGTCGCCATCGCCGCCAGATACGGCTGGCCGATCGGCTGCTACGAGGGCGGACAGCAGCTGGACACCGGCGCCGGCGCGTGGAACTCGAACCCGGAGATCTACGGCGAGTACCTCCACATGCTCGATGTATGGAAGTCCGCCGGCCTCGACTTCTTCTGCAATTACACCCTGTACGGCTCGTACGGCGCAGGCTCCGCCTGGGGGGCCCGCGACTCGGCCTCGAGCCCCCCAGGCTTATCCTACAAATACAAGGCGCTGTCGGACTGGCTGCGAAGCAATCCCTGACGGGGAGACCCGGGAGCTTCAATCCCGCTTCGTCCTCACCCAGCTGGCACGATTCCCCGAGCTCATGAGGATCTTGGGCAGCATGACTATCTTCCAGAAGCCGAAGCGGGGGATCTCGAGCATCGCGGCGAAATCGCGGGGGCGGCCGTGGATGCCCACCGCCACAGGAAGGTGAGCTGCGACCAGGATAAGGCCCGCCAGGCCGTAGATCCACAGCGGCCAGGGCATGAGGACCAGCGCCCCGAGGAGCAGGACCTCGTAGGACAGGGGAAGCGACATCAGTCCGAGGAAGGGCTCGAGCAACTCCAGCCGACCGGAGAGGATCTTGCCGAGGAGAGGCAGCAGGTACGCGCGCTGGAGACGCACCCGACCACCTTCCCAGCGGGCCCGCTGCGTACCGGAACCCTCCGTGGAGACGGGGAATTCGCCGAGGACGCGAGCCTGGGCCGTGAATCGCACACGATGTCCGGACTCGACCAGCATGAGGTGATACTCGATGTCCTCGGCGATGGAATTGGCCGTGTAGGGGACCTCCGCGAGCAGGCGCTTCGTGAGCCCGAAGCCGTTGCCGACGATGCCGGCGGACAGGCCGAGGAGCTCCCGACCAAAGGGTCGGAAGTAGTTGATGGAGAGAAAGGACAGGTTCATCAGCTGGATCTTCGGCGAGGCGTCGACGTTGAGCGGCAGGTACACGCACTGCTGCGCCTCGTGGCCGGAGGCAAAACCGTCGCCCATCGTCTTGACGAAGGATGGATCCACGACCGAATCAGCGTCGATGATGATGAAAGCGTCGTGGTCTTCGGGCATGAGGAGTGCGATCGCGTGCTGGAGGGCGGCTCCCTTGCCGCGCAGCCTGTCGTCGAAGCGCTCGATCACCCTTGCTCCCGCGGCGGCGGCGATTTGGGCGGTAGAGTCGCCGCAATTGTCGGCGATCACGACAACCTCAAGCTGATAAGGCCCCGGATCAGAGTCGAGGAGGCTCGCGACGGTGCGCCCTATGAACTCCTTCTCGTCGTGGGCCGGCACGAGAACGGCGAGCTTTCGGATCGGCGAGGGGGCTGCGATCGCACCGCGCCGCCTCAATCGACCGCGCATGAAGACGTTGGCGAAGAGGAAGAGAGTGAGCTCGACCAGAGCGGGCAGCGTGATCAGGGTCAGGAGAACTCCGGCGACGGCAATGCCTAGCTGCAGCATGTTAACCTACCAGTCCTTCGAAAATGCAGGCCAGTGCCTCTGTATTCCTGTCCGCATCGTATTCGCTCGACACTTTCGCCGCTGCCTTGGCCACGATAGCCTGGGTATCCACCTCTCCGCGGAGGAAGCCCTCGATCGTGTCCGCGAGTTGGAAGTGGTCGGAGGGGCGCGTGAGGAAGCCTTCCGTGCCGTGCTCTATGAGCTCAGGGATGCCGGCGATAGCGGTGCTCACCACGGGCACGCCTGCGGCCATGGCTTCCATGAGGGCGACTGGAATACCTTCGGCGAAGGAGGGCAGAACGAAGAGGTCGGCGAGGGCCAGCTCCTCTTTCACGCGCGCGTGGCCGACGGGTCCGGCCAGTTCGATCTTGCCGGAGAGCCCGGACTCCTGGACCTTAATGCGGAGAGCTTCAAGATCCTCGCCTCCGCCAAGGAATACCAGGCGAAAATCGTGGCCGCGCTCGCTCAGCAGGATCGCCGCGTCTACCAGGACAGCCTGCCCCTTGGCGGGACAGACCCTTCCGACGCAGAGGAGACGCCTCGCCGCCCCCGCCCTGAACGGCCGCTGGACGAACTCCCCTGCATGGAGGCCGCAGCGGACGATGTGGAGCCTTGGCCAGGCCTGGAATGGCGTGATGCGCCTCAGTTGGCTCCGGCAGAAATATCCGATGCAACGGACGAAGGTCGCGGCCTCGACCTTCTGCCTGAGGTTGTTCCGCTCGACATCGAAGAACTCGTCGGGACCGTGGACACTCAAGCTGAAATCGAGGTCGCCGAAGCGAGCTGCGAGGAGGGCGACGGTTGATGCGGGGTTTGCGAAATGGACATGCACATGCTTTATGTCCATGCGCCTCGCCCAGTCGTGCAGGAGCGCAGCCTGAACGAAATAGCCCAGCGACTTGTCCAGCCGGGCTGGACCTGAAAGCCAGGTGAGGCCGAGGCAATACAAGAGTATCGAGACAAAGCGGGGTGGATTCCGGAGCCCCGCGCGGAGGAGGAGGAGGAGGATCCGCGGGCGAGGCGTGGATTTGAGCACGTAGGTGGACGAGGCGCGGAGCCTGTCCTCAGGTCCGAGGCTCTCGGCGTTGCGAGTTGGATTGATCGACGCCGTATGGATGACAAAGCCCCTCCGTTCAAGAACTTCGATTTCGCGTGAGATAAAGGTGTGCGAGAGGCCGGGATACTCGCTGCAGAGATAGCCAATGGTTTTCATTTCCTCGAACTCCTCGTCATGCCTGAATCGTCGATTTCCTGATGCGCTCCAATGGAATGCTCGTTGCACTTCTAGGCGGCGCGCACACAGGCATAGCAAGCAATATTCGTACCAATCCAGTCTATATTCCCCCGAAAATATCTTTCTTGTGGCCAAGAAAGGCCCTTTTTTGTGTTCCGTTGCCGAATGCCTGGATCGCAGCAGGGAACTTAGGCTGAGAAGTATCTCAAAGCGACAGTTTAATGATCTGCAACTGTCGATTTCAGGACATAATTCCATTCATTCAATATTTTAAAATCTCTTCTGGGACATGTAGAGGCGCTTTGTCCTGAAAGACGCAGTGCTAG
>Ga0316217_10003923_pt1 | contig 16497 bp, 6 predicted proteins | sample 1anoAmetaG_FD_203633 | JGI IMG/M metagenome (GOLD analysis project Ga0316217, IMG submission 203633) | Freshwater microbial communities from Trout Bog Lake, Wisconsin, USA - 1anoA | ecosystem: Environmental > Aquatic > Freshwater > Lake > Hypolimnion/Profundal zone | place: USA: Wisconsin...
CCAACCCCAACCCCAACCCCAACCCCAACCCCAACCCCAACCCCAACCCCAACCCCAACCCCAACCCCTAATCTTTTTTAAAAAGATATTTAGAGAGATAAATTCCAGCTATGAGAAATCTCACAGGCAAGAAGCCTGAATATGGCCAAAACGTGAGTTAATCACCTTCTTGAGCTTTAATTTCAAGCATTCCAGCAGTAAGAACTAAATGACAATCCATGTGGGTAATTCAGCTTCTTAATGAATCATAACTTAATTAACCCACAATATTTGATTCACTGCACATTCAGACTCATAATAAATTATGAGTGCAAGTGCAATTATTGCTAGCATTCCCATTTCGAAATAAGGTCTTAATTATCTTGTACCCACACCTTGGTAATGCCTTCGTCATTCAGGTGGAACTAATTCTGCTTGCTCAATAAGTCTGCCAACGATCCCGCTTCATTAAAAATTCCCTTACTCAGCATGCTTGATTACGCGTAAAGAAAAAGTTATTCAGAGATAGCTTTTTGTTGGAGTTCAAGGACCACCTTGTCGAAGAGCTTGAACAGAAATCAAATTATCTCAAATTCAATCAAATAAAAATAAGTTTAGAAGTTCACCGAACTCTATCTTGGACTCCAATAAACCCAGCTCTTTGGAAGATAATCAGTAAAAAGAACAAAGATAGTCATGGCGTCTATACTATCATTTAAGCACCCAAAAAACAAGACTTTTTAGACACCATTCAGATACAAATTATCTACTGCTCGAAAAACAAAAGTGACGCTTTCGTAGGTTACATTCCTAAAACTGCTAACCTTGCTGTTACTATCAGGGAGGTAGGCTTTGAAATGGGTTTCGTTGAAGTTGTCCGAAGCAAAGTCTCCTTTCTTGACAGAAATCCTGAAATCAGCTTTTTCTTTCATGATTTAGAGCAGTATACAATATAAAGCGCCCCTGGAACTTCTTTCATGGCTTTTAACATGTAAAGAGCAGATTAATAGCCGATTATACAAAATGGTACTTTTGACCGAATTGCTAATGAATCCAATTAAGCAGTTGTCGGAGATTTGAATACTATGGAAGACGACAGCAATAATCATTTGTTGTAGCCTGTAAACAACAATAGAACGATGTCGACAGGGGCAGAAACTCCATTTTCTTTTGCTTTGTCTGAAGGGTTTGATCTGGGTACTTTATTGCTAAAATAGATCGTGAGTACAGAGTAAATGAACTATTTGGAGCAAAGTAACCCGAAGAGATCTAAGAGATGAGGCAGTTAGCTCTAAGTAAGCTATAAAATGAAAAATAGTTGGTGATTCTTCCATCTGGAGATGAGTAAAAGATGCAAGCATACCTTGATAAATTAGCTGATGAACTAATTGAAGGGTTCGTAAAGAAGAAAACTTACAAGGAAAAGTAGATTGAATAGGCAGTTTTTAATTGAGGGAATGGCGCAAGCAAATGATGAGATAAGTTACTATAGTGATGAAAATAATTATAAATAACATCAAATGTTGTTTATCATGAGTCCTGGATTCTATTTGCTTGTTCTCCTTTTCATTGTTTGTTCCACTTTTATTTTCCTCAGGTACTTATTGGTCAGATCTTTCTTTAAAGGTTCTTTGCCCAAATTATTAGATCTGTCTTTTATGTTTAATTTCAAAATATCCTTAACTTAAGTTTCAGCCTAAAAGTTTAGATTTGATATACAATTTTTTAGTATCGTAGCCTTTTTTTAGGCTATTCTAAAGATGGAAGTTGGCTTCTCTACCAAACTTTAACAGTTTGTTGTCTCTTATTTTGAATTTTCAACAACTTAGGGTTTAGTCTCCACAATTGAGTCATTGAACCTTTTCTTTTTTTGGACATTAATAAAAGCACGAGGTAATTGCTTTAATGAATGGTTTTAGCTTTGAATAGACTTAATGATGTCATATTGATTGTGAAGGTCTATGCTTTGTTTTTTGGGCTTCTTAGAGTAAACATTATTGAAAAATTTTAGCTAAAACAAGCTTGGTATCTCTTTGAAAGATTATACTTAGTAGAAACTTTTTCTAAACCTTTACTCTATTGACTTTTCTTCAGCAAATCTATAAAGCTTTTTATTTAAAGATTGCTCATTCTTGAAAATCTATTTCAACCATTTATCTCTCAGCAGAATATTCTTTTCATAAAGTTTCATGTGCTAAAGATAGTTCGAAAGAATCTCTTTTCCAAAGGCACGATAACTATCAGGTGAGCATTGTTTGAATTCTTAATTCACAATATCGTCTTCTTAGCTTTTTTCTTAGTTAAATCTTATCTTTTCAAAATGTGAAACGTTGAACTGATAGACTAAAGAATCGGAAAACATTTCTCCAAGGACACAGCACATGGAGTTATTCTTATTCTTTTCAAAGAATAAACTATTTTCAAACGAAACCATTCTATTTCTTTTAGACAAAACAAAAGGAAAAATACGACTATCCTAACACTCTTCTGATTCGTTTTTGAAGCCAAATATTGAAGTTAACAACCTAAATAAGATAAGGATTACTCTTAGTGTTAGGGTACTAAGCTCAAGATTAATGAAATAGGATTCTATTTATTAATTTTACTAAGTATCTATTTCAGATAAAAGATTTAGCCATTGTAGCACTCATTTGGTTCTCTCCAGTCACCCTTTAAGTTGCATCCTGTTAGGTTAGTTAGATTGTTTCCGTACCTAGCTCCATCTACATTAGAGAAGGGGAAAAAGTAAAAATCAATTGTTCTTTTAAGGGATTCATAGTCAAGGCAGTCGACGAGATAGTCTATCATGCCTTATATGATGAAAGAGCTGCTCACATCAGACGCTCCTAATCGCCCAATCACAATAACACTTCTGTTTTTAACTTAGCTTTGCATTTTAGTCAGTGGTGACAAATTAATTGATCTTCTCTCTTTGATTCGAAGATTGTTTTAGGAGTGAAGAGGTGAGGTTTGAATGGAATCGCCTCTATTTTTCTTTTTTGTGATGAGGTAAGCATTAAGAGGACTTCCTGAAATAGTCTTGCCATACTATATCCTTTAAAACTTGGTCATTCCTCTCACTTTTTTAAACATTACTGTCTGGAAAAACTTCTAAGCTTCAAGCAAACTGTAAGGGCACTCTAAAGCGAACATTACAATGTCGTGCTTGTTTTTGCAACGATACTAAAAAGTTAATTAGTAATACTTTTCTCCTGGACTTAACTCATTTGGGATGTCTCCAAGAGAAAATGTGATATTTTCACCACAAAGGCCCCAATCTTCCCCAGCTATTTTGCTAGATTTGGACTGGAAACTACTAAGTTGGCAGTAGCTAATTTTCATGCCTTTCTTGAAAAGCTTTGTCATGTCGGTAGTCTAAATAAGCAAAGTCGTACAATATTTTTAATCTTAAAAGTATAGTAACCTTCTTCTAAAAATTAAACTGAAAAGTTAAACCATCCAACTGAGCTGCAGCTATTGACATCATTTTGCAAAATAAGGTCATACTCATAAGAGCTTTTCTTTATTATGTTAAATATACTCTGATTGCGGCAAAAAGATTTCCAGTTTAATAGTTCGACCAAAAGATAGGATCAAAAGAACACCCTCTATTGCCTTTCGAGGATGGAAAGAATGCGTTGCTGTGTGTTTCAGGGAAAGGCAAACCAATATTTTTTGTGAAAATGCTTTCAAATTCGCTATAGATTTGTTGGAAGGGAACATAAAAGGCAGGCAGAACCCTTGTTTTTTGTTTGACTTCTGGGACTAGATTGTATTTGCTGTTGTTAAATTTCATGTAAACGACTTGATTGATAATGCCTGCATACCTATTTCCAAGATAATCAAAGGCATTGAAATGCGCAGCGTAGTTCTAGAGTTACAGATTCCTTGTTTTCGGCGGAACAAAATTGGAATTATAGATTTTTTTGTCTTTTTGGGTGCTGAATTCGGGATAAAGTTACATCAGTTTGACTTGCGGAACAACGTCAGGCGAATATTTTTCGGAAATTAACTCTTTAGGCGGTAGTTTTTGAAGCATAGGCTGCAAAAAGTACTAGTCGTCATCTTCGTGAGCTGCAGGAGTTTTGGTTGTAGTGGACATAGAAATAATTTATAGAAGAATAAGCAAATTCCACGACTAAGGTAATATAAACCACCAACTAGATTTTCCCAAATTTGCTAGAAAAGCAACAATCCCGCAGCCGCAAACTCCAAACTAATTCGAATATTCTCCAATTATATAATTTTATAATCGCTTGCCTGTTTTAGCTGAGTTCTAAATATCTTTACTCAAAGGATAAGTGAATTTTAATTTCTGTTTTAACTTCAATAAATTAAATAGTTGTATTAACTGATGAAAAACTCGATCAATTTTTACGAGCAGAAAAAAACCAGAACGATACAGCCAGCCAAAAAGACGAATTACATCAACTCAATCATCTATAAATAAATCACCACCCAGCTGGGCTAAGCTTCAGGTAAAATCAAAAACAACCGCGATTCAAAAGATACAATTTTGAATAAAGACAAAAAGATCAAGGATTAGTAAAAATCGATTCCTAGCAAGAAAAGCTCATTTAACCAGCTCAATCGCAAATCCTCAAAAAATGATATTTCAGGCTTAGATATGTACAACCTCTATCACAAATTGACCGACAATTTCATGGTTGATACGCAAGAGGAAACAAGATTTTAGCTCTAAGACACTAAACATTTCGCCTACCAAAAACAAAAAAAGGAAAGCAAAGAAGCCCTCACCAACAGCGAACTCATCAAGAAGACGAATAAGTTTATGAAAGATGCTGTTGAGATGTCCTAGAATATCAAAATTGAAAAAAACAACTTTAACTATCTCTACATTATTGGGAAAGGAGGCTTCGGCAAGGTTTGGAAGGTCTAGCACAAAAAAACGAAAAACCAATTCGCCATGAAATAGATGCTCAAATCAATGTAAACCATGAATAACTCAGAGTAATGACAAAAAAAAGCGTACAAAGCGTAATGAATGAGAGAGTGCTTCTATCTCAATTCACTTCTCCTTTTATTGTAAACATGCACTATGCTTTTCATGATAGGGATACCCTTTATCTTGTACTTGATCTAATGTAAGGCGGAGATCTAAGATATCATATAGGAAATCGTGTCTTTAACTAAATACAATCAAGTAAATCTGAGAAAATTTAGAGTTTTTTATTGCCTGCATCATTTTAGGGCTAGAAGATCTAGAACGGAACAACATTATTCATAGAGATATCAAGCCTGAAAACTTAGTATTGGATGCGAGGGGGTATATCAGAATCACAGATTTGGGTATTGCAAGAATATATAAACCTAACAACTCTTGTGACACAAGTGGAACACCTGGCTACATGTGTATAAGTTATTTTATAAAGCTCCTTAAGTTATTTGCAGAATGAATCATAGTTTCGTCTCAGATTACTTTGCTGTAGGCGTGATAGCTTATGAGCTTATGACAGGAAGAGTATATTATTCACTATTAAGCGACCCTACAATGGGAGGTCAAGGAACGAAATTAGAGATTTAATGCTAGCAAAACAAGTTCAACTGAAATAAAGCTAAATCCCAGAAGATTGGAGCTACTAAGCTGCAGATTTTGTAAATAAACTCATTAAGCGCAAGCCTTAAAGCAGGCTGGGCTCTGGAGGAATATCTGATATTAAGAACCATCCTTGGTTGCTAGGCCTAAATTGGTAGAAATTAAGATCAAAAGACATAGAATCCCCATTTATACCAATGATGAAGAAATGCAACTTTGATCAAGATGAACAAATTACTATAGAAGATGAAGAATAAGCTTAGCTCATTGAAAAAAACTCTCTTTTACTGAGAAAGCCTTAATTCCAGGAACTTTTTAATGGATATTACTATAATCTTAAGTAAAATCTTACCTAAGAGGCCAATTAAGGAAAAGACAAGTAGAAAAAAAATAATCAAAAGAGGATAATTTCTGCAATTCGTAAATCAACTCAACAGTAAAAGTAGACAAAGATAAATGATTTGATTCCTCAAAAAAAACTAAGTTTTAATGAAGACAATAAGAAAAATGTTAATGAAAGTGCTTGTGAGAAAAAAGTTAGCTATAACTAAGGAATGCTAAACAAAAAGATAGTTCTTAGCTAGGGAATAGCAAGCAAAAAGAAACCTTAAATCAAATTAACAACATAGAAATATTTCAAGCAGTCAGATAGCTCAATAAATGAGCTGCTTAGAGAAAAAAAGCGATCAGGGCAATATGATAAAACTTTTTTCAGGTGATATTATCTTTTTTAAATTATAGAGGAAAATTGATATATTTACTATTTCTAGCATCATTGTATACTTTATCTCAAAACTTTTTACCATAGTTTTTCTTTTTAGGTTCAGGAAAACCACTAAAACGAGTTCCTACATGTCCACTGCGACTTCCCAAGCAAACACCCCAACGATCGTGATAATAACGGGTGGGTTCGATTCGAATCAAGACATTATAAAGCCTGTCCCAAAATTATGTTCCTTCAAGCCGCTCCATAAACTAAAGAAGGATCTTATTTCCGTCCTTATTTCTGAAGATTTAGACTAACTGGTTATTAGTTAATCCTTTAAGGGAATTATAGATGCGCTTATCTACCCAGTAGCTGGTGATACACTTCAAAAGAACATTGCTTGAAAACTTTCCGATTGCATAGGTTGCAAATCGGAATAGAATCCTTTCAGTTATGCCTGCACACTTTTAGAGGTCAAAAAGCTCATAGCAAAACTGGATGACGTAATTTCCATAGCTGTCCATAATGAGTTTATCAACAGTAAAAGTTACTTGATTGATAAGCTGCCTTCTGATATGTTCTAAAGGTTAATAGTAGAATTATTACTTTCCTTCCAGTTACCTCAATCTTCTCATCATATGCTTGATTACACACATAGCATTTTTGTCTAGAGCAAAGGCTAAAAGGTTTTGAATCGTGAAGACGAAATAAGGTATCATGTAGTTGATAGGGAATGTCTTCAGCACCTTCTGTATGAAATGAGTAGAGTTGTTATTTCTACAGAGTTCATAAAAGTCTTCATTAATTTGAAGAGTTACCAAAGTAAATTCTTCATTAATGGTGAAATGAGAAATGAAAGCTTGAAGTGTGTGAGTTCCTTGCTTGTTTTTGATGAGATCACAGAAACTGGGAAGTATTTATTGGAGTATTTCAAGTCTTTGTAGAGGATGACAGACAGCGAATAATTTCTGTATCATATAATTGCCATATTCATGCATTATGAGTTCCACAGAATAAGGTTTGATGTAATCGATAATGCTTTGAATCTCGTTAGGATTAGCTTCACTAAGATAGTTTTGAAAAAGTCGAGATTGGGTGTTGTTTTTGACGTACTAAATCAACAAATTTCCGCTGATTAATTTTTGCAAATTGACCTGCTCAACTTCCCCTAAAGGCTACTGAGAGCTTTAGTTGGAGTCGGTTGAACAAACGCGTCGCCTCTGGGGAGAAGGCTGTGAGGACTTTATTGTGGACAATGATGGCTCAGTTTCTTTCAGCAGCTACTAAACTATAGTAGAGTTATTTTCAACAATAAATTATTCTTCCTCAGATTCTTCAAATTCTTAAGGCAGTTTGACAGAAACGCTCAGTATTCTCAGGAAAGGTATCTCATTCATATCTCCATACTTATACTTGTAGTTCATCCTGTTTATAATGCTTTGCTTCTCAGCCTGATCTTGAATAATTTCAGCGGAAAACCAAATCTCTTCACTTTCAACGTTTATTGATTTATTTTCTTTGATATTACGTAGTGACAGGTATTTCGTGAACTTTGATCGTGAGTTTTTGTTCCCAAATTAAGATACGCTAACAGTTACATGAAAGTCAGTAAGGGGAACGACCACCATATTTGGGAAAAAAGACTCTATTTATTTTTCATTGAAGGTTATTGAGAAATAATTTCTAATCAGAGCGACTTTCTTGCTTATCTTCACAAAGCATTTTTAGTTAAGGGGATGGAAAAAGGATATTTAGACATAGAAATGACGAGAGTCCAGTCCTTGTTATCTATAGTTGGCTACTTATTATTTATCTTGAACTTTAAAGCTATTTTCGATTATATCACCAATACTGCGTAACTAATATGCTTTTTCTTTTTAAAGGCATTAGCCATGAATCAAATAATTTCTCTCATTGTTAATGTAGCAGGTAGAAAAAAAAGCTTGGTTTGGTACTAATTTCAAGCAAACTGGACAAAAGGGATTGGTATTCTTGAAGTGAGGAGGATAGGGGATTGAAACAAGCCTTTTAGAGATGGTTTCCGTGAACTAAGAATAGACAGCATCATATTGAGATGCAATAGCTGGCGAGCTTAAGTAGCTGGTTGGCTAGATGTAATTGTTAGCAGTGTTGGGAGTCACGTAATTGCCGATTTAGCTGTCAGGCTCTAAGAACTAGGTGTAGTCACCAAATAACATGTTTATCAATTATATTTTAACTCCGCAGGAGTTTAGCATTAATATACTTAAGCTTACTAATCGAACCTTCTCACTCCAGAATTGCCTAAATCACGAGTCCGTTTCAAAAATTATTCACTAAATTTCCTTTCTAGATTTATACAAACTAATATAAATCCATTACTGCTTGCCTTTTTCTAGCTCTTTAAAGCAATTTCATTTATAAACTTTTATTTTGAAAGAATAACTCTCTCTTCTCAAACATCATATCTTCTTGAAAGAATTGGTGATCATGCTTTTTATTTATATATTGATGCGAAATCTAAAAGGATCTTAGAGACTTCATCATTCAACAACTCTTTGCCTCAAAGAGATTCAATATCTCAACGGTCTGCAGCCAAAATTTTAACCAATTTCAAAGCATTTCTCTTTATTTGCATATATAAGCAGAGGCAAAGGCAAAAGCAATTATAAAAACTTCATATGCAGCAGAACAGTAAGAGAAAAGACTCCTATAATCGAAATATAAAAGTCAAACTCAATTATTTTTCCAATATCATGACCTAAATCCTTATTTAGGATATAATATAAATAAGCAGATGAGAAATCATCGATTTAGCCTTTCAAAGTAGAGTTTTTTCTACACAGCAGAAACGGCCACTTTCTTTGTTAAGCAAGTTTTCATAAACTTGAACTGATTCTCTTAAAGATACTAGGTCCCATTCTTGATTTGATGTTGTAATAACTATTCTTTTTTTTGTTTAACAACTCCAGACCAATCGTTGACTCTCCTTTTGCGAATATAGCTTTCACTGTGCATTCTTTCAGAGCGATTCGGTTTTGATTTTACTTGCCTCCTTTCGTCTTATTCGTGCTCAAAAGTTGTTTTGTTATGATTCTTTTTTTTGCTGTTCAACTAATGCTTTCTTAACTTCATTAAAAGATATTTACACGAGATTTCTATATCCTGTCCAATCTTTCACCAAGTTGCTGAATTTTACTTTGCTCATTCATCTCAATAAAGTATTTAAATCTATCCAAAGTTTGTTTAAGTTTATTAGGTACTTCTTCTTTCACAGATTCTTCTATCTCTGTTATATGAGAGAATTCTTGAGCTTTCACTGGTTTTAGACTTTGGTTGAGTTCTTTTAAGTATTCTTTCGAAGAATTTCCTAAGTATTTCGAAGCGTTATTATAGCTCATAGTCAAGTATTCCCTTTCTGGCTCCTTTTTGTAGTTGATTATTTTATTATCCAAAATTTTTGACTAAGATAATTGATTATCTGTTTTGAGTTTCGGTGAAGATTTTCCTTGTGTAATTTTTTTCGAAGTAGAAAAAAAGCTTCCTTTGATTTAGTTATCTTTGTTAAATTACTAAACTTTCTTCCATGCTTCCTTGAGATTCAGCCTTTTCTTGGTGTGGTATTACTTCATCTTTTACCCAATATACTTTTCATGCTCTCTGCATTTTTTTACGATCTTTTTAATATGATCTTCCTTCAACTTGGTAGATTTCTAAATCTTTTCGCGAATGATAGTTTATTTTTTATCAGCCCAATGCACAAACTATTTTTAAATTGCATTCACCCTCTATTATTTTTATTGCTGCCTCGCAAGTTTTTATCTAATTGCCTCTAGTTCTCCTGAATATAGTGGTTTTTACGTTATTAAACCATAGCGATGTGATTTTTCAACTCATCTGCGAAAGGCTACGCAACAATCAAACTTTTTGATTTTGGTTTAGGTAAGAATGCCATTACTAATACGAAAATAGAAACAATGCGACCGATAATAAAATTATTTATTCTATAAAACATCATTACTGTGCACGGAGTAACAAAATACTATTCTGTATAGGCGTGATCAGCTACAATGGGATAAACTTTCTTCCATCGGCCTTGAAAAACTTGCTGTTGAACTACACCCACTGCAGACGCAAAGCATGCAAGAAGCACTACATAGAATCCATACCCATGATGACTCCTACTGATATGCTGAAGAAAAAGTACATTCCTATCGCAATTATTAAAGTATTTGCACTCTGTATGCCACCTCCAATGGTCTTCTACAAAAAGACTCTAGCCAATTGACCATGAGCCAGAGAAAGTGCCCAAAGACGTAAGTAGGAAGCTGTATTTGAAATGGTTCCCAACACAAATTCGATTGTTTCTATAATTTGATGCACAACTATCTAACTGATGTCATGTTCTTAATGAGAACCAGCTTATTTTGCTTGCTTGGCATGATGGTGTTAGTTCTTTTTGGTTTTAGGGTCAACGTCTTCATTCTAGATCACTAAGCTTTAATCAAGTTAGTTAATGTTGTATTGTTAATTTACGGGGATATGTGGGTGAGGAGATGATCTCAGCCATAAAATGAAAGGTTTGAATACTAACATCCAAGGCACACATATTAGTGAGAGCATTAACAAATTGTATTGAAGGCTCTATTGGGTCTACTGATCCCAAAGTGGCTTGCCTTCAGTTGATCCCATTTTTAATGGCAGTGCAATCATTTGAGAGATTATTGATGGGGCTTAGGCTGTACTTCTTTCAAAACCCCAAGCAATAGACCATTTTCCAACAATCAAGATACACATATAGCCAAAAGTGCAAAAGAAGAAGATTTGTTGAGGAAGCCATTCAAAGAATATGTCGATGTAGTTTTTAAAATGAATGCTATTTAGCAGTTTCAAAAAGATTGCTGAGTATAATCTAAATTACCTACTGTCATCTGAATGACTCCAATGATAACTGCAAATTTCATTTTGTAAGAATTGAAGTAATTCAGCTCATTTGAAGCTCTAATCCACTTTGGATCAAAACCAATCGGATAAACACATCCTTCAATCTTTTCAGCCTATTCTTCATGAGCAGCATGGCCATAGCAAGATCCAAAAATGTTCAGAGGAATCGAAAAAAACTCATTATAAATCCAACCTGAGTAAAAAGCAAACAATCCCATCAAAAGAACTAAGTACCTAATGCCATAAACATCTGGGAGCATTTTCTTTGAGTTAGGATCTCTTACTAGCCAGATTGCTAGAGCCAAAAGTACTCCACCATGCCCAATATCACCAAACATTACTCCAAAAAGAAAAGGAAATATCCCTATCGCAAAGAGAGCCGGATTTATTTCTTCATAACGAGGAATACCATAAGTGTCTACTATTGCTTGAAAAGGGGTTGTAAACTCATTCAGTTAGAAGTAGGTTGGTGGTTTGTGAGTTGTCTATGGCTATCTAATAGTAACAACAGAAGGCATAAGGTTGAAAAGAAGGCCCCTTTTTTCTTCAGGAATCCAAATTTTTGCTATCATTGTTGAACCCTGTTTTCCTCCATAGTGATCGTTTGATAGCAGATTCAAAGTATTGAGTATAAGCAACTATCTCTGCAAAAGAACACGATATGTTTAGAACTTAGAATATCCGTAATCGTTGATTGAAACTGCTTGCTAAAGATCTTGTCTTAACTTCTTTTATGTCATAACGCAAAGCTGTTTCGTGTCGTTGATTGTGTCCTCGATTTCTTTGATTTTTTAAAAGATTTCTTATTTGTTCGTCTGAAGAGTAAACTTTTTTGTTGAAAAAGAATCACAAATACGAGTTACTTTAGTCAGCATATTAGCTCCTGACTCCATGATTATTATAAATGCAGTTCTTGCTTCAATGGTTAATGTAGGAGAAATGCGCTCAGTTGAGTCATTCGGGATATTAAACGTATAAAGAATACTATGACCTTTGGTTGCGCGAAAGACCATTTTTCCAAATTTTAGGATATCTCTCGAAGGAATAACACCTGAAATGTTGACTAATCTTAGTTGAGTTAAGGTTGTTTTGGTAAAATCGATTTCTTGCATTTCTTAGTCTCCTCCTTTTTTGGTTCCAAATATCTAACGAGCTTTGAAAAGCAGATATTTGTAGTCTTAAAGATCAATGATTTGCTTTTGAGAATTTTAAAGACTCTTTATTTAGTCTTAAATACTATTAAAGGTCTTGAGAATCTAGTCATCAATCTAGTCAATCAAGACTGTAGAAGTTATCTTCTGAGCTTCGATGACTTTATAGATAAACTATTACTTTTTTTTTGCTTTTCGAGAATCTTTTATACGACTGGGACTTCAGGAAGTTCGATCTTGTATTTGCGTACTTGCTAAAGGATGTGGTCTATTTTGGTGACAACCTCCTCGCAGCGCTTGATGGCATTGTAATAAGGTTTATGAAAGTTGTTGGGTGCGGCATCTAGAAACTCAACAAAGTTATGCGGTGCGAGTTTAGAGATAACGTTGAAAGCATCTTAGCTTGGGATGTATAGTTCATAGTATCGCATTGGTGCTGACCTGAAAAGCGACATTGCTCGATGAATATCAATTTTAATAAAAATCAAATTAATCTTATCGGGATTATCTTCGTTTTTTATTTAATACTACGTTCTAGAATAACTTAAAGAAAGATAGCTTTGGAACAAAAGATTATGTATGAACTGTGGCTCAAATAAGACGTCCATAAATTTCTTGTAGAGGTTTCAAACTAGCTGTAATCAAAAGTTACTGATTCATAAATTATAAATGAAGATAAAGTAAATAAGAAACACTTGGAACATTAAAAGAAAAATTACTTTTTCAATTAGCTCTTGGTAGATTATTTCAAGTAAAACCCTAAAAGCGTGATATTTTGTAAAAGTTGAGCTTAAGACACAATGTAAGGGAAGCAATTTTCGCTAAAGCTACTTTATCTATTCAAAAAACTTTTTATAAAGAGGATATTTTTATCGCTTACATACATTTAGATTGCAAATCATTTATTTTTATCACTTTTCAAAGGATGTCAAAGATAGATAAAGAAAAACTCAACACCTGGGTTAAACTCACTGATGATTTTTATCTTGATCCAGACGGGATTTTAGGAAAAGGCTGTTTTGGAGAAGTCTTCAGAGGCTATTCGACCAAAAGGTAATGCCTAATTGCCATCAAAACTATGCAAGACTAAGGATATGAAAGAGAAGTATAAACTTTAAAAGCCCTTTCTTCTCTAATACATCAAAATATCATGGGCTATTACGGATTTTAAAAGATTGGTGGCAGTGTCTACATCTTCATTGAGTTTTGTCCAAACGGAACTCTAACTGATCTCATAAAAGACGGAATATCATAATAAGATGTATTAAGACTCTTCCGGCAGTTAATTGAAGGAATGTGCTATATGAACGCCAAAGGTAAAAGAAATACTATCCAGGTAAGATGCATAGAGATTTAAAGCCAGATAACATCTTGATTGGGTTAGACAAGGATATAAAAATAAGCGATTTTGGTTTGGCTCGAGAAACAAACAGTATCTTTGTTACAGGTCAAATGGGAACTCCACTATATGCAGGCCCCTAGGTCTATTTAAGTAGTTATGACTAAAGATGTGATGTTTGGAGTGCAGGCATGGTACTCTACGAAATGTTGACTCAATAACAACTCTTTAAAGGTGTCAAAGTACTTATTAGATAAAATAGACCTTTTAGGACCTGAGAAATGAATGGAAGCTGTATGAAATAAACCAAAAGCGAGTATAGTATACTAAAAAACATCCTAATTGGGAGTTTTTCACCAATTATATGCTGAATTATGACCCTAAGAAGAGACCTACATTCCATGACGTCCTATAAAAGCTTAAAAAGAACTATGATAAAATGCTTGAAGAAATAAGAAAACAAGATTACAATGTAAATGAAAACACAAAAATTGGAAAGTTCTAGCATCTCCTCTTATTTTGGAAAGAGAAGTACGGTATTTTGACAAAAGTCTGCGAACTTTTCACTCAGCAAGTTTTAACAATAAGAAACTAAATCAAGTACATTATTGAATTCTTATGCTTAAGCAATTACTTATGCAGAGTAAAAAAAATAATTCGAAATCTCAAATACAAAAGAGTAAAAGTAAACTAAGATGATGAATACGAAATGATCTAATAAGAAAACCAGGAATATGATCTTTTACTAGACAAATATAAAAACTTTTTCGAGCAAAAGCAAAACTTCTACAACGACCAACTCGAAAAGCAAATCCTACCTAAGTTGCTTGAAACCTTAGAGAAAAAAACTGATCCTATCATACATTAACTAAAAGATATCTTTTAGCTAGCCTCTGATGTTAGTGATGGTGCTTTTGATGTAGAAGAAACTTACAGCGAAGCACTTCAAGGCTTCCTAAAAAACTATTTATAAAAATATTATCCAAATTTGTTTAAGACAGCCAAAATCGAGGAATTGAGGATTTACTATCTCGTATTCTTGGCTGCATTGCTTGAGAAAAAGATAAAAAACAATAGCTATGTCGAGAAAAACTACATTAAAGACTTATTACATTCTGTTTAGACAAAAGGACGTTAGGAAATCATTAAAGACCTTAATAATTTGAAAAAATAGCTTAAATGATGCACATACATATCTATAATTATATGAGAATCATAATAGCTATATCCATACTCATCTTATTTGCTCAATAGCTTCACGCTGCACAAGTTTACTCTTGCGTCAAAAATGCATTTAGTGCCAACTGCAAGACTAAACTTTACGAATGTACCAATAACCCTTAGTGTTCTTACCAATTACACGAAAATACTCAGCATATTTTCTTGAACTAGGACTCTGAAACTTTTCCTCCGCTTTATTTCTCGAATCCAATCGCAAGGAGCCTTTACTAATGCCTGAAAAATGAGTGCAAACTTCCTGAAATCGATGAAAATTATCCACAAACACTCCCCTTTGATTCTTGCTTACTTTAAGTATATGATATTTGCAGAGGAAACATAGAAGAAGTCTTCTCTAATCCTGGTTCTTCCTCAACAGAAGCTACTTGCTATAGAAAGTACTGTAAATTTCCTCAAGTCCTTACACAATGATCCATTGATTATCGATATATCATTCTATAAAACTAAGATAAAAGGAGAATAGCCTAATAAATCTTGAGTAAAGATAGTTTTTTGTAATTGAAGGAAGTAAGAGCTTCATATAATTACGCAATCTTTTAATATTTATAAATTTTACGGTCGAAAGGAAAACATCTAGACTATGGACATCGATTTTATTGAAATTTAGCACAGGGAAAACGTTTTAAAACTAATGTAAATCTGCGGAATAGAGATGAAGGAAGCTTATTAGCTCTATACCTAGTGCGGATATAACTTTTAAGTAACTTTTCATGAATGATAGGCGGCAGTGAATCGAAAGTTCAACCCCATCCCTGTAGTCCCAGTGCAACAACCCATACCCTACATACCCGAAAATGATTTGGGAGGCAATTAATTCAATCCTATGGCATTCTAAGATGAAGATATCTAATACTCGCAGTACAAGTAATTCAGGAAAAATGGGAAACCATTTGATAAAAAGTATCCTGTAAGAAGTAGTCAATCTTTCTTGAAGAGCATAAGTATAAAAAATGTAATTTAGTTCCAAAATTTTTTAGAAGCAATGATGATGAATAGGTCTTTAAGAGAAACCTATAAAAATTTTCAGAAAAGAGAGTCAATTTAAAAGCAGTTGATGGTAATCTGAGTTAGGCTTTCGAGTGGTGTTACAAATAAAAATTTCCTCTTGCAGTTATTATCTTGAATTTTGAACCTGCTAGCAAGTAAGATATCAGAAAAGTTTTTTGTGATGAGCAACTGGTCTAAAAAGTTATTAGCTAACAGTTCTATCCTTATGGATTAAACTCAAAAGAGTATGTTTTAGAGGATGAGCTAAAGAATTTTTTCAACTTCCAAAGAGACGCTAATAGCATTGTGATTTGCCGAGTTACTTTCATGGATGACATATAGGTTGTGTCAAGAATAAAACTGTCAGAGAGCCTAGATTAGATTAAAAAAAAACTAAAGCTAGCTAAAAGCAGCTGCATACAGAACTAAATGGACTAATCTCACATAATCAGGCAGTTTAATGAAGAGAGAAGAGGAAATTTCAACTACCAAAGGCCTAAAACAATCAAGGAAAATATAAAACTAAGAGAAGATAAAAAGATAAGAAAACAGCAAGAAGAGTAGTTTTTCAAAGCTTGCCAACCCAAAACTCATGAGAAAAAGGAATAAACTAAGC
>Ga0316217_10003925_pt1 | contig 16494 bp, 11 predicted proteins | sample 1anoAmetaG_FD_203633 | JGI IMG/M metagenome (GOLD analysis project Ga0316217, IMG submission 203633) | Freshwater microbial communities from Trout Bog Lake, Wisconsin, USA - 1anoA | ecosystem: Environmental > Aquatic > Freshwater > Lake > Hypolimnion/Profundal zone | place: USA: Wisconsin...
CCCTTGACCAGCCAGGGGTCCTCGGAGTTCGGCAGGTTCCACCACCCCTGGGCCATGGCATCCATGGCGCTCGACTCCCGGCGCAGGTCGTGGATCACCCCCTGGGCGACGGGTAGGTTGTACCAGAGGGTGGCCGGAGACACGGGCAGGCCCTGGATGGTCGTGATCCGGGCCGGGAAGGAGCAGAGCGCAGGCTGGATGCCAGCCTGGGACTTGATCTCGGGCCAGCGACAGCGTCGGGCGACCAGGATGGCCTGGGCAGCGATGGTCGCCGGGTCCAGGTCGGGGTGGTTGAGGTCCAGGACCACGGCGGTCATGGGTGTCCCCGGTGCGTTCCAGAGCCGCACGGACTCCTGCTGGGCTTTGACGGTCGTCCGGCACCACACGAAGACCGCCAACGGAGTGATCAAGATTATGCCCAGAACGATGAAGAAGGCCCGGACCGCCTGGACGGACAGGTGCCCAACGTACTGGATCGAGTTCCGGCCATCGGGTTCAAACATCCATGCCTCCGTTGGTGCTGGGCTCCGAACCGTGGATGGGGCCGCCTAGTTGTACATTGCGACGTTCAGGGGACAGACAGAACGGGACATGGCTTCTGGAACGAGGGGGAGGGGGCTACGGTTCAGCCAGAAACTGAAGCCTGCCCTCAATCACGCCAAGCGCCTGGCTCTCTAGGTCAACGTTTAGCAAACGCTCCGGAAGGTTCTTCGCCAAGAAGGCCCGGGCCTTGAACGCCCTCTCCGCTTCGTAATCCACATTCAGTCTCTTCATGCGGGTGATCTCGGCCTGGTATGTGGCCGGGCTGACTTCCCCCTTCTTCAAAGCGACCCGGAGGGTCTTCCGCCGTTTCAGGAATTCGTCCCGCTCAAAATGGATCGGTGGGTTTTCAGCCCCGGCGGCAAGCTGGGCGGCCCAGGCTTCCCTGAGTTCAACGAGGTGCGATTCTAGGAACCTACAGAGCGCGAAGGTATCGAGCAGGAGTGCCCGAGCAGCAGAATCCCCTCGGGGCCCGTCGAAGGTCACGTGCCCGGGGGCAAAATGGGGAATATGTCTGCTATTGCTCAGGTTCTTGTACGGTTTCAGGATGCGGATGGACACGTCCCGCTTGGTGCGGAAGAGGACTTCACCCACTACGGGCTCCTCGTCTATTTCCAGGTGGATCGTAAGAATGTGTTCGGAAGGCCGGGGGTCTGACATCGATTTCTCCTTCTGAAATGGGTTTGGCTTATTCATTTGGCTACGCCTGCTGCCACCAGCGGATCTGGGCCCACAGGGTGTCCGGGGTCACCTCCATGTATGAGGAGCTGTCCAGCGAGGTGTTGTTTTCGGGGATTACGACAACCTTGGCGAAGAGCACACGCCCAAGCCTGAATACGAAGGACACAAAATCGTCGCACCAGCCCTCAGCCTCCCGGATCTTCGCCAGTCCCTTCTGGGCCTTGTTCAACGTCTGGGCCATGGCCTGGGCGGTCGGCTGATTTATGGGAAGCCGGCGGCGATAGACCAGGGGATCGTACAGCAGCAACTTGGCCCCGGGAGCGTGACGTGGATACCGGGCCGAGATCAGAAGGTCCATCAAGAAGAACCCTCCAAAAGTCTCATCCCGGGGGTAGCGCAGGCGGGGGCTTGACTCGGTTCCCGCCTCCGCCTGCACAAGAAAGCGGCCTTCCACTCGACCATGTTCACCGTCTCGATCGAGGCCGTGCTGTAGGCAGAGGAAGATCGACTGCCTCAGGACCAGCCTGGTCATCGGACCTCCCTGAACGGGTTCGCGCCCCGGCGGCCCCAGATCCTCCAGTCCGCGACCCTGGAGAAGGCGAAGGCCACCACGACCTCGGTCTCGTCCTGGGTGAGCCCGCAGGTGGCGCAGACGCCCTTGACGTTGGCCTCAAACGCTGAGACCGCACCAATGAACACCTGTGCGAGGGGGTTTTCGTCGTTCCAGCCCACGAGGAACCCGTCCCGGGTTATGGCCAGGGCCTTGATCCGAGGGCTCGTCCGGGGGCGCTGGTTGTCCAGGGCGTAATCCAGGATCGCCGTGAACATCGGGCTTACCGTCACGGCCAGGACCTGGGCGATGGGCTTGGTCATCGGGACTCCTGGGGATCTTCATGGCCTTCGGGGCGGTCGGGCAACATGTGGTCGGGGACGCTGAGCCTGCAGAGACGCAAAGCGGAAGGCGTAGACGTCCATCAAGCTATGGCCAAGCAGCGCGATCACGGGCTCCGGGTTGTCGAGGAAGCGAATGGCCCATGAGCTTCTGGCCAGTTTTTCCTCTGGCGTGAACTCCTCCTCAGGCTCCGAGTGCATGGCGCATCGCGTCACTTTGGACCTCGGGAACCAGAGCTGGACGACGAGCGCAGCCAGAACTTCCGGCGCAGCCCCGGCCCTCTCCATGGCGACCAACTGGCCATCTGGAGCCAAGCCCTTCGCCCGGAGCCCGCTCAGGAAGGCAGCCCAGATAGGTGGCAAGGATGGACGGGATGATCTCGGGCGGAGTGGCACTGGCGTGGGCTCCGGGGGGTTTAGCGGGTGCATGGGTTGGCCTCCACGGCGGTCACCATCCAAGGGCGACATCAAGCGGGGTGCGCAAGATCAAGTGCCGCACATAGCACGAGTAGAAAGGCAACGTCGGGGTCAGCAGCAGCCAGGAGTAGAAGACGAGGCCCCAGACCGCCGGGAGGCCCATGGAGATCCGGTGCAGGCTCGGGGCGTTCCCGGGCGACCACCAGCCCATCGTCCCGGGTTTGGTCATGGCCATGAAGGTCGAGTGCCAGATGAACCACAGGATCACCGTGATCGGGGGCGTGGAAAGGACCCACACGAGCACCGAGTGGTTGGCAGTGTAGTTGTACCACCAGTCGGCGTAGCCCGGACCTACCCAGCCCCCGGCGGCGAAGCCGAAGAACAGGACGAAGGTCAGGAGCCAGCCTTGGACGATGGTCCGGCCCAGCCAGCCCAGGATTCCGAAGAGGACCCCGCTCTCTTTCCCGGGGACCACGACCTTGCCGTGATGCCACACGAGCAGAAACAGGCTCATCAGGACGCAGTAGGTCACGAGGGCGTTGAGAATCGAGGGCTCCTTGCACGGGGGCGGACGACCCCCTACCCCCCTATAGGATTATTTGCCGCGAGGATGCACCTTCCAGGAATGCTCCCGTCCATGGGGGAACCGACTCCTGGAGTAGGCAGACCGGGGACCACACCGGATTTGGGACTGCCTCCTTAGAAAAATGACCTCACCAGATATGCCCAGGAGCCGCGGAACGAGGTGGGTTGGAGTGGTAGTGGCCGGGCCGTTCAGGACGGCAAATTCGAACCGCCAAGGGCCTTCCCGAGCATGCGCACTTCATCCTGCGCCGTCGTCGCCCGGCCACTTTTCACGAGGTCCAGTAGGTAGGGCGTGTGCCTCAGAAACAGGATTTCCGATCTCTGGGATGGGAAGGCTCCGTCTGGCCCTGGCTGACACCATCGAGAAATCCACCTGGCCAACGGCAGCAATCATGAAAACCCTCTGCCGACCAGCAAGTGCTTGTCCAGATTCCTCGTCAGTAGTTGTCGCTAGAAATGCGGTATGGGAGTTAAGCTCCTGCCCAATTTGCAAGCCACTTGTTTGTCAATAACATCCGACTCGTTGGCAATCAGATTCTCAAGGCCAGTAGTTCCACGGCATGGCTTCTGGCCGGAAGGCCCGCCCCCTGTCACTATTTCTACTGCCCCCAACGATTTGATGAAGGTAGATCCCATGATGACCATTCTTGATTCCTGCCATCCCCGTCCCGACGTCCTAACTGGGGACCTCCGGGAGGACATGTTCGCCGCCAAGCTGAAGGCCGTCATGGATAAGGTGGCCGACCCGGTCTACCAGGACCCACCGAAGTTCTGGGGGAACACCTTCCCCACGGAAGGCTTGAAGGCCCTGCTTCGTGAAGTCCTTGGCCGCCTCTCCGGTGCCAAGCCAACCAATAGTCCATTCATCAGGCTGGAAACCTCCTTCGGCGGCGGCAAGACCCATAACCTCATCGCCCTCTACCACCTAACGCAGGGCCATGTCGAAGGGTTCCCCGAGGGCATCTGCCCCGCCGAGTGGCTCCCCACCCAGCCGTGGGCAGTGGCCGGGATGGTCGGCAACGAGATGGACCCCTCCAACGGTCTCCACCACGGCAGCACCACCACACACACCCTCTGGGGGGAGATGGCCTGGCAGATCGGTGGCGAGGACGCCTTCAAACTCGTCCAGGCCAGCGATGTCGAGGGCGTCGCCCCAGGCACTCCCGTGATCGAGGCGCTTGTTGGCACTCGGCCCACGTTGGTCATGCTGGATGAGTTCGCCCGCTACCTGCGGGTGGCCAAGGCCGTCTCCACCGCCAACAAGAAGAGCGACCTTGCCGAACAAAGCGTCGCCTTCCTCATGGCCCTCATCGAAGTGGCCGCCACCCGCTCCAACCTGGTGGTCGTACTGACCCTGGCGGATTCCCAGGACGCCTTCTCCAAGGAGACGGAGTCCGTCCTGGTTCAGTTCAAGGAGGCCCAGCGTATCTCCGCCCGGCAGGAGCGGGTGCTGACGCCCACCGGCGAAACGGAGATCGCCCGCATCGTCACCCACCGGCTGTTCTCGTCCATCGACGAGGGTGCCGGAAAGGCTACAGCCGATGCCTATGGCGAATATCTCGCTCAGATTTCCGAGAAGGGCGTAGAAGTCCCCGCCAACGCCATGACCCCGGCCTACCGCACCGAAATCACCAACGCCTACCCCTTCAACCCCGAGCTGCTCAGGGTGCTGGACAAGAAGACTTCCACAATCCCTAACTTCCAGCGGACTCGTGGTGCCCTGCGCCTGCTGGCACGGGTCGTGAAGGACCTCTGGCAGCGGCAGGAGCCCACCCTCCTGATCGGGACCCACCACCTCAACCTGGGGGACGAGGACATCAAGAACGACCTCACCTCCCGGCTGGATCGCCCCGTGTTCCGCCAGGTCATCGAAGCCGACATCGCCAGCCGTTCGGCGGCGAATCCCGCTCATTCCCAGAAAGTGGACCAGCAGTTCGTCGAAGCCGGGAAGCCCCCCTTCGCCGGTCGGGCCACCACCACCATCATGCTGCACAGTCTGGCCCAGGGCATCGCCACCGGCATCGAGCCCAGCGAGCTGAACCTCAGCGTTCTCCAGCCCGGGGATGATCCACATCTCCTCCGGAAGGCCCTCTCGATCCTCCTGGGTGAGGCCGGTGTGGAGCCGGGCAAAGCTGCATGGTTCCTCCATTACGATGGTCGCTCCTACCGCTTCAAGACGGAGCCCAGCCTTGAGAAGGTTGTCCAGGATGAAATGGGGCAGATCACCCGGCTCCAGGCCCGTACGGAACTCGACCACCGCATCAAGTCCATCTGGAAGAAGGGTGCCCTGCGCCCGTCATTCTTCCCATCGGAGGCGGCGGATCTCGATGACGATGCCGCCGAGCCCAAGCTGGCCATCCTGCATTTCGACGCCGTCACCATCGGCGAGGAGGGCGGCACCGTCCTGCCGGAGTTGGTCCGCAAGCTCGACAAACACGCCGGGAACCAGGCTGGCTTCCGCCGCTACCGCAACAACCTGTGCTTCCTAGTGGCCGACAAGGCCCAGGTCGAGCGAATGAGCGAGCAGGTCACCCGCCTCAAGGCCATCGAGCGCCTCGTAGGTGACCCCACCCGCATGAACGAATTCTCCGACGACCAGCGCAAGCGCCTCCAGCAGTTGGCGGACACCGCCCAGATGGATGTCCGCATCGCCATCACCAGGGCCTACCGGCACCTGTTCTACCCCAGCGCCACCGGCCCCAAGGGCCTGGAGGGGATGGAATACCAGGCCCTCCCGGCCCAGGCCCAGGGTCAGGTGGAAAAGGACCAGACCGAGGCGGTCGTCAAACACCTCCATGGTCAGGAGAAGGTGCTCCTGGGCGACGACAACCCCCTGCCAGCCATCTACCTCAAGAGCAAGGCGTGGCCCACCAACGCCCAGTCCATGACCACCGATGAACTCCGGCAAGCCTTCGCCGAGCGCATCGAGTTGAAGTGGCTGCTCAATCCCGACCAGCTCAAACGGAGCATTAAGAACGGCATCGAGAAGGGCGTCTGGATCTACTTCGACGCTGCCACACAGACGGGCTATGGCCAGGAGACCCCGGCCCCCCTGGTGGTCATCGGCACTGATGCGATCCTCTACGACCCCATCGAGGCCAAGGCCAAGGGCATCCACATGAAGGGCGAGGCCGCCCAAGTGAAAGCCTGCCCGGCTTGCGGGAAGACCCCTTGCGCATGCGAGGACGACGTGACCCCGGACCCCGACGACAAGGTGAAGGAGAAGCTCCCGCCCTCCATCCCCCATTTTGAAGCCAAGGGTTCCCCCGGCCAGCTCCTCCAGACCCTGAGCGACACCTTCCACGACAAAAAGACCGAGGCCCTGGGCCGCATCACGTTCACCCTGGAGGGCAACAGCTCGGAGACGGCGTCCGACCTCAAGCGCCTGGGCTTGGCCATCCCCCAGATGGGCAAGGGTCAGGTGAGCCTCAAGGCCAAGCTCATCGCCACCTTCGGCCAGGCCCCCAACGAGGAGACCTTCACCATGGACTTCAAGGGCGGTTGGGACCGCTACAAGCGCATCAAGGACGTCGCGGAGGCCATGGCCAGGGAGGCCAGCCAGCTCAACATCCAGATCACGGTCACCCTGCGGTTCCCCGATGGGCTCCCCCTGCACGGTGAGGCCCTCGGCTCCATGCGGGACGTGCTCAGCTCCCTCGGCCTCGGCACCATGACCGTCGAAGCGGTTGCCCATCAAGTTGGGGTGGCCTCATGAACGCCCGTATACAGCGCACCTTCCTCCTCAGGGTCGTACCGGAGCCCAAGGGCCGCTACCTCCTCAGCCTGGAGCAGCGTCCCACGGGCCGCCATGAAACCGAGCCCAAGCCCATCGTCACCCTCGGCGGCGACCCCCTGAGCGCCACCCTTGAAACGGTGCTCCAAGCCCTTCGGGAAGCCGGTCAGAAGCCCTCCGAACTGCGCCGTGACCGCAAGGAGCCCTTCGAGGTCTCCGAGACCATCGGTGTCCGCATCGGCCTCTTGTTTCTGGCTGTGAAGCCTCTGCGGAAGACCAGCCGCATGGATGACCTCGCCCGTGGCATCCGCGCCATGACGGACGAGGAGTCCTACTACTGGTTCGGCAAGATGACCGCCAAGGGGCTGGCCCGCCGCGCCCAGAAGGCCCTACGCTTGTTGCTGTCGGAGGAGTGATATGCGTCTTACCCGCGTCGTTCTTGGCAACTTTCGGATTCTCCGGAGCCTGGATCTCCCCTTGCGCCCGCTGAATGTTCTGATCGGGGCCAACGGCTGCGGGAAAAGCACTCTGCTCCAGTCCCTCCAGTTCATGGGGTACGCTTACCAGGGCCAGGTCCGCACCGCCCTCAACAGCTGGGGTGGCCTGGGTTCCGTGGTAACCCAGGGTGAGGGCAATGGTGCCCGCCTACTGGAAGTGAAGGCCGAACTGGAAGGCGAGGACCTCAAGGAGCCCATCACCCTGGAACTGGGGATTGAAACCCAGGGCGCGGGCTACCAGATCGTCCAGGAGTCAATCATCCCCACCCTGGATCGCGGGCGTCCCGTGCTGCACCGGACTGCCACCAGCCTGACCGAACCCGGGGCGTCTGAGGGCGTCGGCTACTCCATGGGCATGGCCCAGTTCCGCGAAGGCAGCGAACTCCTCCAAAGTGCCCACGCCGTCCAGGGCTCCCTTGTCGCCGGGCTCAAGGACTTCTTCACCGGTGTGTCCTACTGTCCGGGCCCCGACCTTGCCCTGGTCCGTGAGCCGCAGACCCTCGACCCCTTGGCCAAGAACCCCAGCGCCGATGGGTCGCAGTTGGTCTCCTGCCTGTACAACCTGCGAGTGGATCACCAGGATGTCTACGAGCGCATCGAAGACGCCCTCCGCGCCGCCTTCCCCGGCTTCACCGCCCTGGACTTCCCGCCGACCGGCCTGGGCAAGGTCACCCTGCTGTGGCGGGAGGGGGCCAAGCGGGCCTTCCACGCCTCCCAGCTTTCCGATGGCACTCTGCGCTTCCTGTACTGGACCGTGGTCCTGCTGGGGACGGCAAAGCCCACCCTGATGCTACTGGACGAACCTGAGACCTGCCTCCACCCTGAACTCCTGATGCTCTTGGCCGGGATGCTGAAGGAGGCGGCGGCCTGCGGGCACCAGGTGCTCGTGGCCACCCACTCCGACCGGCTTCTGCGATGGCTGGAGCCCCAGGACCTTGTGATCTTCGACCGGGAAGACGGTGAAGTTCGTGTTCGCCGGGGCGACGACCCGGCCCTGAACCTGACGAGCTGGCTCGCCGACTACACCCTGGACGAAGTCTGGCTTCGGGGCGGGCTTGGGGGCCGTCCATGAGCCAGATCGTCGTCCTCTGTGAGGGCCGCACGGAAAGGGCACTACAGCCTTTCATCAAGACCTTCCTGGATGGCCAGTGTGCGGCTTCAGGGAAGCCCAGGATGGGGCTCAACATGGTGGACGCTGGTGGGGCGTCGGATCTGTTGTCAGCCAAGAGCCTGCCCAAATTGGTGGCGAACCACCTGGGTGCCGCCGACGTGGTGGGCCTGGTGGTTCTGGTGGACGTGAAGGCCCCCCCTCCCCACGTCTTCCCCAACGCCGGGGCTGCCATCGCCTACCTCAAGACCATCCTTCCGGCAGATCCCCGGGTCCACGCCCATGCCGCCCAGCATGATGTGGAAGCGTGGTTGCTTCCGTTCTGGGAGGTCGCCCAGAAGAAGGCCGGGCACCGCAAGGCCAGCCCCGGAAAGAACCCCGAGAAGGTGAACCACGATCACCCACCCTCCTGGCACCTACAGGAACTCTACCGCTTGGGCGGCAAGTCCTACGACAAGCCCCGTGACGCCGCCGCCATTCTTCGCGGGCAGGATCTCAGGGCAGTCGCCAATGCCTGCCCGCAGTTCAAAGCCTTCTTGAACACGTTGCTGGGGCTCTCCGGATGCACCCAGATCCATTGAAAGTTGAACCCATGGCATACCCCAAGCTCCTGATCGAAGACTGGCTCCCCATTGATGTAATTGGTGCGGAGAGTATGCGGGAGAGGGGGGCCTCCAGCGCCTTGCCACCCAACTACTTTCTCCATGTCTGGTGGGCTCGACGCCCCCTAACCGCAAGCAGAGCCGCCATCCTAGCTAGTGTCCTACCGGCATGGTCCAGGGACTGGCCGAAGGAGTTGACTACCCAATTTCCCACCCAGGATGTTTACCATGCGTGGTTCCTTAGGGCCTGTGGGATTTTTGGAGACCCGGTCGTACCTAGAAAATTTCTGTTGTGGGCGCGAGGCATGGGGAAAATGGTTCCAAATCCATACACGCATCCTCGGGCTTTCACGGTCAACCCGGACCAAGACATTTTGGACACACTCAAGAAACTCCTAACTTTTACCTGGGGCCATGCCGACCTCGCGGTGATGGACCCCTTCTCGGGGGGGGGCTCGATACCGTTCGAAAGCCTCCGGTATGGCTTCAACACCACCGCGAACGAATTGAACCCCGTGGCTAGCGTGATTCTGAAAGCTACGCTCGACTACCCTTTCCGTTTTGGACCGGCCCTTGCCCAGGACATCCAAAAATACGGAAGCGAACTGGTAGCAAAGGTTCAAGAACGCCTGAAACCCTTCTTTGCTGACCTCTCAGACACCCCCGACGCGCAGGGTGCCGCTTTCCTCTGGGCACGAACCGTAACCTGCCCTTACACGGGAAAACCGATCCCCCTTTCACCAAACTGGTGGCTACAAAAGGGTGACTCTCCGGTCGCTGTACAGCCACGCTTCGACCCATCCTTACCAGCCGCCACCTATAGGATCGTGAAAGGGAAGGATGCCTGCGACAAGATCAACGCCGATCGCGGCACAATCAAGCGTGGCAATGCAATCTCCCCCTGGGCCAATGATCAGATTGTAGATGGTGATTACATCAAGGCTGAAGCTCAAGCTGGGCGAATGGGGCAACAGCTTTACACGGTGGCAGTCAAGCGCCGCGGGGGCTTCGATTTTAGACCGCCCACCGAGGCTGACCTGAAGGCCGTAAAAGCTGCGGAGGGGGAATTCCGGAAGCGAGAATCTAACTGGGAGGCACACGGCTTCATCCCAACAGAGCTTATTACCGAAGTGTCCAACTACGACCGCGGTCATCGCCTTTATGGGATAAAAGCATGGAAGGATGCGTTCACTCCGCGGCAGCTCCTCACACTCGGAACATATCTTGAAGAGTTAAAGAAGCTACAGCCAAGGCTCATCAAAGAACTGGGTGACGACAAAGGCAAGGCAGTATCAACATATCTAAGTATTCCACTGGACAAAGCAGCAGACTACAACAGCAGGATGGTGCGTTGGGATAGTACTCGTCAAAAGATCGCAAACACTTTTGATAAACATGGGTATGCATTCCTATGGAGTCATCCAGAATTTGATGGGGCTAGTAATCTATTCCCGTGGGTGTTGGAGCAAGTTGTTGATGCCTACAAGGGAATTGCCAAACTTGCCGGATCTGATTCAAAGGCCACTCTGAATGTTAGGAAGGGTAGTGCTACAAATCTGACAGAAATTAAATCATCATCAATGAACGCTATTATTGTTGACCCACCATATCATGACAATGTAATGTATGCTGAATGTTCAGACTTTTTCTACGTGTGGATGAAGCGGTCTCTTGGAGATATATTTCCAGCATTTTTTGTTGACGAACTGACCAATAAAGATGATGAAGCAGTGGCCAATTCGGCCAGATTTGCAGACCTTGGTCGAAAAAAGAAACAGCTCGCGACGCAAGACTATGAAAGGAAAATGGGCACCGCTTTTAGCGAAATGCATCGTGTGCTTAGGGATGATGGTGTCCTAACGGTCATGTTCACCCACAAGAAGGTCGAAGCGTGGGACACGTTGGCCACCAGTCTAATTGGTGCAGGCTTCGCCATACACGCCTCTTGGCCTGTCCACACAGAGAGCGAAAACAGCATCCACCAAGCCAAAAAGAATTCTGCGGCTAGCACTATCTTCATTACTTGCCGCAAAAGGGAGCATCGACAGGAAACCGTCTGGTGGGAGGACTTGAAACCTACTGTCCGGCAGGTAGCCAGGGAAAAAGCTGCCGAGTTTGAGGCTCTTGGAATTCACGGCGTGGACCTATACATCTCCACTTTTGGCCCGGTCCTCCAGGTCTTATCTGAGCGTTGGCCTGTCCTTTCTGGCGAGCTTGATGAACGGGGCAACCCCACGTATCTGCGCCCCGAAATCGCCTTAGACCTTGCTCGGGAGGAGGTCATCAACCTGCGGAAGAAGGGCCTACTCCTTGGCCGCACTCTCAGCTTCGACCCGGCCACAGATTGGTACCTCATGGCCTGGGATGCGTTCCAGGCGGCGGAGTTCCCTGGTGATGAAGCCCTCAAACTGGCCCTCTCCCTGGGCATGGACCTGGAGCGTGAGATCGTGGTCGAGAAGCGCCTGGTGGCCAAGAAGGCCAGCACGGTGATCATCCAGGAGCCCAAAGCGCGCCTCAAGAAGGGCATGGTAGACCCGGATCTCTCAGTCTTCCCCAGCGTGGTGGATGCTGTTCACACTGCCATGGTGATCTACCAGGAAGAAGGCACAACGCCCTGTGAGGCTTTCCTAAAGCGCACGGGACTCATGCAGGACGCCACCTTCAAGGCGTGTCTCCAGGCACTCATCAACGCTATCCCCCGCACCAAAACCAAGGGCAAGTTCAACCGCGTTGAGGCCCAGCTTCTCGATGATCTTCGGCTGGCCTTCTTCGATGACCTTATTGCCCCCAAGGAGGAAGAGCCCAAGCCCATCGCCGTAACCACCCCACTCACGGCCGAGGGTGGGGAGGAGTGGCTTGCGGACGATGATGATGAAGAAGAGGAGGGTGGTGAGTAGCCATGCTGAACCCGGTCGCCACACTGAAGGACTACCCCTTCAAAATCAGCTATGACGCCGTAGACGACCGGCTGCATGACTTCTACTTGCCAGCCCTTGAGCGCAGCGTCCTCTACCACCGCTCCACCGGGTTCTTCTCCAGCGCCGCCCTCGCCCAGGCAGCCACGGGCATCGCCCGCCTGATCCAGAACGGCGGGTCCATGCGTATCCTCTGCGGGGCGCAGCTCAGCGTCGAGGACGTGGAAGCCCTCCGCAAGGGCGCAGACCTCACAGGCAAGGTCGGCGATGCCATGGTGGGCTGCCTCAAGGACCCCACTGACGAGTCCATGAAGGCCCGCCTGGAGGCCCTGGCGTGGTTGGTGGCCCAGGGGCGGTTGGACATCAAGGTGGTGCTCCCCAAGGGACCTGACGGCCACCCCATGTCCGGGCAGGACAGCCGGGACTACTACCACCCCAAGGAAGCGGTGTTCCAGGACGCCGACGGCGAGCTTCTGGGTACCACCGGGTCCAACAACGAGTCGGTCAATGGCTGGGAAAACCACTATGAGACGTTCAGTGTCTACACGTCCTGGATGAGAGGTGACGCCACTGAGCCCATCTACCCGATGGTCCCCTACATCCGGCAGATCCAATTCCGCATGAAGGCTCTATGGGATGGCACGGACTCCGGCTGGATCGCCATGGACATCCCCGAGGCCGCCAAGGCGAAGCTCCTGAAGTTCACCCCCAAGTTCCAGCCCACCAAGGACCCCTTTGAGCACCCCAAGCCGGAGCCGGTCCCGGTGCCGGCAACGGTGGACGCGACGCTCCGGGAACGCCTCCTCTTCCAGTTCCTGCGCGAGGCCCCCCGGCTTCCCAACGGGCACCTTCTCGGCCTTGAGACCGCAGCTATCAGTCCCTGGCCGCATCAGCAGGCGGTGATGAGGAAGGTCGTGGACGCTTGGCCCCAGTCCTTCCTGTTCTGCGACGAGGTGGGGTTGGGGAAGACCATCGAGGCCGGTCTGGCCATCCGCCAGTTGTTGTTGTCCGGTAAGGTCAGGCGGGCGCTGCTCCTGGTCCCCAAGGCTGTCATGCGGCAATGGCAGGAGGAGCTTCACGAAAAGTTCGCCCTCCACATCCCCCGCTACCAGGCCGGTGAAGTGCTCGACATCCACAACCAGGTGATCCCGTTCTCCGGGGCGGTGTGGGACGCGTTCCCCCTGCTGCTGGCCTCCAGCCAGCTCGTGAAACGTCGGCAGAACCACGAGGCCCTCCTGGCTGCCAAGCCCTGGGATCTCATCCTCGTGGACGAGGCCCACCATGCCCGGCGCAAGGACTTCAAGGACGGCACCCCCAACCGCCTCCTGGAGCTGCTCCGGGGCCGGGAAGGGCGTCCGGGCTTGAACACGCGGGCTCAGGCCCTCTACTTGATGACGGCCACCCCCATGCAGGTCAACCCCGTCGAGGTGTGGGACCTGCTCCGCCTGCTCCGGATGGGTGGTGAGTGGGGGGTGGAATCCCGCTTTATGGAGTTCTTCCGGCAGCTCCAGCTCCCGGTGTCAGACCCTGACCGCGACTGGGACTTCCTCCTGGATATGGTCCAGGACCACCTGTCCCTGGGCGGCGAGATCCTCCCCATGTTCCGCCAGACCGTGCAGAACGCGCTTTCCATCGTGGACGCTGACACGGTGCTGAACCTGCCGGTCCAGAAGGCCCGCAAGGGCACCATCGCGCACCTCAGCACCGAGGCCCGGACCCTCCTGGACCGCCTCATCGCCTGGCACACCCCCCTACGCCGCTTCATGTGCCGAAACACCCGCGAGCTGCTGCGGAAGTACCACGACCAGGGTCTCCTCAAGGATCATGTACCCGACCGGATACCCAAGAACATCTGGGTGCCCCTGGAGGGCAAGGAAGCCGACCTCTACCAGCGCATCGAGAACTACATCACCCACTACTACGAGATGCTGGAAGGTCAGTCCAAGGGCAAGGGCTTCATCATGACGGTCTACCGCCGCCGCCTGACCAGTTCCTTCGAGGCCCTGAAGAAGAGCCTGGAAAAGCGCCTCGCCAAGCTGGAGGGTCAACACCCCGTCCTGCTCGTGGACGATGACGACCTAGATGCTGGGGACGACGCCACCCCGGCGGTGGCCCAGGAACTCGACCTTGAGGACCTGGCGGAGCAGGGCGAGGTCCTCACCACCGAGATCACCTACTTGAAGGACTTCATCCACGCGATCAAGCAGTTGCCCGGGGACTCCAAATTCGAGCGGCTCCAGGCTGAGCTTCTGCACATTTTCAAGGACCGGACCAAGGTCATCGTCTTCACCCAGTTCACGGACACCATGGATAGCCTCCGGAACCGCCTGTGCCAGGTCTACGGCAAGAGCGTGGCCTGCTATAGCGGTCGCGGCGGCGAACGCTTCGACGGCGTAGGCTGGGTCCCGGTGGACAAGGAGGAGGTCAAGCGGGCCTTCCGTGAGCAGGAGGACATAAAGATCCTGCTCTGCACGGAATCGGCCAGCGAGGGCCTCAACCTCCAGACCTGCGGCGACCTGATCAACTTCGACATGCCCTGGAACCCCATGCGGGTGGAACAGCGGATCGGCCGTATCGACCGCATCGGCCAGGTCTTCAAGGAAGTCCGCATCAAGAACTTCTTCTACGAGAATACCGTTGAGGCCGATGTCTACCGTGCCCTCGAAACTCGCATCGAGTCCTTCAAGTTGGTGGTCGGCAAGATTCAGCCCATCCTGCACCGGGTGGAGGCCGTCATCGAGCGGGTTGCCATGGCCGCCCCCGACGATCGCAAGGCGAAGCTGAAGAAGGAATTGAAGGATCTCGACGACCAGTTGGCCCAGGGCGACGGTGGCCTGGATCTTGGCCAGGCCCTCGCTACCGAGCCCGAAGCACCGACCTTGGACCCGGCCCCCCTGACCCTGGAAGACCTGGAGCGGGTCCTCACCCAGGGCTCCAGCCTTGCAGCCTGCTTCAAGGCCGACGCGGAGCTGGCCGGGGCCTGGACCCTCACCTGGGGCGGCAAGGCTCACCGGGTAACCTTCGACCCCGATCTATATGACGAACACCCATCCAAGGTCGCCTTCATGACCTTCGGGACGGAGTTGCTCGACGCCCTGCTGGGCTCTGTGCCCGCCCCTGACCCCGGCGGCGCTGGTGATGGCTACTGCCTGGCCAACCAGAGCGGCGAGGAGATCGTGAGCGGCTTCTTCGGGTTTGTGGATGGGGCAACCCACCTCATCCAGGAGCTGAAGGCCCTGGAGGGCCACCTGGACACCCCGACGTCCCTCGGGCCGACCGCCAGCGAGGTGGAGGCCATCTTCAAACCCATCGCCGACCGGGCCATCCAGCACCGGCGCATGGTCCGCGTCTGGGAGCGGGCGGCCCAGATCAAGGCCCTCAAGCGCAGGGCCATCGACCTCGTTCTGGACGCCGCCCGTGTGGAGGCGGCCCTTGCCGGGCAAGGCTTCCTCCTGGATGGCATGGCCCAGCCGCTCTATGGCAAGGAGGCCCTCGTGGGCCTGAAGGTGCTCCAGGGCGGCGTCCTCTACAAGGGGCTGATCATTCGGCTCCAGGGTGATGCACCCCTGCTTGATCCCCACGACGAGGCGCTCCAGGAGTTCAAGGGCCGCAGCCGGGCATCCCTCCTGAGCAGGAGGACCAACCTGGGGGAGAAGGCGCAGGCTTGCCTGGTGGAGTGGGTGAAAGTCCAGAAGGAGGGCACCGAGGAGGTGGCCGCCACCCCAGGCGTCACCCTTTCCTGGTTCCCCAAGCCCTCTACCAGCGAGGATATTCCCACGTCTTTCAATGAGAATTGAATCATGAAGTAAGGTAGTACTTTTCGATCTAGAGGCAAACAGGCCAAAGTCGCTTGCCAACTACGTCCCACCAAACACCTGAAGGTGAAGCCAGGGCCGTGTTCTCAGTTGCGAGGGGCCATGTTCTCACCATTGTTCTCAGCCCCCATTTTCGACATCGCCTTATTTCTCAAAGGTGTTCTCACTGATCCCTCTGTTCTCACCAGAAATCAGCAGTCCCTTTACGAACGAACATGCGGGTGTGGGTGTGGATTCGAGTGGAGCCATCCGTATGGGATGAAATTCAGATTAGAACACTGAGAACAGTGAGAACAGCCATATGAAATAAGGTGATTTTTGAACATCACACTGAGAACACGGTTGAAGGAAGTGAGAACATCTGGCCAAAAAGTGAGAACATCCAAACCTTCCTCGGTGTACCAAGGTTTGCAGCCATGGGTCCTGGGAACCTTGGTTAATCAGGCGGGCCACGGGGAGGTTCATTGGCATCGAAACCCCGAGGGGAGCACACCGCCGTGCTCCCTGTTTTTGCCGGAACAAAGTCCCCCCTCAATCCGAGCTGATGTTCACGTCCAGGACTACCGGCGGCATGACCGCTTGGCCCTGACGGCGAGCTTGAAGCCGCTCCAGCTCATGGAGGGTGCGGTAGAAACTCCGCTCCAACTGACCCTCGTGCCGCTGGAGGCGCTCAGCGTGGTGGCCGTCACCGACCGACGTGCTCAAGAACA
>Ga0316217_10003929_pt1 | contig 16485 bp, 11 predicted proteins | sample 1anoAmetaG_FD_203633 | JGI IMG/M metagenome (GOLD analysis project Ga0316217, IMG submission 203633) | Freshwater microbial communities from Trout Bog Lake, Wisconsin, USA - 1anoA | ecosystem: Environmental > Aquatic > Freshwater > Lake > Hypolimnion/Profundal zone | place: USA: Wisconsin...
ATCAAACACAGAGTATTTTGCAGACCAAATTTGAAATTTAGGTAAGTTGCTTTCCAACCATATGTTCTGCATTCGTGGGTATTACTGAATAATTTGTTGCAGTAAAAAGTATCTTTAGCATCAGCTGTAACCTAACTTATTATTTAGTTAGCCAACAAATACCTTTTGATAATAGGCAAAACCCTTTAGCTATATTCCGAGCAGTGAATCCAACTTACCCCCAATTATCAACTACTGCTCAGCTATCAACAAACTTAGTGTTTACCATTTTTACGGTCATCTTTTGCTTTTTTGGAAAAGGCATGAGTTAAAAACAAAATATTCATATAAAAAATGCTCAAAAACGCAATCATCTTGATTAACGGGACCATGATGCATAAATACCAGCATAAATTCAGCAGCTCAACAACTAGCTTTAAGTACATCGCATGAGAGCGGTTAGATTTTTGCTGTCTCCGATCAACATAAACATCCTCTCTGACCATTTATACCATTTATATTAGTAGTGATGTGGCCTTTAAGTTTAAAGTGATTTATGAGTCATTGATATGCGTTAGTATACACTGCGGTTAGTATAAAAGAGATCAATACGGCAACTAATTGAGAGGAGTGGCGAGTAGATGGTGGGAATCTTGCTTTTAGCCAAGTTCCTAATCTTACTCTTTTAGCTACTATTAAAAAATATGATTGATGACCTGCTAGTTTGTATATTTCTGCTGTGAAGATTGGGAGAGTAAGCTGGTCTTTGTAGAGTTGTATTTAAGATTGGTGTTACTTTTTGCCATTTTTTGGTACCTGCCTTCTAGTTTTCTTTGAAGCAATCTATTCTGATAGTCGATTTCATGGCGTATTCTCATATTGACTTCCAACATCTTTTCCTACCCCACCAGCAGCAATTATTCTAAGCTTTATTGGTTAGTTTTGCTTTTGGTCTCACTCTCTACTTTATTCAAATACCTATTTTTTTATAAAACACTTTTCTTTAACTACTTTACCATATTGTTCTCTTCTTTTTTGCTATCATTGTTCTTGATTAGTTGCCATTCTAGTGCTGTTTTCTCATCTTTCTACTTCCTTTCGAAAACTTCTCGCATTTTCAAGTCAAAAAATTTGTACTTATAGCTTCCAACAGATTCGTAGTATTAGAAACCTTGGGAGTACAGCTAAAGTAGGGCACATATATTGTCTTGAAGTGGCTAAATAGCAAGCTTTACAGCGATTTATCGATCTAAAAGCAGTTGGGCGTAATCACGAGGTAGTTCTATCTTTTTATATGAGTTCCTCATCGTATTTATTCGGATTATTAGATAATTGAGAGTATTTAATAAGTTCGAGATCATTGGTTTTCGATACTTTCTCAATCAACCAAACGAGTGCATTCATAACAGAAAAACGCATCGATATCAATCCTATATGCTTCAAGGTTGTGAGCATAGTTCTAGCTTTTTTAGTGATGGATCTTCGAAAGCAATAAGACAAGATAGTGTAAATTAACGAATCCTAGACATAATAGATCATATTAATCATATCGATTAATTAGCCTCATAGTAAATATTTATCGGATGAATAAAATCAATAAATACAAACTTTTATAATTAGCTGGTTTATATTTCAGATTACTTCTTCTCAAATCAAAGTTTTCCGATTGTTTTTGCCAGCACGTGAGCCATTGAACAAATAAGGCTTTTGACGAATGGGATATGCAAAAACTCATTAGGGCCGTGGGCGTTGGACTATGGGCCCAACACTCCTGTAACGACGAATTGAGCGCTTGGCCAAAGTTCTCTCAGGAATCCCATGAAAGGAATCGAGGCACCCTCTGCAATGGTGAGCTGCTTATTTTTGAAATAAATCTGACTGGCTTCTTCCAAAGCATTTTGTAAGGGTTCAGGGAATTCAGGCGTATTAAATCCATGTCCTGCTGCAACATCCCAGACTGTTACCTTTGCATTGTAGGGTGGATTTTAGGTCAAAGTTTTTATAAAGTAGGCTTTAGCATCCTCAGTGTTTTTTGTTGGCGGGATTCTAATAGAGTACTTGGCTTCAATGTAAGGCAACATAACGTTTCCGGCTTTGGCCAAAGTGGGGTAACCTTACAGTCCAGTTACAACTAGCTGCGGTTTCCAGCCGTTCAGCAGTAAGGTCTAAAGGATGTTAGGGCTGATTCTACCTAAACCTTCAACAACTGGGAAGGGTCTGACAGCAGATTCACCTAGTTCTTTAGCGCAGTCGTATAGCTCTTTGTACCTGTTTGGTGGCACATCAACCTAAAGCTCTTTAGACACGTATCCCGTTTATTGGTTTTAGAGCCTATCAGTGAGCAACCTGAGTATTCTGAAAGCATTTGGCACAATTCCTGAAGAAGAGCCACTATGAACACCTTAAGTTAGCACTTCAATTCTGATCTTTCCAACCAAATATCCTCTCAAAGTGGTTGTAATCCACAGTCGGCTGTAATCGAAAGCACCACTATCAAGGCAAAAGATCAACTTCGGTACACCGATTCTATCTTTGAGTTTTTATACATGTTTCTCTACATCACCAGTTCCTGACTATTCATCTCCTTAGATTATCAACACACAACCTAAATATAATCGCAATTACGAGGATGGGGAATTCCTTGGTCTTGCAGAGCCTTTATGGCGAGAATTGATCCATAAGCTGAGTATCCGTCATCTGCTCCTCCTCGTCCATAGAGTTTCTAAGGATTAGTTTCATTAGGGTATAAAACAGGGTTATAAGGACCATAGCCAAGCTCTTAATTCCATCCTTTGAAAGGTGGCTGTTTATCATAATGGCCGTAGAACAAGTAAGTTTCATCCACCTGCCCATCAACTTCGATGAAAATCAGAGGAGTCAGGTTGCTCGCACGGTCAGAGATGATTTCAGTCTTGACGCCTTTGATTCCGGAACTTTTAACCCAGCCTTAAACATGTTGTGCTGCTTTTTAGAGGTTATCCCATCCATGAGCATTCCACTATTAGGTAGTATGAAAGCTTTTGCTGACATTTTAGATTTTGATAAAGTCAACGAGACTCGGAAGGGCGGATTCCATGAACTACTTCTCGATAAACTGTCTGCATTTTTCACTGCTGAAACCAGGTTGCTCCATTTGTGAATATCTAAATAACTAATAGGAATTAATTCCAGCAGAATCACTTAGATCAATAATTGCCAATTTTAGACATATTCTAAGCTAAAATGCAAAAAAGGAATGTCTTACCACCTACACCCCAAGGCACGACTAAAGTCAAAGCTGTCCTCTATGAAAAGTATTCTTCTTAGTTGCTTGTTTTGATTACGTACCTTAGACGTGCTCCAAAAGCTGTAGAACATGTATTTGCTCCTTATGTTTTATTTTTGGCAGGTGAAAACCTGAATGAAGACAGAACAATCAAGCAAGCTCTGGAAAACCTCAGAAAGATAAAGCCTGTGTTCCCCTCTGATATGTCTGAAGTGCAAAAAAAACTTCTAGAGAGAATAATGGACATGTTAAACTTACAAAAGTTCTATAAGTTAGTTTGTGAGAACGAAAAGTGCTAAAAAAGTTTCAATAGTTTTCTGAAATCATTGTAAAAGTAAAGTTCTAAAACTACAATCCGCGCGTATACTTCATCTATAAAGCTAGATTTGATTAGACCTGAGTACTATATTACTTAGTTGTTGGGTAAATATGAAGCTCAAGTAGGAGTCGGCTAAAGATTCGGCTCTGAAGAACCTTATGAAAGCATTTTTTATAAACAGCCGAGGTTTACAGACAAAATTGCCGAATTGTGCCATTTGCGCAAAAATAATAAACACCGTGGAAATATTGCTTTGCTCGAGTACAATGGAAACTTCATTATTGGCAAAAGGTCTTACGCAGTGGCGAAGGACAATTATTTTGAAATTTGGGAAAAAAGCTAAGAATGTCATTTATATCCGTTTCCTGACAATCCACTGCTTTTCTAATCACGTAACTAATAATTTAATAAATTGCTTTAAGGGTTGAAAACTTAAAAAGGTGAATATTAGTCTAAGAAATAGTCAGAAAAATTAAGAGAAAACCCATACTTTAGAGAAACGAAACCAATTTTTGTTGAAGAGCCTAAATAAAAGGGAAAATCTTAGCCAGTTTAGATTTCTTCAGACTCATAAGATGATTTAAAAGACCTAAAAAGTAAAGAATAATAACTAAGGCTGAAAAAATTTCAAGGGCCAAGAGCCTAAAAAAAATCACTTTTTGTAAAATAAATGCCACATAAAGACCTAGGACAATAGACATATCAAGAATAGCAATAAGTGTAGGAACAATCATAATAATAACAGTCCTTAGCGAATTCACGATCATGGCAACAATCATAGCAATAAAAGCCATAGAAAGACTCATAATAATAATCTTTGTAAGAAAAACAAAAGCAGCAAAAGAAGTAAGCTGCACAAAAAGACACGGGAAGCTAAGCATAAAGCAAAGGATATCCTGCCAAACACAATGATTGGCGAAAAGTTTCATAAAGTATATCTGAGTCAAGCTAATCTGATTAGTAACCTGAGATCCATAAAGAAGCGCTTATGTATAAAACAGCGCCTCCTCAAACATTTGCACTGAAAAGGTCGTTTAGATTTTTGGGGCATTCAAAAAAAGTTACTTGTGCTTCCTTTAGCCAAGATTAGCTTTACATCATCACTGGAAGCGTAGACAGAACTATCAAATTATGGTGTCTTAGACTCAAAATTGTTTTAGCCACTTTTGAATCCCATATGAAAACTGTTTGGGATGTCCACTTTAATCCTTCTGGACTTTATTTTTTGAGTGGCGGAGCTGACGGAATGATGATGCTCTGGAAAACTGACCATCCTAAGCCTCAAAGAATATTCGCTCATAGAAGTGACATTTATAAGGTGCATTTTGCAAAAAATCCAAGCTACGCTATCTCTGGTGGAGAAGAAGGAATCCTTAGAATTTGGCATATAATAAAAGCCTAAATTGTAAAGGTAAATTTGATTTAATGCAGGTTATAAATACTGAATGCCCTATCATAAACTTTAGCTTGGGCCACTCTGGAGCATACATTTTGGTAGTATAAACAGATGGAAGAGTGACCCTTCATAACATCAAAAAAGGATTATTGGTCACTTCTTTTTATTTTGATTACAAAGGATCAGCTGATTCGCACCAAAAGAGACAGCCAATCCAGGATATCTGCTTTTCTTAAGATGAAAAGAGTATTGTTTGCGTCACTAATAAGCACATATTGCTGTATTTACTTTAATCTTTTTAAGTAGGGCCAAAGAATCTCAGTGATTACAACTAAATTGATGATTTGTTGAAGAATGACCAAAAAGGGCAAAAATTGGTTCATCCCTCTCTCGTGCTGATGTCATACGATAATCTTCGGTTTACCTTTTGCAGATTCAGACACAGAGGGATGCTACTGGTTGGAGGAACTAGGTATGAGCCTATCTGATCACGATCTTTGTAAATCTGTTATGATTAAAAGAGATAAATCACTCAGTTGACTGTGTACGTATTCACATAGTTGTTTTAATGAAGGGAGCCTATTTTTAGCTGTGGCTTTTTTATCAAGCTGACTCTTCCTTCAGCAAACCCTATTTTGGTTGCCACCTATTGACGCATCCGAGACTTTTGAAGGTCGAGTGGACGCTAATATTGAACTCCGATTTTGGAAGTTACTTCTTTGGTTGGTTGCTACTTTCTAATAAAGGGAGTAGACTAGTATTTTTTGTGAGCTATTAGGTCAATCTTTTTCTGGCCAAACACGTCAAACCTTTTTCGTTCATCTTGGGATTCTTTGTGAAATGGTTTGTTTTGGCTTCTATGGTAATAGTGGTAAGTAGATTTCAACCAATCTGGGTTGTCTGTGCTGATTTTACTAGATTAATCTATTCCTACGCGGGATGCACAAGATATTATTTTCTTTCGTTGAGCACGTCCAAATCGGAAATTTTACGTTGCCATCTCGACACTTTTCTGTTTGGCTCATCAGTTTATTCCCGATAGTTGGATTTTTTTGCGTATTTTTCTGTACTTGTTTCAAAAGCTTTCACGGGACCATGATAGTTTGAAGGCAACTAGCTAGGAGATAGCTTACTTTGAGAGGGTAGAGTTTTCCTGTGTTCATAATATAACTTCCTAAATATCAACTATTTAAAAGATTAGAAATTCGCAGAAATGAAGAACTGAAGGTGATAAAATAAAACTAAAGAAAGAAAGATTGTTATGTGAATCATGCTCAAAAGGAGCTTCGATAAATTTATTAAAGTTTCTTCTTTTTAGCGACAAATACTAGTTTCTTTTCAAATTATTATTGTTTTCTAAAATAATTGACAGTAAAAAGTGGGTCTTCCAGTGATCTAAATAACTTACAGCTTACATTCTAGGCGGCAAACGCTTTTCCTACCTCCTTTACATTGTTTTAAAAGGAGAAATATCCAAAGATTAAAAAGGGAGTGAGCTGTCCATTGTCCTTTTTTTGTTGAAGATGCCCTAATTCGATTTGTTTCTTATTCTTATCTGTTTGTTATTGGCTTTTCCTTAGCTTTCTTTCAAAACCTGGTTGGAAAGGTTAACGTGCGTCAATTTAGCTATTTTGACTTCATCTGAAGTAAAGGAAGTTGAAGGCATAGTCTAAAACTCTTGATTTTGCTTCTAAAAATCAGTGAAATTGAGATGATTGTAAGTTGGCGGAACTTACTCAAACATATTCTATTTAACCGCAGGCTGCTAAATGGTAGTTTTTCTGTTTTGTGTATAGACACTCTTGGAATGCTTTTTCTTTGCTTTATCTTTGAAAAGAGACTGATATTTGGTCTTATTCTCATGTGAAACCATCTCAGCAAGATGGCTTTGCCTGAAAAGTACTTTCTTTAGCGTGATTGATTCTTAAACCAAAGAAAAGAAATTGAGTAAGTTTAGCTTCCTGTCAACAGCAGAATCTGACAGCTTGAGACAAAACTCTTAAATGTCGCTGAGCAAAATTTTATACATTTTGGCAGTCAGGCTAGTAACTTTAGCTGTTACCTCTCGAACTTTATTCTGAGTCACCTACTCCTAACCAAACACGCATATAGGATTGATAGTTGCTAATACAATCCTTTTTTACTCAGGCTCATAATGGTAAACTCCATTGAAGTTGGCATAAGGCAGTGTGGTGATATTTTTATTTTGATGCTCTTTACTCAGCTGAGCTCTACTTCTATATAGATTGTTAGGATTTTAAGCCAAGATTTCGATAGTCTTGCTTACCTATATTTGCCCTTAAGTTAAGAGATAAAAGCATTCAGAGGAGTCTCCTTATTTGAAAACAAACTCATTCTTCTTGATTTCGAGAAGTTGTAGTCTCTATACCAAAAATTTGAGTTTAGAGTTCTAAAAGGCGTTGAAAATAGGTGTTTTCTTGAAGGTTTTGATGACCTGACTTATCTTTGCGTTGTAGAATAAAAAAAGAGCCTCATAGAATTAGTTTATTCCTATGACAAACACTAGGCTTTCATTCTTTGTAACTATCAATGTTTCGGTGTGCTTAGGCTAATCTAGTATAAGAGGTAAGTAATTGAGAATGGTATTCGGTTCTATTTTCTATTTAAGCTAAACTTAGTTAAACTATCTTATAGTTTATCTCCTCATAATAATTGACTTCGACTGACTTTATGAGAATGTTTTGGGATTAGCTTTGAATTTTTTGGCCTGCCTACCTACTTTCTATACAACCCTGTCTAGAATCTACCAGACTCCTTATCGCGTCTAAGACTAGCCATCTTAAAGCAAAGATCCTACCTCCCCTGATAATAGAATTCTCACCTTTTTCATAAGTTTGTCATGACTGGTCAAAAGATCACCTTCATTGTAAAGCTTCAATGTTCCTTATTTGATCATATGCTTTACAACATCGATTGAAAGTCTTTCACTCAGCTCTTTAAAGATCCTAAACTTTAATAGGTATTTTATTAAAATAGAATTCTAGACTGAGGTTCTATCTTCTGCCTTTTTTTAGATAACCCCTAAAATATTTTCAGGAATGTTGAAAGTGGCCTTGTGGGGGTTCAAGGTTTGTTGAAAGTGCTAAGAAGGATCTGTGGGGAAGGAAAGATAGCTCTCCTTCAGAGAGTACAATTTGCTTTACTAGAATCTCAGGAATGACTATTGGTCTGGTGATCTAGGTCCTGTTAATGTATTGGAGTCAGAAAGATTAACTTTAAACATTTTGGCCTTCAATAAAACTACTTGCTAATTATAGAATTACTATTCAATAAATTTAATTCGCACCATTACTCGATCTAGCTTTAACATTTCTCTTTTTAAATCTTATTGAGCTTTTTACAAGTATTGACAAACGATGGTAAATCAAGAATACTTTGAGTTAGGAGATGTTCCAATATGACTGTTTGATGTAAGCAAGCTTTCGATTCTTTGCTGGTTCTACAAAAAGGTTTTACAAAGGTTCTAAAGTCCTGGCAGAACATTTTGCGTATTGTTGCCGAAATTTCTATTTCCTCTATCTTCGAACCTATTCCCAAAACCAAAGCCATTCGGGTTTTCTTTTCTTTCTCCTAACTACTCTTAGCCTTTCATGATCATCATTCTGGCCCTTTCTCCTCCAAAGGTTTTGCTTGGATTGAATCCCCCAGATTCGCTATTAGAACCGTCAGTTTACAATTTAGGCTTTTTGAAAGGAGGGATTTATCTTCTTTCAAAGCTAGAAGGAGGATTCAAAGTCGTTGTATTGCTATTGATTGATTACACGTATTGAAAAAGTTCTTCATAGTTAATGATAGGGCCATTGAGGAAGGCGTTAAATTTGGCCCATTAAAGAGATTGCTGATCGGTTTTCTTGATTGTAGGAAGAAAGACTTTGTCGACAAAGTTACGAAGGGCTGCGACTAGCTTTTTCTAATTATTCATTGCTTTTATTAATAAAATACATAGAATTCCCTCTGACCATAAAAAGATCCCAAATTTATTTTTCCACCAATCGATAAATCAACTAATTAAATCATTTAATGAATAGCTATTGAATTTTAGAGTAAAAAAGAAATCATTCCCACTCTTCAATGTTGCTAGCATCAAAAATCATATAATTTTCGATGTTTAAGTATGTAAAGCTCTTTTGCCGAGGGAAGTACACTGAGTTCATTTGTTCAGACAGAAATAAATCCCATTAAAACTCCATGTCATTTATATAACTGAATTTCCTTATCTACAGAGGAGTTTTAATTCTAAGGCTGGTGTCTTTTTCAAGTAAGCTTTATAAAAGTTATTTCGCCTTTTTGTTGCCAATTTTTGATAGTTCAAGAGGCTTGTTGAGAATCTATTTGTAAATTTCGAAAGGATTCATGAGTTTTTAAGCAAAAGGAAGAGTCCCTGTTATAATTTCATATAAAACTATTCCAATTGACCAAACATCTACACTAAAACCATACTCTTTGCCTTCGATCATTTCTGGAGCCATGTAGTGTGGCAGGCCGATTATAGTTCTTGTCCTTTAATGCTTTTCTAGCTTCTTTGCGCAGCTTAAATCAGTTAACACAAGCTGTCCTTTGTGATTGATGATGATATCGAGAGGATTCAGGTTTCTATAGATGATATTTCTTGAATGAAGCTAGTTCATGGCGGCAGCCATTGAAGCTAGGATGTACTTGATTATGTTCTAAGGGACTATACCAAAATAGTTGATGATCTATGAGAGTTTATTGCCAGTTATGTACTCTAGAAAAATGTAATAATGGAACTAATCTTGCTGTGCCTTGTAATACCCACAGACATACTTGCTATTTATCCCAGCAAGCAATTACTTTTATCTTCGAATAAGCTTTTCGTCCAAAATTAAATTCTCTTTTTGTACTACTTGCTGTTTTTTCGTTTGAAAAGGCTAGTTCTAAGGTAGAAAACCTGTTATGCTTTGCTAGGTATTTATTATTTTATAAGATTTGGGATTTTCATAAGCTAGCTCAGTAACCTTTTCACTTTTATTAACATTTTGGAAAGTGCGGATGACCTTAGCTTTCTTGTTATAGATTTTCATAATGAACTAGTTGCCAAATTTCATATCTTGAACAATTAGGACTGTTGTATAAGGACTGGAAGGAACTAGCTTTGAATATTTACTTATGTTTCTTAAAGTTAAAGTTAGATTTTTGTAGATGGGCTGATTTATCAACTTTGTGTCTAGCTAATCACTCACAAAGTCATTTCCAAAACGAAGTATTTTTTTGAAATCTTTGATCAGAGCATAAGCAAAATAACCTCCTTCAGTCAAAATAATGTCATTCCCTAAAGGCTTGTCCCATGATTAAGCCAAATACTAAACACAATAAAGCTTGAGACTTCGATCAAAGTTGATTTCAGTTTAAAGGGGAATAAATAGATACATCGGCATCTCACCTTTTTTTGACAATATTTCAAATCTATTACCTTATTTTACATTGAATAATTGCAAAAGTAAAGAGTAATTGACATTTTGTAAGTTACTTAGATATTAATTCCTAAAGAGAGTCCATTTTAAATGATTAAAGAATAGAATACTTCTAAACTGATTGCCTAAATACTTTTTTATTTGAACCAACCCAATGCCATATACCTCAGTGTTTTATGTATTAGCGAAAGCTCTCCCCATTCTTTGTGACTTTTTGTTTTGCACCAGTTTTAAAAAAGCTGATTCTCCAAAATACTCATGTTAATGTAAATGAATAGCCTTCTTTTGCCTTATTGTAATGGTAATTGAACCTTTTTTGACTATGTAAAACGAATTGGCTTCTTGGTCCTACTCAAATAAATTTTCTCCCTTTTTAAGCTTGAATAGGAAAGTATTTTAAATTAGCAGCTCTTTCTGTTTGTTTGTCAAGTAATTGAAAAAATGAATATATCCAAATACCTTCCTTATATCCTATTTGAAATTTTGCATGTTTTGTTTTATAATCGGCAAGATAATCTCCTTTTTTATTTCGTAAATAATCGCAGCTGTAGAATATACGCGTACTGACTGCCCTCTAAGACATTGGTAGCAAAGACTATCGTGTCCAAAATATTCATTCTCTTACAATCTTTTAACTGGATTACAGTCGATTTCCAAAGCTATAATGCCTTTGTTTATGAGATAGAGCTTATCCGATGGATCGTGTTGTCGATAAACATAGTTATCTTTACTATAAATCCATTTAGTAAGGTGCTTAGAGCATTTTTTTCGAGTCTATTCAGAAAGAAAAGAAAGAAAGGAATGGCGTTAAAAGATTATATTCATCACTTATTGGTCTGAATCTTAGATTGGCAACTGCTATTTGGGTAACTTTGATTCTTTACATCTCAATTACAGCCTAGAAAAGTTTCCTCTGAATGCGAAAGTTTTGTTAGCTTTGTTATTTGTATTTGGAATGCTGCCCATAGAAAAACTTATAGAAATTCAAAAAACAAAAGAAATTAAGCTATTCATTCAAAGAATTTGAGAAGATAAGGAAGGTAAATAATCACCATGCCTTGGGGGCTCCCACCAATCCTTTTCGAATGATAAGCAAGATTACTGCCATATTATCGCAATCAGGGGAAATAATCTTACAATTTTAGATGATGCTACTGATAATTTTATTGGGGCTTTACTCCATCTCTAGTTTGTTATATTTCTAGAGAATTACATCAGTCTAGGTTAAATTGATGGTACTATTTATGATATTTGCATTGATTGAAATATACCGTCGGTTGAAAGAAGAATGAAATCGTCTCTGGCAGGGTCAATATCATAGCAAAGTGAATCAGGGATGCAGCTTAGAAAGGATTTAGGCTTTCCTTTCATGTTGTTCTAATAGTCCTAAAGATTCTATATAGTTGCAAAGATACTTTATATTCAAACTGCCCAAAACAGCGAGAAAGTGTGCATTTGCCCATTAGTCTATCATATTGAATGAATCCCCCAGCGTTTTCAATCCTCATTCGCTCATCTCCTCTGCTCTATCTTAAGAAAAAGATACAGGCAAATGATCGAGATTCAATTGATAAAGAACATCACTTCTCAAAGTGTATCCTTTGCAGTCTCCCAATGAAAAAGAGTACAAACGGCTTTAGACTATTAATATTACAAGGCCAGTTGCTCCACAAGTCATTGACAACTCAGGGTACTTTTTATAAAACTCATAATCTAGTTCAAAAAAAGTTCTGTTCATGAGAATTTTTATCATTTAGTTTATATCTCCAGCTTCATCTATCATTTTGGTCCAACTTTTGATTTTGTCTATCAGATTATCTTTAACATATTACATGCATTAAGAACCTCCATGACCATCAAAAACAGCAAATAAGCTGATAAGCTTCCATTAGCTGCCTCCAATATCTTATTCAATCAAAAGACCATCTTACATAGAAGGCCTTGAACCTATGTCGACTCCTTGACCGCTGTTGTACCTTTTAAGTTCAAAGAGCAAATTGCCTATTTTAAGCTGACTATGAAGAGATAGAGGATAGATTTTGCCAGGTTATATCTTGCTGAAAACCATTTCATGAGGAATCATTTTCTATCTCACAACCTGAGCCATAGGTTTTTTCGCTGAAAAGATGAAATCAGAGTCATTACCAAATACAAATGGTTACCAACCGATTTAAATGGAAAAGTCTGTTAAAGGTTCATTCAAAAAGTTGACATTAAGCCTTCTATATATCTTGTTTTATTCGTACCACTTTCTTGCTTAGCTACTTACTCTTAATAACTTTTATTTATCTTTTTCGTCAAAAGGAAACTACTTGAAATTATTGTACTCTGCAGCAAAAAGCTGATGTAAAGTTTTGATTCCATTGTATTCTAAAATGTCGCTTAAGTAGGCAATATGGTAAGTCATGCATATCTCCTCTATTTCGTTTATAGGCTAAGCATAAGAGAAGCTCACTGTGTAAGGGCCTATTGAAAACTGGTCGCCGTTTTTTATCTAGACCCCTTACTTAGGAATATTCATCCATGTGCCATTTTCACTTGCGAAATCTAAAACATCAAAATTTTTAAAACCATCGAATTTAAGTTGTGCATGTTTTGAAGATAACCCAGCCCCCTAAATCTGTAAAGTAAGTCCATAAAGTTTGGCATCTCCAGAACCCAATATTTCCCCATCTTTATGTGTAGTTATGTACAAAAACCTATTCTTGAAAATTCCTTAGATACAGCTGAGAGCATATTTAACGTTTAGTTCCTTGATTTCAGTGATATTTATTTTCTGCTGCATTACGTCAAAGTTGTCTTTTTTGAAGAAGTCCATTTTGTATTTACTAGCTTTCGTTGCTACTTTTTATTTATTTGAAGTCGGCTACTTCTTCACAGATGCTTGACGACCAGCATTACCTACTGTTACATTGTTTTTTTGGGCTTTATTGCCAGACGCCTGGCCGACTGTGTTCTTCATTTATTGAAATAAAATAGCTTAATTTTTATAAGTAGTGACTGTAACTTTAAAAGAACCATTTTTATGCATTGAATTTTTGTTTTTTCCTTTCTTTTGAAGATCTTAATATTTTTTAGTATTTTTTCTTCGACGGTAAAAGATTATGCTAATAATTTGTATGATATAAATGATTTGACATAAATGACTTTTAATTATTATTTATATATTAATGGTAAAGTTTTTTTTGCCTCTTCCAAAGAACTCAAAACTGCATCTGTAAGGTAAAAAGAAGAAAAAGGCCTTTGTAAATTGCAATGAGTCATTAGCGCATGATGTTTTCAAATTACTTAAGAAACTTCAGACTAGATAAATCCAGAAATCCATTAGAAAGATTAGAGAGTAAACTGATGAAGTATTGAAAAAGAAACATGAATCTCAATTTACCCTGCTGAAAGCAATCTCTAAAGTGAATCTAAAGAAAATTTCCTTATATGTTGTAAGCCTTAATCTGAATGTTGATTAGTAGCAACTTAAGGGTATTATCTCCAAACAGCCAGAAATCCAAGATTTATAGCTAAATGAAAGTGAACTGACCTTTTATAACCTTATTAAAAACAATAAACTGTTTAAGGACCAGATTTAAGATGCATAGAGACTAAGGAATGTAGTTAACTAAAAGAAAAAAGTGAAAAAATAGAAAGCTAAAATAAAGAAAAAGCATAAGATTTAACATAAAAACGAAAAGAAACTTAGCGAAGTTTCTGAACATTCAAACAAAATATAAAGCTAAAGCTAAAAATAAGTTTCTTTTAAGTAAAATGTAGATAACTTCTAACCAGAAATTAACATTCAATAAAAAACAAAGTTCATTCAAAAGGTGTTTGAAAAAATATAGAGAACATAGTTTAAAAAAACTGGCAGGAACAAATTTTTGAAGTAAAAATATGAACGAAAGCATTCAAACCATGGCAAATTCTAAAAGAAAATTGTGGTTTAACCTAAGAAAGAATAGCCATTTATACCCAAAAACAAATTTTAAAGATTAAATCATGGCCAACCTTTACACCCATCTTGGGCGGCGAAAAGAGAGAAGAAAAATGAAATGTTTATCCAACCTTTCCAAGGAAAACTCACTTTGTTATGAGATGAAGCATGATTCTTCCCCATTATAATTTATCGATTTTATTAAGAAATAACTTTTATCAATAAATGGATCAGTTAATAACTAGCCGCATTAACAAGCCATAAGAAATCACTTACTTGGATGATCTTTCGCCTTAAAAATTTGGAAGAAGCGCTTATGCTAATCTTGCCTATACGCCTAGTAAGTTAGCCACGAATGTTCTTTACAAAGAAGTATCTCAAATGAGAAAGATCTAAGAAAATGGAAGCAAAGCTCGAGAATACTAAGCCTTGAACCAAATACTCAAAGACAAACTAAGGCTTCTTCAAAACTAGAAATAAGGAATCTAACAGTCTTTAAGCCAGCAAATCGGTATGTACAAAAGAATGGTAGTTGAATTATAGCAAACACAAGAACAGAGAATAAAAAATTTGCAAACAATCTTCAATGAATAAGTACAAAAGTTCATCCTGGATAAGGAGTAAGAAGCAAAATATGTCCAATCTTAAAAGTAATTACTAGAAAATAGGATTTTTTAGCTAGAAGACATTATAGCTGAGCTAAAAGGATAGTTTGCCAAAAGGATTGCAATCTATGAGGAATTATCTAGATAGTATGAAAAGTTACAAATTTATTTGAAAAATAGTGAATAGCAACTAAACTAAGCTCAAAAAAGGCTGGCTTAAGAAAAATAGATAGCGCAAGCTTAAATTAGCTCATTAAATAACAGAATCTTTACAATTTAGGGAGATTTTAAAAATAAATTATAAAAATCCGCCTTAGAAAAGCAAAAGGAAATCTAAAATCTTTAAAGATTTCATCGTTGTTAAATTTAAAAGATTGAATCGAAAAGGACTCATGAACTAAATTTGAAAAACCAATAGTTAAAAGCCTTGGCTGCTACTTTTGAGGCATAGACCAAGAGATTAAACTAAGCTATTTCCAAGCAAGATGAATATATACAGGCATTAAATGAAAATTTGAGCAAAGAAAAGCAAAATATCCTCCAGATAACAAAAGACTTTACTATGCAAGTTGGAGCTTTGACTAATGAAAGAAATAAACTCAAAGAATAATACTAAAAACTACAACATAGCCTGGAGAAGTAAAAAGAGGAAATAAAGAAGAGCAAAAACGCATAAAGCCAGACTAAAAACTACTATTAAGGAGAAATAAACAAACTAAAGAAGGAGTATTAGCAAGCTTAACTTGCCTTTAAAAAGGAAAGAGAAAGACTATTCTTTTAAAATGATGATATGAGAAAATAAATTTCAATTTTACGCAAACATGCTGAGTCAAGTAAGAAAGTCTCAGATTAAAATGCCATACTATATAACTAAGTAAGGAATCTAAAAGATCTCTTGATGGAAACCTCAATTTAAATGCAAAGAATCAAAGACTAGTTCATTAGGCTGGCTACATAAAAAGAAAGTTTGATAATGAAACTACAATAGCTTGATTTTTAGAACTAAGCTCTTCACAAACTCATTGTTTAAAAGGAAGAAGAGAGCCGAGGTTGGCGATAGTCTTACTATAAATATCGTAGATGATTGTTTTTATATTCTTTGTCTAAGATATAATATGTCATTACTTTTACTAAAGCACAAAAGCTCGAAAGAAGTGATATAGAAAAGAGATAGAGTCAGCTTGATAGTCAATTTTTCTATGGATACTTTTCTTGTCTTTTTCAAAGATAAGAGTTTTGTTCACTTAACCAGGCATAGAGAAACATTAAAAGAAGGAAAATTATAGTTTGTACCGACTGACTATCTCAGGTCAAACGTTTAATCTCGCATCATATTACTAGGAACCAATGAGTAAAGTTGCCATCTATGCACAGTAATAGACGTGGAGTAAAACTATAGAATGTAAACAAGATAAATATCTAATAACAAGCCTTCTTTGTCTACAAAACATCACTTGGTAGAATCCTATGAAAAGGGAAATAAAAGCTTTTACCTGGTAAGAATAACAAAAAATGTTTAAAATGGGATTTCTGTAGAAGTTTT
>Ga0316217_10003930_pt1 | contig 16485 bp, 15 predicted proteins | sample 1anoAmetaG_FD_203633 | JGI IMG/M metagenome (GOLD analysis project Ga0316217, IMG submission 203633) | Freshwater microbial communities from Trout Bog Lake, Wisconsin, USA - 1anoA | ecosystem: Environmental > Aquatic > Freshwater > Lake > Hypolimnion/Profundal zone | place: USA: Wisconsin...
GCAAGAGTTTCGCCGATCATGACTGCTCGCTCCATCTTGGTGCCTTTAGCATTTTTGATGTCGCTTGCAGATGCAAGAGTTCGTCCTGCCGTATCATCGATCAACTGTGCGTAGATGAACTTGTTTGACTTGAACACCGCCAATCGAGGTCGTTCAGCAGTTCCTGAAACTCGAGCTCGAATTCGCTTGTGTCGTCGTTCTCGTTTTGAAATGTTTGAGTGTTTCATAAGATTACGCAGATTTCTTACCTTGTTTTCGTCGAATCACTTCTGTATCGTATCGGAATCCTTTCCCCTTGTAAGGTTCAGGTTTTTTGAGTGATCGAACGTAAGCAGCGAATTGACCGACTGACTCCTTGTCAATTCCACTGATGCTGATAAGGTTCTTTTCCGCTGTGACCGTAAGGCCTGCAGGAATAGGAAGTTTTACAGGATGTGAAAATCCGAGCGCGAGATCAAGAGAATTCCCCACCACAGCTGATTTGAAACCAACTCCTTCGAGGATCAATTTTTTCTCGAAACTTTTCATAACACCGTCCATCATGTTTCGAAGGTGTGAACCAACGGTTCCCCACAAACTTCGAATGAACACGTTATTTCCGTTCGTAGTTAAAATAATCGTATTGTCTTTTACTTCAATAGAAACTTCCTTGCGAAATGTTTTTGACAATTCGCCTTTTGCGCCTTTCACCGTTACCGTATCGCCTGATACCGTTACCGTTACTCCAGCGGGAATTTCAATTGGGTTTTTTGCTAGTCGTGACATATAAATAGTAAGTATGGGAAGTTGGCAATAGAAAAGTGTTTCCGAGAGAGACTCGCGCAGCGCGTCGAGCAACTTGGTACAATGCGCTCATGCGCCACCAAGTTGCGAGACCGCGAGCGCAGCAAAAATTTCGTGGAGCCGTCGCGCCAGCAGGCGGACCGAAATTTTATGCGTGTCTCTCTCGGGAATACTTTTCTATTGCCAACGAACCATTCCTTATCGTGTTACTACCAGATTTCGAAGAGCGCTTCCCCACCTACGTGTTCTTTGCGCGCCTCGTCACCCGTTAGAATTCCTTTTGGAGTAGAAAGCACCAAAAGACCTCGACCGTTTTTAACTAACTTCACATCATGCACTCCGAAATAAACTCGTCGTGATGATTTTGACACTCGTTTTACATCGTGGATTCGTGGCTTCTCATCAACATATGAGACTCCAAGCTCCAAGACGTCACCCTTATCCCGAGACTTTTTTGCATAAGAAGCAATGTAGCCTGCGTTAAAAAGTGTTTTTGCGATTTCTCCGGAAAGATTCGTGAAAGGAACGATGACCGCTGTCTTTCCCGCGTTTCCTCCGTTTTTAAGAGAGATCAGCAAGTTTGAAATTTTATCCATAAATTGTTCAGGTTCGGACTCGAAATAACTTTCGTGCCTTGCCTTAATTTGCTACCAAGATGACTTACGAACTCCTGGAATTTTTCCTTCATTCGCAAGTTCTCGGAACTTGATTCGGGAAAGACCGAAGTCTCGTAGGTAAGCTCTGCTTCGACCGGTAATGGCACAACGATTCTTATAACGACTTGGCGATGAATTTTTTGGAAGCTTCTGGAGTCCTTCGAGGTCCCCTGCCGCTTTCAAAGCTGCGCGTTTTACCGCGTATTTTGCAATCAATCGCTTTCGTTTTTCATTGCGCGCTAACACTGATGTTTTAGCCATGAATTGACGAGAGTGGTTTGCGTTCGAATTCTTAAAAAATTTATTTAAGAACCAAAAACAAATACCCTTGATTTGTTTTGTTAATATTCCTTTGTCAGGTTTTGCCATGTCTCGCAGAAATTCATTTTTGTCCTACAAAGTAAGGCTTAAATGGAGATGTGCGGATGTGAAAAACCCAAATGGGGAGCACGTGTGGTGCCGAGGAAATATAGCAAATATATGGGGGTATGTCAATCAAAAAGAGGCGCCTGCCTTCGGCAGGCGCCTCTTTTTGATTATTGCGTAATCGTCGCAACCACCTGCGTCGTTCCGTTCTGCTGCCCGATAGAAAAATCAGCACTGATCAAACTATGATTAGAAAGAAGCTTGGTCGCAGCAATCGTTTGAAGACTAGGAGACGCAACCGGAGATACTGGCACGGTATAGCCATCCTTTTTAAGAGCGGCGCTATAGTCAGCAGCAATGTTTGAAACTGTGTCTGTCTGAGTGTAAGTAATATCAGTCACTGGAACCGTTGTTCCAGGCACCGTTGTTTCCTTCAAAGAAACAATTTGTGAATCATCAGGAAATGCAATTCCTGCAGGAAACGCTTGTTCAGCAACCAACACGTCAGATGGATTAACCGTACTTGTCGACGGCGCAAGATTTACTTGCCAAGCACCATTAGTATTTACATTCGAAGGCAGTTGATTGAAAGAATTCGCTTGGGCCATAGCCATAGATCGCGCTCCAACTTCTGACGTAAGCGGCAGCAATTTCAAAGCACTGAAACCAAACGCTGCGACAATAAGTCCGATAATGATCGAAATAAGCACATCGAATCCAAGTCCAAAAATAAAAACATAAATCGCACGAAGCAAACTGACTTGATAATAGAAGCAGAACAGAGCGAAGAGAATTACTACTGCAAGGATGAAAACGATAATCCAAGGAACTCCGACTGCCATAAGCGCAAGAAGTGCAAACGTAATCACCGTTTTCATTCCTTGAAAAAGATTTGCTTTCGCAAGGGAGTGTCCTTCGATTTCAAAAACACGCGTTATCATATTTAAAATAACCGCACCGATAAAAGTAAGAATGAATAGAGCGACAAATCCCCAACCAATAAGAGCTGTTCCTGTGAAAGGAAGAATCATGGCTCGAGGATTAACCGACAATAAGACAGCTCCAATAAGTGAACCAACAACCAAAGCTAAAAGTCCAACAATAAAACTTGGATTTCGGAAAGAATGCTTCATCATAGCAAATGTGTTTTGTGCTGGCTGAGCAAGCGGGTTCGGTTGCATGGGAGCAGCTGCAGCTGCCGCGGCAGGTTGCATCATCGGCTGAGGCTGAGGTCGAAACTGTGTTTGAACAGGAGCTTGATACTGGGCTTGTGGCTGCGCCGGTTGCATCGGTTGTGGCTTAACGTACGGCTGCGCTTCGAAACGAACTTGCTGAGTTTCAATTTTTACTTGAGGTTGTTGTGGCTGTTGAACTGGCTGAATAGGTTGCGGCTGAACCTGTGGCTGGGGTTGGATTTGCGACTGAATTGGTCGAGTTAAGGGTTCAGCAACTGGCTGCGAAACAGGATGAGTAATTTCAGTAACAGAAGATGCAGCCATGAGCGGTTCTGCCGCAGGCAGAACCGCTGCTTTTGCAACCGGTGCACTTGTTGCTGGCATAAAATGAACAAACCCTTCTTCGATATCAGATGGATGCCAGCCATGTGCTTGGAGAAGATTTGATATTTGTTCCTTGGTCATTCCCGCTTGTAATTCCTCTTTAATAAAGTTGAGAAGCTCTTGGGTAATCATAATGGAATTAGTATAAGTTATAAAAAATATTTTGTATAGGTATTCTTAGGTTCCTGTGGCGATTCATAAAAAGAAAAAACCGCTCCGCGGTTTTTTCTTTTTAACTAATGTACGAATTCCGCAAAGTCAGAATACATATTCGACGTCGGCGTTATAAGAATTCCCGCCTGGCCTTGCTGGCTCGGATAGACTCCTTGAAATCCTCGCACGTCTTTGAGCTTTATCCTGTACTGACCCGAAACAGAGGTTTGATAAAGTACAGAAAGGTTGAAATATTGCTCTGTTCCGTTGGAAACTTTGTAATACGCACCATTGTCGACAACCGGAGCTAACGAATTAAGTGACGACATCATACTACTCCCCGTTTGCATGGAAACTTCAGTATTTGATGAATTGAATACTCCGAATTCGAATCCTGGGAATGAACTCCAACCCGACGTTACCGGGATGAAATAATCACTTCCGGAATTATTTGCCACCGCAAAATTAAGACTGTAATCCAAATAGGCTGTTGAACCAGATGCCGAGGTAACCTGTTGTGCGCTTGAAGCGTTTATAGTGATGCCAGAAGACGCTTGAGAACTAGCATTATTGATCGTAAAGTAACCATCTGAATAATCTTGAGCAGCCATCGTGAGTGGTGGCACATTACTCGAGTAAAGCACAACATGCATTTTGAATCCTCCACCATATTGGAAGTTTGGATAATTATAAATTGGTGAGTTAGGAATCGTTACCACTTCTTGACCATCATTGGCAGTAAGGTTTGAAGTCCAGGAACCTACCGTTGTTTGAGGAGTAACTCCCCATTCAGTTGAATTTTCCTTCGTGAAACTAATTCCCACTGAAGAATTTTGAGGAACATTGCAAGACTTCCACGTTACGGTCACTTGCTGGCCAGCTTGATAGATTTCTCCGCCGTTCGGCGAAAGAATGGTAATCGAAGGCTGACCTCCTGGCACGCAAGAAGTTGCACTCGCAGGGACAAGATTGTTCTGCACCACCGGCGCAGTGGGTGTAACCACTGCACCATGGGTATGGGTTGCAAGCTGAGTGATAAGAGTGCCCGTTATTGGTCCTAATATTCCATCGCTCGCGAGATAATGAAATGCCTGAAAAGCTTTTACCGACTGTTCTGTTGCAGCGTCATAGACCCCACTAATAGGACCATTGTAAAATTTAAGCTTCGTAAGTTCTTGCTGGTAGGTCGCAACTTGGGGACCCGTCGCGCCGAGTTTAATCGAGGGAGCCACTACTGCAGGAGTCGGCGAAGACGCAGGGCTCAACTGAGCATTCAATTGCGCATTCGGAAGCGTTTGAGCTCGCACCATTCCACCAGCCACAATGACCGCAACAAGAATCAATACGAACGATATGGTCTTTTTCATAGTGAATAAAATTCCAAAAAGATTAGATATTAAAAAAATGACTTAACCAGTGTGGCACCCCTTTGGGGCATCTGTCAACAAATAATTCGCGTAAAAAAATCCCACGAGTGGGATTATTGATTACTATTCTTTTACAAGTTGAAATGTTTTTGAACCGTTCTCAGTTAAACAAGTGATAACATAGACTCCTCTTGCAAAACTCCCTATCTCCAAAGATATCGGGTCAGCACTAACCAAGAACGTACGTACACGAAGAACCTCTCTACCCAACAAGTCTTTTATGCTTACTTCTACCGTTTGCGAAGGTACACTTCCCATAGAAAGCGACACATGGTCTCGCGCTGGATTTGGATATAAAGAAATACTCCCCAAACGTTGAAACCTTATATGAACGATATTCGAAAATGTTTTCCGACCGTTATAATCCACTTGCTGTAACTGATAATAATAATCGATATCACCTTCTACTTGGTAATCATCAAACATAAAATTCTCGAGGGTGGTGCTATTTCCCTGTCCGTCAACAAAGCCTATCGAATCAAACAAAGCTCCATCGAGACTTTTTGTAACAATAAATCCTTGATTATTTATTTCGAGATCCGTTGACCAGGAAACTTGAATGAAGGAATTATTTATTGCATCAGCAGTGAAATTTATAAGCTCAACAGGAAGTGCAATTGCCGAACCGGAAGCAACAGCAAAGTCCCCTCCTCCGCTATACGTTCCTCCAGGAACTTTAAGAGAGTGCTCCGTCCAATCAATGTACGAACACATATCAGACGCAACATTGCCCACAACAGTATCTACATAGTTGGTCCAAAGTCCTGAATTTGCGGGCGACCTCAAAATTCTCCTTGGCCCAGGGCCGCAAACATCACTCTGATTTTCCAAATACCCCACTACATTATATGTATCATTTGCAGGCAGTGAGATATTCCAACCCTTAAAACCAATGCATGAAAAATCAATTTGTTGCGGACGATTCCCGCCTGTGCAAACACCACCTTGCCAAGTACCCGAGAATCCTGTTGTGAAGTAGTGGGAATAATCAACAACGCCACTAGGAGTAATTAACTTTACCGAAACCACCCCGCCCCCTCCAACGAGCAACGAGAGGATTACGTCCAATCTTCTATAATCAACAGAACTCCCCGCAACAGGGAAAGCATACGTCGCTCCAACCAACGAAATATTTCTTGCAAGAGTACCTTGGGTTCCCACATTAAAAAACCGAGTCGAATCAAAACCACTTATTGCATTCTCGGAAAAACTTTTCACGTACCAAATGTAATTTGTCGAAATTGGTGAGGTGGGAGTGCTGAAGGTAGTAGTGAAACAATCCACGTTCGTATTCGCTTGGAGAGCGCCCAAGTTTTCCTTATACACGTTTCCGAGATGGGAGATACCAGAGAAATTACCGGAAATACTTGCCGAACCCGTTCCTACAAAGTGATCTTCCGAAAGCGAATCCGAGTCGTAAGTTCCACTGTTTGAAATTTGAGAAAGATACGTTCTTCCTGCAATGTTCTTAATGGCCCCGTTTACCGCGATAGAGATGGGACTCAAAGTATACAGCGTCGGATGAGTTGCGTCTTTGCCACAAACGGAAACTGTTCCATTTGTGGCTACGTAAAAAGTCCCTTGGCTTTCCGTATGTAAGTAAATCATCCACTGAAAGAGTGCGCATAAAAGTATCGTGCGTAAAAATTCGAAAAACTTTTTCATAGTATTTTATTTTTAAAGTTCAGAAATAGTTTGAGAGAAAATCTCTTCGGGACTTTTATATCATTTCGATAGTAAATAATTTCCTAAGAAAAAATAAATAAAAATGTAATTAAAATGCCGCACTTTTTAAGGTGCGGCTTCTTTTTCCCATGGCAAGGAAAAAAGAATTAACAAAGAACGATACATTAAAAATGAATTAACCTCCTACCATTATCTTAAAAGGGTCACCCATGATATGGCCCCTTCTATCAATTGGGGCAACTATCACAGCGCCCTTACCTTTCAGGTCCTGCAACGCATTGAAGTATTGCTTGTTGTCTTCGGGTTTTATTAAGCGCCTGCCTAATATATCCCAGGCAACTACCAGTTGGTCGAGCGGTGTTTTAGGTATATTGGTTATACCTGTTGCCACTCCTAAGGTTTTAAAAACTCTCTGAACCGAAACGGGATTATCTCCATTTACGCCTTCCAGTTGAGCCCACTCTGAGTACGTGGAACCTTGGGATAAACCATAAAAGGTGTAGCTGTAGTCAACCGAACCCGTACCCACATTATTTATAACAATAGGAACATCAATGGGGTTGTTGTTGTAGGATAGCTGAAAAGTTAAATCGGCTACCGTACCGCCGTCATTGCCAATAATAGTTGTTGTCAAATCTGTGTAAGACACAGAGTCTTCAACTATATCGGCAAGTACGGGATTAATGGCAGATATGCCTAGATTTGATAATGACGGTCCATACACCATAATTCCATTTTTACTTTTGTTGCCCAACCAGCCTGTCATCCAATGTCCACCTACGAGGTTCCCGAACACAAAGTCAGGCTCTGTAGTGTTAGCGGTAAGGCCACCGGTAACCAGCATGGAATCAATACTTCCTATGTTGTTGTCTTTTACATAAGCGTAAAGCTCTGACGTATCACCCGGCGTAATAGAATCATTAATACCTATAAAGGTGAATGTTGAGGGGTCAGTAGCGGAAAACACAGCAAAGGTTGGCTCGCCATCTTCAATTAAAGGTTTTGTGGTCACCAAAAATTGATTTGTCGTTGCGGTTAAGCCTGCAGCATTTCTCACCGCAACAGAAAATGTTGATGAAGAGGCAGGGCTCAGACCCTGTATACCTATTTGAAAATTCGCCGAGCCCGTTATGGCAAGGTTGTTCGAATCAATAGGGTCATCGTACTCGTCAAGCAGCGTCCATTTAACAATCTTCGAACCTGCAAACGTGCCGTCTGAGTTCGCGTGAATGTTTAATGTGGCAGCCGTTTGCGTTGAAGTGAAGTTAAGGAACGAATCGCTCGGATTACTCACTTGCAAGGTTCTTACCGAACTTTGTGTCGTGTCACTACCAATCGAATCCATTACAATAAATCTCACAACAAACAATGTGTAAGGCAGCCGGCCTGTGGCTGAATCTGAAATAGGCCCGTTAGTTGTGATCGTTCGCAACGCTGTCTGAGAGATAAGGTTTGCACCAGTACTATCAAGCAACTGAAACTTCCAATAGTTCAAACCAACATTGCCTAACGTCACATGCGCACTTGCGTACACCGCAGTTTGCGATGAATCAGTGCTTAATTCTGTAACGGTCGGAATGCCAGCCGAGTCGGTAGTAACGTAATACAAAGTAGTTGTAGCGTAGACAGGTATTAAGCTGTCATTCTGCGGAACCGATTTCAGTCTGAAAAAGTATTGGGCATTTGGCTGGAGCCCGCTTATCGTAAGCGAGTCAGAAAAAATACCGGTTACTAATTTAGAATTAGAGAAAGCAAGAAAGGAGGTTTGGCCAACTTTATTACCTTCTGCTGAAATTTTAGTAAGCGTTCCGTGCGCATTACCACTCACATATACCGTTGCGGTATATGGGTAACCAACAGATGTTGGAGCGTTAAATACAACTTGTGCCGGTTGTGCCGGGTTGGGCAGTGTCATAAATGTGTAACCTGTGCTTGTAGAATCCACTAAGGAGTCGGCAATGAGGGCTCCGAATTCATAATGATACGTTGTACTATCAATTAATGAATCCAAAGTAAACGGCACCGTAAGCGCAACTCCGTAGCCTTCGCCTGTTGCAGTAAGGGTATCACTGTGGCTCAGGTTAGCGGTTTTGTAATAACATACTACTTGCACTTGTTGCCCCGTATTCGCATACAGGTCTACTGAAACTCTTGCTGAGGTATTCGTAATACTGGTAGCAAAAGGGCTTGGAATAAGGGATGTTTGGGCTAACGCCGACATACCCATTAAACCAAAAACTAAAACGAGAAGGGTTGTTTTCATTTTTAACTATTTAATTTACGAGGGACACCAATAGGAGTCTTGAGAACTATAGCATATATAGTGTGTCATTGTCAAGTATTGAATTCGAAAGGCTAAACTGTTCGGAGAGGGGTGGAAATGGATGTTTTTCGAGTCGTGGACCTGTGGCATCACCCGGACCACGCGAAGAAAAACATCCATTTCCACCCCTCTCCTTCGGTCACTTTCATTCTCCTTGCCACACCTTCCCTTCCCTTGGTAAGATGTATCGTATGGAAACAAATAACAATCACGAACACGTGCAGCACACACATGAGCACCAACCCAAAAAAAGTTTTTTTGAAAAATATCAACTTTTTTTTGCAATTATTATTATCGCTATCCTTGCTATCGCAGCCTTTTTAATCGTCCACTTCGTCCCAAATAAAAACTCAGATTCGTCAGGAACAACGCAAGCCGAGCAAGTACCAACACAGGCTCAAACTCGAAAATTACTGATCGGCGTTGCAAAAGACATCGGACTCAACACAAAACAGTTTGCGGCCTGCCTCGATAACCATACCGAGACGCAAACTATTGCAAACGATGTAGCTCTTGCGCAGAAGTCAGGAGTACAAGGAACTCCAACATTCTTCATCGTCGAACGAACTTTCAAATCAGACGGATCAGTTGCGACTCAGAAGCAATTTGAAATTCTCGGAGCTCGAGACGAAACAACATTCTTGCAAGCAATCGCAGCCGGGAAATCTCCTGCAGATCAGCCTGCGCAACCCGCTGGCGCGCCAATTGTTCTTTCAAGCACAGATCACTTGATTGGACCTGCAAATGCAGCAGTCACGATTGTTGAATACGCAGATATTGATTGCCCATTCTGTAAAGCAGAAAAGCCAATCATCGACAACATTATGCAGACACATCCGGAATATGCATTAGTCTTCAGAAACTCACCGATCGTTCAGCTTCACCCTTGGGCCGAATACAAGGCCGAGGGCGACGAATGTGCAACCATGCTTGGCGGAAATACAGCATTCTGGAAATACTTAAATGCAACCATGAAAAGCTAGGAAGTCACAAAAACGCCGTCAGGCGTTTTTGTTTTGAGCTTTTTTCTGGTAAAATGTTTCCGTATGAAAAAATCAACCCGTTATATCATTTTATTTGGAGTTATCGCCATACTTATAGCATTATTTGTGTGGTACAAAACAGAACACGGAAAATATGACAACCTTGCAAATTGTTTAACCAAAGAAGGCGTAAAATTCTACGGAGCATTCTGGTGCCCTCACTGCCACGCCCAGAAACAGGAATTCGGAAAGTCTGCAACACTTCTTCCTTACATCGAATGTTCCAATCCTGACGGACAGAGCCAGGACCAGACATGTAACGATGCAAATATTACGACCTATCCAACATGGCAGTTCCCTAATCCTTTGACGCTTGCAGGAGCTTCAACTGATACGACCGTCGAGTGTAAAATTCCTTATACAAGTGATCAGCCTGGCGCATGCCAAGGCGCAGCGGCCGGTTCATGGGATACGATTACCAATGGTCGAGAATTCTTGAGCCCAAGCAAACCAACTCAAACAGGAACCACGTGGAACTTCCCTACCCTTACTCGATCAAGCGGTGACATGAGCGTTCAAATGCTTGGATCACTTGCGGATTGTCCAGTAGACTAATCAGCCTAAGAAATTATGCTTCAAACATTTAACACCCTCGTGGGCATTGGTATAATCATTACCATCATTACCGTCCTCACGATCATTGCCCTTGTCTTCTTAGGAGAAACAGATTCGAAGCTCTTTAAATTTATTAAACGGCACAGTCTTCCCTTCGGATTTATTTTGGCATTTGCTGGAGTGTTTGGAAGTCTCATGTATTCAGAAGTCTTCAACTTCGTCCCTTGTATCTTCTGCTGGTGGATCCGAATTTTCCTCTATCCTCAAGTTGCCATCCTCGGAGTTGCACTCTGGTACAAAGATACTCGCATGTGGTTTTCAAGCATTATCCTTTCTGTTATAGGACTTGGTTTCTCGATCTATCTCGTTCTGCTTCAGACAGGCACCATAGGTCCGAGTGCTGCGTGCTCAACTCTTGGAGTCTCGTGTGAAAAAATCGATGTGACCGTTTTCGGATGGCTTACCATCCCAATCATGAGTCTTATCTTTTTCATCGGAATCCTTGCACTCAGTTACATAGGACTTAAAAAGTCACATGAAAAAACCGCCTAGGCGGTTTTTTCATTACATAACTGTTGACCTATCTTGTGAACGGATTCGGGTTATCGATTACTTCTTGTGATTTCAAAGCATAGATAGTAGCAACAGAATTAGGAGTACTAACCCATCCCGCTCGAGCGCCTACATACCCCGCCGCTTTCAAAGCAGCTTGAATTGCGGGATTCTGTCCGTATTCAGGATAAGCAAAAGTCGTGATCGGATGACCAAGCTCTTGTTCGAGGCGAGCCTTGCTTTGTGTAATCTCAAACTGAACCTTGTCGGGGGTGATTGTTTTAAGATTTAGATGATCAACCGTATGCGAGCCTATTTCCATTCCAGCCTTATCCAAGGATATAATTTGATTCCAACTCATATAAGCAGGATATTTGCCATCTGCGTAACCTGTAATGATAAAAAACGTCGCGATAATGTGGTCCTTCTCAAGAACGGGGACTGCATACGTATATTGATTCTTCCAGCCATCATCAAAAGTAAGTACGACCGATTTTTCAGGAAGAGGTGTGTTATTAAGGATTGCCTGGACCAGCGTATTAAAAGTAATAGGGTGATAACCGTTGTTTTTCAAGTAATCCATTTGTTCGGAAAAGATCACAGGATCGACGCGGTAATGGGCATGCATTTCGTCTTCCGGTTTTGTCGGATCGAGGGGCGCAATTGAGTGGTAGACCAAGATGGGAATTTTGGAAAGAGAGGGGTTGACGAAAGGAGTAGCTGAAGTGTCCTGCGTCGGGGGGGCGCCCCCCCCCCCCCCCCGCCCCTCTGCCCAAACAATTCCGCCCACGACAATAATAGCAACCACTAATACCGCTATTATTCTAATATTCCGAGAATTTTGCATGGCTAGACTATATCAAAGTCTTTCGAAAAAGCAAAAACCACTCATAAATTTTTAATAAAGTCGTTTTTTGAACAAATTGCATTTACTTTCACAAATAATTTATAATATGCCCATGAAAGCTTTAATCATCGAAGACGACAAGGACACACAATTATTTCTTAAGGAGCGACTCGAGGAAAAATGTTTTGCTGTCGATACCGCAGACGATGGCGCCAAGGGCCTCACCTTAGGCAAAACCAACGATTACGACCTGATTCTTCTCGACTATTCCCTTCCGTACAAAAATGGATTCAGCGTTTGCAAGGAATTGCGAAGTCAGGCTCATTCGACACGGCCCCATACTCCCATCATTATGATCTCGGTCACGAATGAATCGCCCCATAAAATAGAGGGCTTCAATCTTGGAGCAGACGACTATGTAACCAAACCGTTCTTGTTTGATGAACTCTTTGCGAGAATCCAAGCCATTCTTCGCAGACCAAGTATCCGCCAAGAAAGCATCTTCAAACTCGACGATTTAACCCTCGACAGCAATACGCAAAAAGTCATGCGCGGCAAAGAATCGATTTACCTCACTCGAAAAGAATTCTCGCTTTTAGAATATCTTCTCAAAAATACAGGCAACGTCGTCTCTCGTGGAATGATTACTGAACATGTTTGGGACATGAATATTGATCCATTCTCAAACACTATTGAAATGCACATTTTGAACTTGCGCAAAAAGCTCGATCGCACTCGCAAGAAAAAACTGATTCATAGCCTACCTGGCCGAGGATATAAGATCGATCTCGAGAAATAGATTTACGCTTTATTTATTTTCTCCTCATTTTTTATTGAACAGCCTCGACTATACTTCGCTCGAAGTTATATCGTCGAATAACTTCAAAAAAGTAACACAATAAAAAAACCATTATGAATCTGCTTGCCCAGAATTTGCTTTCAAGCACTTCCGCTCGAACTAAGGCTTCTCTCGAGAAGCTTGCAATCGACCAATCAGCGTATCTGCCTTGGAGCGATTAGCTCACGACCGATCATATAAAATGAATACATCAAGATTACATAACACTCTCACCTATTTGGATACCAAGTGCTTGCAAGGTATTCATTTTATATATGGAGCACTTATTGCACCTAAATCAATAAACGAGGATTCTCGCCGTCAAGAATTTATTTTAAACATTATTCTGCTCGGAACCTTCTCTCTTTTGGTACTTCTCGATATATCTATTTTCATTTCCCAAATCACTGACGGTACGAACTACCACGGAGTTCCGTTTTGGCTTTTTTCTTGCATCGTTCTTGCGTGCGCTTTTCTTCTCTTTCTATCTCGTAAAGGATTTGTGAGGGCCGTCTCCTTCATTCTCTTAAGCATTTACTTTATTCTCACCATGTACAGCGTCTACCGCTGGAGCATTGTTTTACCGACCCTCATTCTCGGCTCCGTTTTGATTATTGTGATTTCAAGTATTCTTATCAATACCCGCTTCAGCTTTTTCGCAACCATCATCATCGGAACTACCGTCATCTGCATCACCCACTTCCAAATTCACGGCCACATTCCTGTCCATCTTTATTGGCAATCTGAACCGCTAAAAACAAAAGACGCCATTGAAATCGTCTTCATTCTTTTTCTCATCACCATTATTTCTTGGCTTTCCAACCGTGAAATGGAGCGCTCACTTCTCCGTGCCAGAATTTCCGAAAAAGCTCTAACCGAGGAACGAAATAACCTCGAAATAAAAGTCGAGGAACGAACCAAGGAACTAAAACAATTGCAAATGGAAAAAGTTTCCCAGTTATACCGCTTTGCAGAATTCGGAAAGCTTTCTTCCGGTATTTTCCACGATCTCATGAATCCCTTAAACGCCGTCATCATAAACGTCAGTCGCCTCGAATCAAATCCGCACGACCTTGAACATAACTTACCTGAGGCAAAACTTCATCTTGAAAAAGCTGTTCGAGCGAGCAAGCGAATGGAAAGTGTTTTTGGAACAATCAGAAAACAAATGCACGATAATGTCACAGAGGAAGTGTTTTCTCTCAACAAAGAACTTCGCGAAGCAGTAGACGCTCTTCAATATAAAGCTCGAACAGCAGACGTCATCTTAAAAGTAAAAGACCCCAAGGAGCTTCTATTCTTTGGAAATTCCCTAAAATTCTATCGCATTTCCCAGAATCTTATTTCAAACGCGATCGATTCATACGATTCCCTCCCTGAAGCTAAAAATCGAACTATTTATATCTCTCTCTTAAAACGTGACGACAACGCCGTTTTAAAAGTCACCGACTTCGGCTGTGGTATTTCCGAGGAAATACAATCAAAAATATTTGAAAGCTTTTTCACTACCAAATCTTACGAGAAAGGCATCGGCATCGGACTCTCCCAAACAAAAGAGTTCGTCGAGAAAGATCTGAAAGGAACCATCCACATCGAAAGCGCCGTCGGGCACGGAACATCTTTTAGCGTTGTTTTTAAACTTAACCACAAGTAACCATGGAACAAAAAATTAAAGAAACGATTCTCGAGGAACTAAAATTCATCGAGGCCAACCAGTCAGAAAATGGCGGGTTCTTAAGTCTGTCTTTTTCTGAAACAAATGACCTTTCGAACACTGCGTCTTCAGAGACAACGTTCCATATCTCTCTTATTCTTTCATGCCTGGATTCGCTGTCTCTTAAAAACGAACTCATAAAAAACATCCGAGACCGAGGCCTCATGTTTCTCTTGAAAGAAAAAAGCGGCATTTTCTCCTGGAATTATTGGCAAAGAAACAGCCTCGATTCAAAACGTTGCCCTTGCCCCGACGATCTCGACGACACATTTGCAGCTCTTGGATGTATCCAGAAACACTCTCCCGAAACCATAGACGAGAAAGCCATGGTTGATATTATTCGACTTCTTATTTCCTGCGAGGAAAAACCTGGAGGCCCTTATCACACATGGATTGTCGAAAGCACCGAACGCGCATCGTGGGAAGATATCGATATTGTCGTAAATGCCAATATTATGAACTTCTTAACACGGCAAGAAATCCAATTGCCAAACCTTTTAGAGTACTTCGAAACTGCTATTCAAAAAGAAGACTTTCGTTCTAAATATTATCAATCCCCCATTGTTGTGATTTACTTTATCGCGAAGTGGTACCAAGGCCCTCACATAAATACCCTTCGGGAAAAGATATTGCGTTTGCAGACACCACAAGGGACTTGGGGCAACATTCTAGAAACTTCTCTTGCTGTTTCAGCATTCCTAAAACTTAAAGGAGATCCAAAGGAAGTCGAGTCAGCCATCGTTTTTATCGCCGACAACATCGCCAATAACCACACACCCTATCCACTTTATGTAGAAGAAATTAGAAAATCTGAAACCACCAAGAAAAACATTTGGAGCGGATCTGCATGCTTGACCAGTTCTTATGCTGTTGAAGCTCTTTCCTTATATGAAAAAGCTTCAGCAGAGGATTCCTCCGTTTCGGTCAACGACTCAGCAGAGAACGCAAAGTACGCAACCATTGTTGTCAGTCTTACCAAGAACATCTTCAAAACAAGCTCTGAGATGATGCGCAGGCAACTTGATTTACAGATGGAAAACATTCTTACCCAAGACACTCGGCACGAGGTCACCCTTCTTCCCTTTTTCTTTTACAAAGGACTTTACCAAGATTTCAAATACGATCAAGCTTCGCGCGACGTTTTTGATTTAGGAGTAGCAAATCTTCTGGGTTGGATCGGTTATGGCATTTATGATGGAATTCTAGACCATGAAATCGAAAGCTCATTCCTATCTTTGGCAAATCGATGCGTCCAAGAAACGCGTTCATTACTCGAGGCGGTATTTTCAGAATCCTCTCGTACTATTCTCGACACCACCCTCAAAGGCATATCCGAGGCAACCTTATGGGAAAGTTCATCGTGCTACCTCAAGGAAATCTCCGGTGTTTTTACCATTCCTGAATCGCTGCCTGACTACGGAAACTACGAAGTGCTTGCCCAAAAATCCTTAGGTCACGCCTTGGGCTGTATGGCTCTTGGACTAACTATACACTGCTCAAGGAAGGTTGAGCTTGTTGAACATATCCGCATGTTTTTTACACATTACCTTATTGCGCGGCAACTCAACGATGACGCACACGACTGGTTTTCAGACTTTCAAAAAGGCTTTCTTAATCCTGTAACAGTACTACTGTTCAAAAAACTCAAACAAAAACAACCCTCTCGGATTGAAATTGATCTCACTAAAGACGAAGGGCTCTTGAAATCTATTTTTTGGAATGAAGTAATCGACTCAGTGACACCCCTTATAAAAAATCACGTAGCCATTTCAAAAAAGCATCTTGATGAAATAACCGTCTTGAAAGATAAAAGATATTTTTGTAACCTTTTGGATCGGATTGAAAAATCTGCAGAAGAAGCCGTGAAGGGACGCAACCAAACCCTTAAGTTCTTAAATGCTTACGAGTGAGTGCTTTTTCTTGTCTTTACTTGATTGTGCAGCATGTAAGAATACACCGCCGGCACAATCACAGCAATAATCA
>Ga0316217_10003932_pt1 | contig 16476 bp, 11 predicted proteins | sample 1anoAmetaG_FD_203633 | JGI IMG/M metagenome (GOLD analysis project Ga0316217, IMG submission 203633) | Freshwater microbial communities from Trout Bog Lake, Wisconsin, USA - 1anoA | ecosystem: Environmental > Aquatic > Freshwater > Lake > Hypolimnion/Profundal zone | place: USA: Wisconsin...
GCGACCAGCGCTTGGCCGCCGATATTCTGAATTCCTTCCTGGAAGAAACACCGCGCCAGATCCAGAAGCTGCGGGCGCTCTTGGAAGAGGGTCAAGCGCAGACCTGCGGACAGCAGGCCCACTCCATCAAGGGCGCGGCCGCCAATATCGGCGGCGAACGCTTGCGTCAGGTTGCGTGGGAGATGGAGAAGGCCGGAGACGCGGGGGACTTGGAAGCGATCGCCGACAGGATGGACAGCCTGGAGTCCCGCTTCCTGGAACTGCGCGCGGAGGCAGTCTTGCTTTGATTCAGCAACCTAGCTGGCGATTCCCGGGCGGGGAACCATCGATGCAGTGCATTGTCGAACTCCCCGGCGTCTTGGATGCTGTGTGTGTCAATCGATTCGGAACGAATCGACATCGAGCTGGCTTCTCCGCCTGATTTCTTGCCTGACAATGCCGATAGTATTCCCGTACTTCGCCAAGCCACCTACGGTTCGCTGCCGGAGAAGCCCGCGGCCTGGTCGAGTGCGTTCACGCGATTCTGGGTTTACGCTTCGGCGGCGCGCCAATCGAAACGGCAGCGAGGGCTGCCACAAACCGCTTCGAGAGAGCCTCTCGAAGCGGTGAGAAGGGCCATATGCGGGTTTGCATCATCGACGACAACGACATGAATCTTCTGCTGCTGGAGCAGATCGTCCTGAAGACCGGCGACAATCTGGAGATCGAGACCTTTCTCGATCCCGCCGAGGCGCTGGTTCGATGCGCCGAGCAAATGCCCGATCTGGTGCTGGTGGACTACATGATGCCGGGCATCGATGGCCATGAAGTGCTGCGCCATTTGCGCTCCCAGCCGGAAGCCCAGGATGTTCCGATCGTCATGGTGACCGCTGCCAACGACCGTTCGGTACGCCAGAAGGCTCTGGAATTGGGCGCGACGGATTTCATTGCCAAGCCCATCGAGCCCCTTGAAGTGAGGGCGCGGCTGACCAATCTGTTGGCGCTCCGGCGCAGCCACCTTCAACTCCTGGATCGCACCCTGGGACTGGCCGAGGCGGTGGAAGAGGCCACGAGAACCATTCACGACCGCGAAGAAGAGTTGATCGTCCGCTTGTCCAGGGCGGCCGAGTTTCGCGATCCGGAAACCGGCGCGCACATCGTGCGCATCGGCCATTACTCGCGCTTGATTGCCCTCAGGCTGGGCCTGGACGAGAACGAATGCGAGCTGATCGGACGCGCCGCGCCCATGCACGACGTGGGCAAGTTGGGCATTCCCGACAGCATTCTGCTCAAGCCTGGACGCCTCGATGCGGCGGAGATGGACATCATGAAGCAGCACTCGCGCATCGGACACTCGATCCTGGACGGAAGCGCTTCGAAGTTGATTCGCCTGGGCGCGACGATTGCCTTGACGCACCACGAAAAGTTCAATGGGCAAGGCTATCCGGACGGCCTCCAGGGCGAGGCGATCCCGCTCGCCGGGCGCATTGTGGCGGTGGCCGATGTCTTCGACGCGTTGACCAGCGTGCGCCCCTACAAGCCTGCATGGGAGATGGACAAAGCCCGCGAATACATTCGGGAAGCCAGCGCACAGCATTTCGATCCGCTCTGTGTCGACGCATTCATCGCCGCATGGGACGAAGTGCAGCGGATTCATGACCAGATCGTCGACCCGGACGAGGTTGCCCTGTGTGTTGCGCTCTGAATATCTCATCAATATGCGGGATTCCGCCTTGTCTCCTTTTCCCCTTTGCCGATGGAAGAAAAAAGCCATCGGCAGACCCCCACGATTGCGATAGGGATACTGGACGGGGAGTGGCAGAGAGCACGGATCGCCGTCCCAACTCCCCGTTGAGCTGCCTCGTCGCGAAGACGAATTCGCTTCAGGGAAAGAACTTGCGGCAGTGAGATAACCAAGGAGCACAGATGGAGATCGAAAGGCAGAGACCCGCAAGTTGGCGCTGGCTGGTGGTGGGGTCGGTGATCGTCTTCGGTGTCGCCCTGACTGTGGCCCTTTGGGTTTGGGGCCGCAGAGAAGTGTTGCGCACTTTCGATAGCTATTTCCAATCCGAGACCTTCTCCGACTCGACCCACCTGCGCTCCTATCTCGATGCCCGCCTGCTCTTCCTGGACGATCTGGCCCGCCACATCGAACTCGCCGATCGTCCTTCGCGGGAAGGCTTTGACGCCTTTGTCGCCACGGAGTTGGGCCGGGTCAAAGGCATTCAAGCGCTGGAATGGGCGCCGCTGGTCACCCGCAACCAGAGAGCCCTTCAGGAACCGGAGTTGCGCTCGATCGGAGGAACGGGTTTCACCGAACGGGGAAGCAAAGGCGAGTTGAAAGCCGAGCAGCCGCGCGAAACCTACTTTCCGGTTTTCTATCTGGACCCCATCAAGGGGAACGAGCCCGCCTTGGGATTCGACCTGGGCTCCAGCCCGGCCCGTCTGGCGGCGATCGAATCCGCCCGGGACTCCGGCCAGCCGCAAGCCACCGAGCCGCTTACCCTGGTGCAGGAAACCAAGGCCCAGGCGGGCTTCCTCATCTTTGTACCGGTCTACGCAAAGAATCTTCCCAGGGATACCGTGCCCGAGCGCCGGGCAGCCTTCCGCGGCGTCGTGCTGGGCGTCTTTCGCAGCGCCGATCTGCTGGCCGCCGCGCTGGGCCAGGTGAACGAGAGAAACCTGCGTATCGAACTCCAGGACCAGGCCGCTCCCTACAAAGGCGGGGCCTTTTATGTGTGGGGAGCGCCCGGACCCGGCGCTCGGACGCGCCCGTCCCTGCTCAGCCGATTCCTGCTGCCCAATCTGCCGGCCAGCGAAGTCAAGTTCTCCTTTGCCGGACGAAGCTGGATTTTGCGCAGCCGTCCGCAAGTTTCCTTCGTAGAGACCAACCTGCAAAAATCCCCTTGGCAGTTGGTCCCGGCGGGGCTGGGTTTGACGGTCCTTCTGACCATCATTCTCCACCTGCTCTACACCCAGAAGCAGCGCGCCGAAACGCTGGTCCAGGCACGCAGCCGGGAATTGGTGGAGAGTCTGGAGAAACTCGGCCACCGCGAGTCCGACCTGCGCTCCCTGCTCAACTCCACGGCCGAGGCCATTTACGGCATCGACATGCAGGGCTGCTGCACATTTTGCAATCGGGCGCTCTTGACCATGATGGGTTATCCGGATCAAGACGCTCTGGTCGGCCGCAACATGCACGATCTGCTCCACCACTCCTTGGCCGACGGAAGACCTCTCCCTGTCGAGGAATGCCGAATCTTCAAGGCCTTTCGCCTGGGGCGGGCCGTTCACGTGGAAGACGAGGTCCTATGGCGCGCCGATGGAACGTGCTTCCCGGCCGAATACTGGTCGTTCCCCCAGCGCAACGAGGGGAAAGTCGTCGGCGCCGTGGTGACTTTCATCGACATTACCGAGCGGCGGCGCAACGAAGCGGAGATTCGCCGGCAACAGGCCATGATCGGCAGCCTGCTCGATTCCATTCCCGACCCCATCTTCTTCAAAGATCTGGATGGAGTCTATATGGGGTGCAACCCCGCCTTTGCCGAATACGTGGGGCGCGGCAAAGAGGAGATTGTCGGCAGCACGGACTATGAGATTTTCGAGCGCGCCGCCGCGGACAGTTTCCGCCGGGAAGATCGGCTGATGCTCGAAGAGCTTCAACCCCGCCACATCGACGAGTGGATCACTTACCCCGACGGCCGACGGACCCTGCAAGACACCCTCAAAACGCCCTACTACGGACCTTCCGGCGAGTTGGTGGGCTTGCTGGGCATCTCTCGCGAGATCACCGCGCGCAAGCTGGCCGAAGACGCCCGCCACGAGATGGAACAGCGCCTGAGTTACGCCCTGGACGTCACCGGCGAAGGCATCTGGGACTGGAACATCCAGACCGGAAAGGTCATCCACAACGCGCGCTGGCGTCAGATTCTCGGCCTGACCACCAACTTTTTCGACCACTCCCTTCTGGAATTCTCCATGCGGATTCTGGACGAGGATCGTCCCGCCGTCGAGGAGAAGCTGCGCGCCTGCATCGAGGGCCACTCCGATTACCAGAGCCGTCACCGCATGTTGCGCGAAGATGGAACAGTCATTTGGGTCCAGGACCGCGGCAGCGTGGTGGCTCGGGATGCCGCCGGACACCCCACGCGCGTGGTGGGCGCCATGGCCGACATCACCCCGTTGGTGGAGGCGGATACCACCCGAAAGGCCTCTGAAACCCAGTTGCGTCAGGCCTTGGAGACCACCCGCCAGCTGAACCAGCGGCTGCGCGAAGAGACCGAGCGGGCCAACGCGGCCAGCGCCGCCAAATCCGAGTTCCTGGCCAACATGAGCCACGAGATTCGCACCCCCATGAATGGCGTCATCGGCATGACCGGCCTGCTGCTGGATACGAATCTGACCGACGAGCAAAAACGCTTTGCCGAGAGCGTGCGGGCCAGCGGTGAAGCCTTGCTGATCCTGATCAACGACATTCTGGACTTCTCCAAGATCGAAGCCCGGAAGCTGGAGTTGGAGGCCGTGGACTTCGACCTGCAATCCCTGCTCGACAACCTGACCGGCGGGGTGGCGCCGCAGGCCTTCGCCAAAGGGCTGGAGCTGATCCTGGGATTCGACCCCGATGTGCCCACACGGCTGCACGGCGATGCCGGTCGGTTGCGCCAGATTCTCACCAATCTGCTGGGAAACGCGGTCAAGTTCACGGCCAAGGGAGAAGTGGCGCTGCGCGCATCGCTGGACGAATTGGAGCCCTCCAGTTGCCTCTTGTCCTTCACCGTCAGCGATACCGGCATCGGCATCCCCCCCGCCCATATCGATACCATCTTCGACAAGTTCAGCCAGGTCGATGCTTCGACCACACGCAAGTTCGGCGGCACCGGCCTGGGCCTGGCCATCTCAAGACATCTGGCCGAGCTGATGGGAGGAAGCATCACGGTCGTCAGCCAGGAGGGCAAGGGCTCGCAGTTCCGCGCCACCGTGCGCCTGGATCTGGCGACGCAAGCTGCCCGCATCCGGCCGGGAGGCCCTCGGCAGGGCCGCCTGCGCGACCTGCACGCCCTGATTGTGGATGACAACGCCACGACCCGCGCGGTGCTGCGCACGCAAATGGAGGCCTGGGGAATGCGCGTCAGCGAAGCCGACAGCGCCTCCCGAGCGCTCACCGCGCTCTATGCGGCATTGCAGGACGGCACGCGCTTCCACCTCGCGGCCATCGACATGCAGATGCCGGGCATGGACGGCGAGGCGCTGGGCCGCGCCATGCGCGCCGACGGGCGGCTGGCCGAAATCCCGATCGTCATGCTGACCACGCCCGGTCCCCGCCACGACGCCCAGCATTGCAAGCAGATCGGATTTGCCCATTATGTGAACAAGCCGATTCGCCGCGACGATCTGCTCCATCAGCTCTGCGCCGCACTGCCCCCGGCGGAGGGCGCCGCGCCGCTCCCGGCAACCGCGCCGGCCAAGCCGAATACAGACCAACCGCGGCCGTTGCCCTTTGCCAATGCCCGCATCCTGGTTGCCGAGGACAATTCCACCAACCAGTTGGTGGCGCTCGGCATCTTGAAGAAATTCGGGGCCCGCGCCGACGCCGTGGGCAATGGCGCGGAGGCGGTGAAATCGCTGGAAACCACGCCCTACGATCTGGTGTTGATGGATATGCGCATGCCGGAGATGGACGGCGTGGAGGCCACGCGGCGCATTCGCAACCCGAATTCGTCCGTCCTGAATCGCCAGATCCCGATCCTGGCCATGACCGCCAACGTGCAGCAATCGGACCGGACGACATGCATCGAGGCAGGGATGAACGGATTCATTCCCAAGCCGGTTTCGCCGGCCGAGGTACGTGCGGCGCTGGAACGGTGGCTCCCGCCGGAATGCAGGCAATAACCTGACCCGCTCAGCCGCGCGGCTCTTCCTCGCGCCCGGCAATCAGCACCGGAATCCCGTTCACGATCGGGTACGCACGGCCACAGGCGGCGCACACCAGCCGCGCCTCATCCAGACAAAGCGTGCCCAGGCAAGCCGGGCACGCCAGTTGGTCCAGTACGGTGGGATCGAAAAAGTGGTTGGGCTCGGCCTGCATCGCGGCGGCTACTGAACCGTCTCATCGGCGGCTGCGGCGACCGGGGCGCGATGATCCGCCTTGGCCGTCTTGGTCGCGGCAACCCGCTGGGGGTGGCTGGCGAACCCGGCTTCGATGCGCGAGATGGTGTTGGCCTGGGCAAACTCGTAGGCCACGCGGATGCCATTGTAGATGGCGCGATCGTTCGACGAACCGTGGCCGATGATGCAGATGCCCCGCACCCCGAGCAGCGGCGCTCCACCGTACTCCCGATAATCCAGGCGGTGGCGGAACTCGTTGAAGGCGCGCCGCGACAGCAGGGCTCCCACCTGGGCGGTCACCGTGCGCTTGAGCGACTCGCGCAGCACGTCGCGCACAAAGCGGCCCACGCCCTCGCAGGTCTTCAGCGCCACGTTGCCCACAAAACCGTCGCAGACGATCACGTCGGCTTGCCCCGAGAAGATGTCGCGGCCCTCGACGTTGCCGATGAACTTGATGGGCAGCGCCTTGAGCAGCGGAAAGGCCTCACGGGTCAGTTCGTTGCCTTTGGATTCTTCTTCGCCGATGGAGAGCAGGCCCACGCGCGGCTCGTCGATCTTGAGCACGGTACGTGCGTAGATCTCGCCCATTACCGCGAACTGCGCCAGATTCTGCGCCTTGCAGTCCACATTGGCGCCCACGTCCAGCAGAACGCAGGGATTTCCCGTCGAGCTGGGCATGGGGGAGGCCAGCGCCGGACGATCCACACCGGGCAGCGCGCCCAGCACCATCTTGGCCGTGGCCATGGCCGCGCCGGTGTTGCCCGCGGTCACAAAACCAGCGGCCAATCCCTCGCGCACCATCTTCAGGCCCACGCGCATGGAGCTGTCCTTCTTGCTCCGCACTGCCTGGGCCGCCTTTTCCTCCATCAGGATGCGTTCCGAGGCATGGTGGATCACGATGGGCAGATCTTCGTTGCCAAGCTGCTCGTCGAGAAGATCGTGCAGCTCCGCCTCGGGCCCCACCAGGTGGACCCTGACCGGCAGCGCGCGGCAGGCAAGGATCGCCCCGCGAATCTCCGCCTCGGGAGCTTTGTCTGTACCTACGGCGTCGAGAACAATGTCGATGAGCATCGGAAGCCCAGTTTACTTCGCGGCTTCTTTGACGTCCAGAACGGCGCGGCCCTTATACGCTCCGCACTTGGGGCAGGCGTGATGGGGCAGCTTCTTCTCCTGGCAGGAGGGGCAGATGGAGACGCCTACGGCCGTGAGAAAGTCGTGAGAACGGCGAATGGCGGTGCGGCGCGTCGAATGGCGCCGTTTCGGATTAGGCATGGCAAAATTCCTTTCGTGTCTCCGCTTCCTTCAGTCCCTGCCGGTTTCAAGCCACACGGGGAGTTTTGGCTGCCTTCCGGCACTGGGCGGAGCACCCTCAATCTCTTGGGGTTATTTTTTCAGGACTTGATCCGGTTGCGTAACCCAGCCAGCGCTTCCCAGCGGGGGTCGCTCGGACCCACTTCGCAGGCACACGCCGTACTGTTGCGGTTTTCGCCGCAGCGCGGGCAAAGTCCCTTGCAGTCCGGCTTGCAGAGGGTCTTGACAGGCAGGGCCAATAGCACCTGCTCGCGCAGCACGTCCTCAAGCAACAAACTGTCCTTTTGATAATAACCGATTTCCGTCTCCACCGCTGTAATCGACCGTTCCGGGGACTCGGAATCGGCTCCCGCCGGGCGGAAGATCAGGTCGAAATCCGCCTCCAGGGGAATCTCCACCGGCTCCACGCAGCGCGCGCAAGGGACCTGAAACTGGCCCGCAAACCGCCCTCGCAGCCGGATGTCGGCCACAATGTCCTTGGGACCGCGATGCTCGTGCAGCACCTCGGCCTGGCCGGAGGCGGCCAGATCGCCCGCCTGCTCGGCTTCCCCGCCGAAATCGATCGCCCCCGGAGCCAGCCCCAGGTCGAACTCGATCGCTTCCCGCTCCAGTTCGCTTACCTTGAATTCCATGGTATGAGCCTACGGCGCTGCCTCCCGCCCGTCAATGCGCAACCTGCGCCCATCTCCGAATCGCCCGCCGTCAGGGCAGGGATTTGAGCTTCTCGCGCACGTCGGGAGCGCTCTTGGAATTCGGAGACAAGGCGAGAAACTTCTCAAAAGCGTCTCGTGCTTCGCCCTTCCGCTGCAAGTTGAGGTAGGCGTCTCCCAGGTTCAGATAGGCGACCGGGCGCTTCGGGTCGAGGGCAATGGTCTTCAAAAACCACGCGGCCGCCTGCTCGTACTGGCCAAGCCGATAGAACGCGAAGCCCGCATTGTTGGCAAAGAGCGCGCTGGCCGGTTGCATTCTGGAGGCGTCGCCAAACTTGGCGGCGGCGTCCGCATAGCGCTTTTCCTTGTACAGCCTCATGCCCTCGTCGTTGGCGGCGGCCGCCGTGTCGGACGGCGCTTTGGGCGGGACTCCCTGAGTTACGCCGGCATTGGCCGTCGCCGAAGGCGCGCCGGTCACATCGGCCGGCGTCCCCTGCTTCAACTGCGCCTGGGCCGTGGCGAGTTGCTTGCGGAGATCTTCGTTCTTCTGCTCTTCTTCCCGCATCTGGCCGCGAAGCTGCTCCAACTCAGCGTTCATCTTGATCGCCGCGTCGTCGAGTTGCGCCGAATCTCCGGTCAGGAATTCGGTCTCATGCTTCAGGTTGAAGATGAAGTCTCCGCCTTCGGAGCCAGGAAGGCTGCCAAAGACGGGGGTCTGCTGCGACAAGGCCGAGACGGCCGGCGCGACGTAGGCCGCAAGCTCGGATGCGGTAATCACGCCGTCGCCATTCATGTCGGCGCGACCGTCGAGCCCTTGCAGCAGCGTCCAGGTAAAGACCGAGTGGCCGTTGGGGCCGTTGTCCGCCACTTGCTGGTCCGCTCCGCCGGCGGTGAACATCTGGCGGGCTTCGCGACGGGAGATTTCGTTGAGGTAATTCTGCGAGGGCAGGGATACGCCGCCGCGGGTCAGCGCCAGCCCGCTGTAGCAGGAGTCCATGACGAAGAGAACGTGCTTCGCCGGGATGGCTTCCGAGATGTCCTGGAAGTTGGTCATCGAGACGGCGGTGCCTTCGAAATCCGTCAGGTCGGCGTCCACCGGGATGATGTAGCCAAGGTCCCGGCCCGAGGCCAGCTTGCGCGTCGCGCCGTGCCCCGCAAAGAACACAAAGACGCGATCCTCGTGCTGCACCATGGTCGGATCGCCCAACTTGTCGCCCAGCAGGGAGAGAATGTTCTGCCGCGTGGCCTGCCCGTCGAGCAGCGTAAATACGTGGTCCGGCTTGAAGCCGTATTTCTGGACGAGAAGATCCTTCACACCCTGCGCATCGTGGGCCGCATATTGCAGCTTCTGCCAGTTCACGTAGTCGTCGATGCCGATAATCGCCGCCCAGCTTTCGCGATAGGGCTGAGCCGCGGGCGGAGGCACAGGCGCCTCGGGCTGATCGCTTCGCGTTTCCGCAACCCCGAAGGCCGTCCCGTTCCAAGTGACAAAGTTGTAGCCCTCGGCCTTGAGGGTGTCGATCACCACCGGAAGCGCTTCCAGGCCGACCTTGTGGATGTCGTGAAACAGGATAATACCGCGCTGCTCCTTCTCGACCTCGCCGATGACCCGCTGCGCCACGGAGTTCGGCACTGGATCGGCCCAATCCTCCGAGTCCACGTTCCAGATCACCGTCTTCATCTTGTCGGCCTGAATCTCCGTCAGGATGTTCTGGTTAGCCGCGCCGTAGGGGGGTCGAAACAGAACCGGCGGCGTCTTCAGCACCTGGGTCAGGATTTCGCTGGTGTAATCGATCTCTTTGGTGAGAGCGGCCTGATCGAGCTTGGGTAGAACCGGATGGGTATACGTGTGGTTGCCGATAAACGAACCCGACTCCAGAATCCTGTTGCTGATGACGGCCCCTGCGCCCAACTTGACCTCGCCCTTGTCGTTGGAGGTCCCCACGTTTTGGCCAATCTCGAAGAAGACGGCATGAAGTCCGTATTTCTTCAGGATGGCCAGGACCTGATCGGTGTAGCGCGGATGCGGACCGTCGTCGAAGGTCAGGGCGACCGTCTTGGGAGGAAGCTCGGTGCCGAAGATTTCCAGCTTGCTCTTGGCCTCCGCTCCGCCGCGCGACTCCGCCGGAGGAAGCTGCGGTTCGGATTCCCTGAGGATCGCCTCGCGATCGTATTTTGTCTTCAGAAAGGCAACGTAGTGTTCCCAGGCCTCGCGGTGAACAACCATGCCGCGCCCCTGAAGCCCGGAAAGAATCTGCGCGACCTCATTTTGATAAAGCCTGTGGATCTTCTCCAGGGCGGCGGCATCGCCGGCGATGCGCTTGCGCAGCGAGGCGCTGGGCGCTTCGCCGGGAGAAGCGCTGACCAGCCCATCCAGGACATCGCGAAAGGCCAGCTTGTCCGCATCGCGATAACCGGCTTTGCTTTCCAACCGAGCGAGGAAAGCGGCAACAAGCGGCGAACCTTGCCGCCCGAGATCGGCGCGAAGCTCCTCTTCCAGCTTGGCCAGGCGCTCGCCGTTTTCTTCGAAGAGTATCCACGCCGCGGTGCGAACCCGTGCGCGGTTTCCCTCGTCGAGCGCGGCCGAGCCGTCCATGAGCACAATCACTTTGCGGTAGGCGGCCAGGACATCGTCCATGGTGGCTGCGATGGCAGCGGCATTGCCGGCGGAGGGAACGGATTGGGGCGCAGGTGGAAGGGACTGGGCCGCGGAAAACCCGCAAAACGACAGAACAGCCAATGCGGCGGAGAGCGGCAGACAACGCATACGCATGAGAACACCCTGAGAAGGAGGTTATGTACGAGGGTACTCCAGCAGGCGACAGAAGCGGGGCGCGCGGCAGACCGAGCGGGCAGAACTCCGCGAGCCATGGCGCAACCGAGCCGGTGAGCGCCGTATCATCGACTCAGGAAAGACAAAATGACTTCAGCCCCGCTCTCCTACGCCTCTTTGCGCATCCGCGAAGCCACCGCCGCCGACAGCGAGCGTCTCATCGCTCTGGTCAACGCCGCCTTTTCCACCGAGACCTTCCTCGAAGGCACGCGCACCGACGAAGCCCGCCTGGCTGCGTCCATGGAAAAGGGCTCTTTGCTGGCGGCCGAGGACGGGTCCGGCAGGCTGCTCGCCTCGGTTTACGTGGAGGTGCGCGGTCGGCGCGGCTACCTGGGCATGTTGGCGGTCGATCCCGCGCACCAGGGCGGCGGACTCGCCCGCCGGATTGTGGCCGCCGCCGAGGATCGCTTGCGCCAGCAGGGGTGCGAGGGCGTCGACATCGGCGTGCTCAGCCTGCGCCCCGAACTGCTTCCCATCTATCGCCGCTTCGGGTATGTCGAGACCGGCACGGAGCCGTTCCACTTCCCCCGCACCTTCAAGGAAGATGTCCCCTGCCACTGCATCCTGATGTCGAAGGCGCTATAGACGTTCAATGCAGCGTCTGGGATTTGGAAAAGCAATGTTGAACAATGCTCGCGGGGCAACTTCCATCCAAGCTGGCGTTCAATAATCGGCGAAATCCCGAACCAGATGTGCCACGGCCGCTCCGTGCCCCATCCTTGCGCCTTCTTGCTGGCGCAAGGGTGGGAAACCACGACTCTCAACCTGCTCCCGCCTGAAAAGGCAGCGGCCCCCTTTGGCGCGCGGCCGCGCAATTCTCCGCCGCCGCTATTTCAAGCTGCTGCGCGCTATGGTAGCCTCCGGGTGAGAGGCCTCGGCGCTTCCCAGCCCTTTCCGCCGATGCCCGCTTCGAACGCCACCTTCGGGGAGACATTCGCATGAGCGCCGTCAAATACGACCTGGCTGTTATCGGTTCCGGGCCCTCCGGACAGCGCGCCGCCGTGGCTGCCTCCAAGATGAAGAAGCGGGTGGTCGTCGTGGAAGCCCGCTCGGTGGTGGGCGGCGTCTGCATCAACACCGGCACCATTCCCTCCAAGACCATGCGCGAGGCCGTGCTCCACCTCTCCGGCTATAACTACAAGTCCATCTACGGCATGAACTACCGGGTCAAAGAGAAGATCACCATGGTCGACCTGGCCTTCCGCGTCCAGGCGGTCATCAAGACCGAAGTGGACGTGACCGAGGCCCAACTCTCGCGCAACGGCATCGACGTGGTGCATGGCATCGCCCGCTTCCTCGATCCCCACCAGATTCGCATCGAAGGCCCGCAGGGCGAGTCCACACTGGAGGCCGAGCGCATCGTCCTGGCCGTGGGCACGCGACCGGCCGCCTCCGCGAAGGTGCCCATCAACGGGCGCACCATCGTCAATAGCGACCAGATTCTGGACCTGCCCGAGCTGCCCCGTTCGCTGATCGTGGTCGGCGGCGGCGTGATCGGCGTCGAATACGCCTGCATGTTCGCCGTGCTGGGCGTGCGCGTCACCCTGGTCGAAAAACGCGACCGGTTGCTCGAATTCGCGGATCGCGAGATCGTCGAGGCCCTCAGCTATCACCTGCGCGACGCCCGCGTCACCCTCAGGCTGGGCGAGGAAGTCGAGAGCGTGGAAGAAACCTCGCCGGGCACGGTGATCGCCAATCTGCAAAGCAAGAAGAAGATCTCCGGCGATGCACTGCTCTTTGCCGTGGGACGCCAGGGCAACGTCGAGGACCTGAATCTGGCCGCGGCCGGCCTGGAAGCCGACAACCGCGGGCGCATCCCGGTCGACGAGCACTACCAGACCAAGGCCGAGCACATCTTCGCCGTAGGCGACGTGATCGGCTTCCCCTCGCTGGCCTCGGTCTCAATGGAACAGGGCCGCATCGCCGCCGCCCGCGCCTTCGACGACCGCGCCACCACCTCCAACCCCAGCTTCTATCCCTACGGCATCTACACCATCCCGGAGATCAGCTTCATTGGCAAGACCGAGGAGCAGTTGACCGGAGAAGACGTGCCTTACGAAGTGGGCATGGCCTACTACCGCGAGACCGCGCGCGGGCAGATTCGCGGCGACACCACGGGTCGGCTGAAGCTGATCTTCCACCGCGACACCCGCAAGGTGCTGGGCGTGCACATCATCGGCGAGGAAGCCAGCGAACTGGTGCACATCGGCCAGGCGGTCATGGTGCTGGGCGGCACGGTGGACTACTTCATCGAAAATGTCTTCAACTATCCCACCCTGGCGGAGTGCTACAAGGTAGCCGCCTTCAACGGCCTGGGCCGCCTGCACCGCTACCAGGCAGGATAGTCCGGCTCCGTTGAAGCAGCCCCCAGCCGCACCAAGAGCTGGGAGCTAAAAGCTAATAGCTAAAGGCTAATAGCTGAACGCAACCCCGGAGGGCATCCAATGACCACCGCCATCGGCGTCGTCATCACCGAACACATCGTGACCGGACTTCTTGAAGAGCAGCGCCTGTCCGGCGAACTGCTGCGCTACCCCAACGGCGTCGACGAGTTGGACGCGCTCACCGCCATCCCTGCCAGCGAACTGGTCGAGGTGATGGCCACGCACATCGCCACGCTGGCCGCCGGCGCTGCCAGTCCCATCGACGCCATCGGCGTGGCCGTGCCTGGAATCGTCCGCTCCGGCGTGGTCGAGGACTCGCCAAACCTGACCCAGATTAAAGGCATGAGGCTGGCCGCCGAGTTGGCCCGCGTGCTTGCCGCCCGCGGCATTGCCGCGCCGGTGCATGTGGCCAACGACGCCGACGCCATCGCCGCCGGGGTCGCCGCCCAATACGGCCAGCTCGATCGACTCACCCGCGTCTGGACCCTCGGCAACGGCATCGGCTACGGGCGCTGGCCTTATGTCGACGGCATCTGGGAGGGCGGCCACGTCACCGTCAGCCTGGACCCCAAGGAGCGCTACTGCGGCTGCGGCGGCGTGGGCCACCTGGAAGGCATCATGGGCTACCGCGCCATGCGCTTGCGCTTCCTGGACATGGAGCCGGAAGAGGTCTTCGCCAACGCCCGCCAGGGAGATCGCCGCTGCCGCGAGTTTGTCGATCTCTGGCACCGCGCGCTGGCCGCCGCCACCGCCTCGTTCATCCACCTGGCCGGACCGGGGCGCTTCTACTTCACCGGGCACAACGTGGGCTTCCTGGAGCTGCCGCTGTTGCGCAGCCATCTGGAAACCATGGTCAAGATGAGCCCGCTGCAAAGCTACTCGCTGGAGATTCTGCCCCCCGACGATGCGACTGCTCTGCTGGGCGCAGGCGTCTCGGCGCTGCGGGCACTCACGGCTTAGCAGGCTCGCTGCAAAGCAACTCCCGCTTTGGCGGCGATCTGAACGCTGGCCCCGACAGCATTGGTGTAACGGACCAGGAAAGACAGGCTGATCGGCTTGCTGCCGCGCACAATCTGAGCAATGTACGGTTGCGAGACCTTGAGTGTTGCAGCGAGTTCCTGCTGCGTCAGATTTGCTTGCTGACGTGCGCGAACCAGTCCGAGGCCCGGTCATGAAATAACCAAGAACCGCTGTGCCCCATTCATCCACAGTTTTATCGTGGATGGGTGGGATGCCACGAACCTCAATCCGCTTTTGGGGGCCGGGGATTCGATGAAGCTGACGGCGAGCTATAATGCCAACAACCAGCTTGCCCAGTGGGGCGCGACCGCGATGACCTACGACTTGAACGGCAGCACGCTCTCGGACGGCACGAACAGCTACGTCTGGGATGCGCGCAACCGGCTGGCCGCGGCCAATAACAACGGTGCGAGCTTCAGCTACGACCCGCTGGGCCGCCGCGTGAGTAAGACGGTGATGAGCACGACCACCAACTTCCTCTACGACGGCGTGAATGCGATGCAGGAGTTTGGCACGCTACCCACGGCCAACCTATTAACAGGCGGCATCGACGAGCGCTTCCAGCGCACCACGGCGACCGAGACCGACGACTACCTGACCGACGCGCTGGGCAGCACGATGCAATTGACCAACGCAAGCGGCGCGTTGGAGGAGCAATACAGCTACGGCCCGTACGGAATGCTGAGCGCATCGGGCGGGACGACGGCCAACAGCTACACCTACACCGGCCGCGAAACCGACGGCCTCGGCATCGACTACTACCGCGCCAGATACTACAACCCGCAAACAGGTAGGTTCCTCAGCGAGGATCCGCTGGGTTTTGCAGGCAGCGGTCCGAATCTTTATGCTTATGCAGGCGACAGTCCGACAAATGAAATTGACCCGTCGGGAGAGTTTGGTGATTTTAAGTGGTACGGACAGTATTGTGGACCGGGATGGACAGGGGGACGCTGGGAACAATATGATCCAAGCCATGACTTTAAGACATTAGGCATCGTTCCAATAATGGCGTCCACTTGGTCAGGGCCTGTCCAAATTGGCGGAACGGCAACGGCTGTGCTTTATTATGGCGAACCAGACGATGCATTGGATGCTGCGTGTCAGACGCACGATCAGTGCTATTACCACTGTCGAGCGGATTATAAGTGTGATAAGGCAGCGCGAAAGAACTGCATGACGCGATGCAACCAGGCACTAGGAGAGGGCGCCGCGAATTCAGGTATATCAGGTCCGAGAGAATGGGCACTCGAGAGGTTCATGAAAAACTTCGGCGCTTCCGATTCGCTTGTTGGTCCAAACGATCCATCTTGCAAATGCAAGAAATAACGGAGCCGAGATGAGACGTTTCAAGCACGTCATTCGAATTGCAGTGTTCCCAATTTCGCATCTCTTCTTGTGTCTTCTCGCTTACCTACTTGGAGGGACGGATAACTGGAATTGGATGTTTATTATCATTCTTGATTTTCCAATTGCATATATACGGGAATGGTGTAAGTTATCACTGTTCACGGGATGGAGTCTGACAATATATGGAACTGTATGGTGGCTGTGCATCGGTGTCGCATTGTCATTCATCATCGAGTGGTTCAAGCGCAGAAAAAGGCATAGGGTACTTGACACGAAAGGTGAGTAACTCCAGGCCTTGTTGGGAAAAGAGACCACACTGTTGTTTGAACGCGAACGGGCGGATCGTATAAAAGGGGATGTTGCCCAGGTCCCGCTTTTGGGATCTGGGCAACACCTACGATTCGAGGTCATCGGTTATGACGGTCTCCGCGACATTTGCAATTGACGAAGTGTCGAATCCCATCGTACTACCGGGCCAGATACTACAACCCGGCGACAGGAAGGTTCCTCAGCGAAGACCCGATGGGGTTTGCGGGAAGTGGTCCAAATCTCTATGCCTACGCAGGAGACGACCCTACAGACTTAAACGATCCATCTGGAGAGCAAGCCTTTCCCGTTCCAACACCTCCTGCCCCAGGCCCGGTTCTTGTCCCACCACTTAGCCCAGCCCCTTCACCTGGGTATCCTATATTTAGTTGGATTGGATGGAGTCTATTTTTTCGGGAATTCCGGCTTTGTAGTGGGTAGCGGGCGTGGAAGAGGGCATGTCTGGCAGAATATTTGGCATGCAGGATCACGAGTTGTACGCGGCGATATTGGGCATCCAGAGTCCTTGGCGGGTGGAGTC
>Ga0316217_10003933_pt1 | contig 16470 bp, 9 predicted proteins | sample 1anoAmetaG_FD_203633 | JGI IMG/M metagenome (GOLD analysis project Ga0316217, IMG submission 203633) | Freshwater microbial communities from Trout Bog Lake, Wisconsin, USA - 1anoA | ecosystem: Environmental > Aquatic > Freshwater > Lake > Hypolimnion/Profundal zone | place: USA: Wisconsin...
GTTTCTAAACACCAGGTGCCGGTTTTCCGAACGTCCTGGACCCAGCCCGCTGGTACCTGGTGGATATGGTGTACCAGCCTCTTTTTGACTGGCGGCATACGCCAAACCGATCTGGAAACTTCGTTGACGGAACTTGGTCAGGCACACTGACGATCACTGCCACGGGATCAAACCTCGTGGCGATTGCCGTCGATGACGATGGTAACAAAGGAATCAGTAATCCATTCGATCTGGTCGTCCCGATCGGTCTTCCTTCAATCACTTCGCAGCCTCAGCCAGTGTCGGCCTATCCTGGGACCGCTGTGACCTTTGAGGTGGTTGCCACAGGAAGCGGGCCTATGTACTACCAGTGGCAGTTCAATGGCGTGAATATTGCGGCTGCCACAAATAGTACCTTGATACTCAGCAACGTGCAGGTGGCCAACGCCGGGATTTACGAAGTGCTCGTTAGTAACGACTCTGGAACGATACCTAGCACTGAGGCGAGCTTGGGGCTGTTATCCACGGTGATTGCCTGGGGGGACAACCGCGCCGGGCAGACCAATGTGCCGATGGGCTTGGTCGATGTTCAGGCTATAGGCACAGGCGGCGCGCATACTTTGGCGCTGATGGCGGACGGGGGCGTGACGGCTTGGGGCGCCAACGGCTATGGCCAGACCGACTTGCCGCCAGGATTGAGTAATGCGGTGGCCGTCGCCGCGGGCGACTCCCACAGTATGGCTCTTAAATCTGATGGCACAATCGTTTGCTGGGGAAATAATAACTGGGGACAGACGACCGTGCCGCTGGGCCTCAGTAATGTGCTCGCGATCGCCTGTGGGGCCTTCCATAATCTTGCCCTGCAGCCAAACGGAGCCGTAATGGGCTGGGGAAATGACACCGACGGTCAGATCGACATTCCAACTGGAGTAAGCGACATCGTCGCGATTAGCGGAGGATACGCACATAGTCTTGCCTTGAGGCAAGACGGAACCGTCTTTGCCTGGGGATATGGAGAGGACGGGGAAACGGTTGTGCCCAATGGCCTTGGCCCAGTGAAGGGTATCTCCGCTGGATGGTATCACAATCTCGCTCTCAGAAATGACGGGACTGTGGCCGCTTGGGGGGACAATAGCTTCGGACAGATCAACGTTCCAGTCGGTTTGAGCAATGTTGTGGCGGTGGCGGCGGGCGGGTATCACAGCTTGGCGTTAAGGAACGATGGGAACGTCGTTGTTTGGGGCACCAATTCATATGGCCAGGCGACCGTGCCGCCAACCGCGACGAATGCGATGGCCCTCGCGGGTGGATGTAACCACAGCGTTGCGCTCGTGAGCGTTGGCAGCAATGGCTGGCCTCGCATTTTGCGACAACCGATAAATGTAAGCGCAAACGTTGGCATGATGGCTACATTCTCGATAGCCGCCTCCGGGGCGTTACCTCTCAACTATCAATGGCGATTAAATGGCGACAATTTGCCCGGCGCAACTGCGGTGATCCTGGCACTTACGAATCTTCAGACAACTGACGGTGGGGGCTATGACGTAGTGGTGAGCAACGGAGTCGGCAGTGCGACCAGTGACGTTGCGGTGCTGATCGTGGATAGACTGGAAATTTTGGCGCAGCCATCCGACCGGTGGGCGTTTCCTGGTGGCAGCGTAACCTTCTCTGTCGGCGCTGTTTCCGCTGGCATTTTGAGATTCCAATGGGAGAAGGACGGCACAGCGATCAGCGGAGCGACTAACGCGGACTTGACGATCGCAAACGTGCAGGCCACAGACGCAGGCATTTTCAGGGTGGCAGTGAGAGACGCCTTCCGGAGTCTGGAAAGCGCGGGGGCATCGTTGCGGGTAACTGGAACGCCTATTATCGTATCGAGCTCCGCGGATGCTGGCCCAGGAACCCTCCGTACGGCCATTAACCAGGCCAATGCCCAGATGGGCATGGATGCAATCGTCTTCAATATCCAGAGCGCCGGCGTCCAATCGATCGCGCCAGCGACGCCCCTGCCCGCGATCATCGACGCGCTGGTGATCGATGGGTATACCCAGCCCGGCGCCACGTCCGGCAAACTGGCTTCGCCGAACGTGCCCACGCTTTTGATCCAACTAACTGGCACCAATACCGTGACGATCTGCAGTGGCTTGGACATTATGGCCTCGAACTGCGTGATACGCGGATTGATTGTTAATGGTTTTGGTGCGTCGGGTCTGACGATGCGGAATTCGGCATCTGGTTGCCGTATTCAGGGTAACTATATAGGCGTGGATGCCACTGGCACGATTCGGTCGAGCAACGGTTTGGAGGGTGTATACTCCTTCGGACCGGGCAACCTCATTGGAGGAAAAGGACCGGGAGAAGGGAACGTGATCTCCGGCAACGCCTTGTCCGGAGTCAGAATTGACGCCTCTGCAAACCAAGTTCTGGGGAACTTCATCGGGACGGACATTACAGGAACCAATGCGCTGGGAAATCTAAGTGATGGCGTGACCCTCAGCGACTCCGGGCAGAACAGTATCATCGGAGGTGCGAACGCGGGAAGTGGGAATTTGATCTCCGGCAATGGCGCAAACGGGGTATCCATTTGGAGCGGTTCCAGTGGCAACGTTGTTCAAGGCAATTTGGTGGGCGTGGATGTCTCGGGTTTGCGAGCATTGCAAAACACGAACTCCGGGGTTAGCCTAGAATGTCCCAGCAACTTGGTGGGAGGGGCGACGGTCGTGGCGCGCAACATTCTCTCCGGCAACGGCTTGGGTGGCATCCAACTGAACGGTTTGGAGTGCTCGAACAACGTCATTCAGGGTAACTATATCGGCGCGGATATATCTGGAACGAAGACGGTCGGGAACGGAGAGGAGGGAATCCTGCTTTGGGCGGGTCCTGGTAATGTCATCGGGGGACGCGGACCTGGGGAAGGCAACATTATTGCGGGTAATCACGGGATTGGGATAAGAGTCTATCTCGGGGCGCAGTGGACCAGGATTCAAGGCAATAGTGTTGGCACGGACATCATGGGCGCGATGAACCTTGGGAACTGGGGACCAGGAATATACATTGCGGACGCGGAACACTCGGTCGTCGGCGGCACCGCGCCCGGTGAAGGTAATCGGGTCTATCACAACGGGGGGGCCGGGATCAGAATCGGACCCGGCACGAATAACGCCATGCGGGCCAACAGCATTTTTGGCAACGGTGCCTTGGGTATCGACCTGGGCGGGGACGGCGTCACAGCGAACCATGTCGGCGGCCCGATCCGTGGGGCTAATGAATATCAGAACTACCCGGTGTTGATGTCTGCGGTAAACGGGACCAACATCGCCATCGAAGGCACGCTGAACAGCGCGGCGGGCACTGCTTACCAACTGGACTTCTTCGGCAACGACGCCCCGGACGCCAGCGGGTATGGCCAGGGGCAGGTCTATATTGGCAGCGTTGCCGTTACGACCGATGGCAGCGGTAGCGCGAGTTTCACTTTCTCGCCGACGCGGGTGATTCCGCCGGGCCACTGGATCACCGCGACGGCCACCGATCCCTGGGGCAACACCTCGGAGTTTTGCGCGGCCGTACCAGTGGGTTCCTCCCTTGATATACTCGTCCAACCGGCAAGCCAAGTCGTGTCGCCCGGCGCAAGCGCGATTTTCAGCGTGAACGCGCGGGGCGTGAGGCCGTTGACCTACCAGTGGCAAAAGGACGGGGTTGTGCTAAGCGGTGCGACAAATGCGTCGTTGACCATTACCAACATCCAGGCAAATGATGCCGGTACCTACTGGGTAGTCGTGAGTGATGCAAGCGGAAGCGTGACCAGCACCCCGGCGATCTTGAGTGTCGCCGCAGCTCCCGTCGCCATCGTCGTCACCAATTCGGCCGACAGCGGACCCGGCAGTTTGCGCGAAGCCATCAACGCAGCCAACAACACGCTTGGCTCGGTCCAGATCACGTTCAGAATAGCGGGCGCAGGGGTGAGGACTATTGCGCCGCAGACCCCCCTGCCGGCCTTAACGACGCCGATCGAAATCGATGGCTACAGTCAGCCCGGCGCGGCGCCGGGGCAACTTGCCTCGACGAACCTGCCCATTCTCTTGATCCAACTCACCGGCACAAACACGGTCACGGTGTGTGATGGTTTGGACATTATGACCTCGAACTGCGTCATCCGGGGCTTGGTGGTAAACAGTTTCGGGGGGGTGGGCGTCGGATTGCTGAGTGGAGCGGCGGGGAGCCGGATTGAGGGGAACTACATCGGCACTGACGCTGGCGGCGGCCTCGCCATAGGCAACCACGGGGGCGGCGTGACGGTCGGCGGCGGCGCCCAAAGCAGTATCGGCGGCACGGTCGTGGGCAGTGGAAACCTGATCTCGGGTAATGGCGCGGATGGGATTTCGGTCTGGAGCGGTTCAAGCAGCAATGTATTTCAAGGCAACTTGATTGGTGTCGATGCCACAGGGTTACGGGGGCTGAAAAATACCTACTCGGGAATCAGCTTCAGATGCGCCGGCAACATTGTGGGTGGGGAGGCCGCAGGCGCACGCAACATTCTCTCCGGAAACGGCTTCGGTGGTATTCAACTGAACGGTGTAGAGTGCTCGAACAACGTCATTCAGGGGAACTTCATCGGCGCCGATATAACTGGCACAAACGCGGTCGGGAATGGGGAGGAAGGGATTCTGCTTTGGGCCGGTTCTGACAATGTCATCGGGGGAAGCGCACCCGGCGAAGGCAACGTCATTTTGGGTAATAACGGCAGTGGGATAAGAGTCTATCTTGGGGCGCAGCAGACCACGATTGAAGGCAATAGTGTCGGCACTGACCTCACAGGCACAATCAACCTCGGGAACCGGGGACCGGGCATTGAGATTGACGACGCGTACGACTCCGTAATTGGCGGTGCCGCGCCTGGTGAGGGTAATCGAGTCTGGTACAATACTGGCGCCGGGATCCGGATTGGACCCGGCACCAATAACGCCGTCCGGGCCAATAGTATCTTCGGCAATGGCGCCTTAGGCATCGACCTGGGCGGCGATGGGGTGACGCCGAACCATGTTGGTGGTTCGGTTCCCGGCGGTAACCAGTATCAGAACTACCCCGTGCTGGCGAAGGCAATAAACGCAAGCGTCACGACCATTTACGGCACCCTCAATAGCGCCACGAACACGGCCTACCAACTCGACTTCTTCAGCAGCGATGCTCCGGACCCGAGCGGGTACGGCCAGGGGCAAGTCTATCTCGGCAGCATTGCCGTCGCCACCGATGGCAGCGGCAACGCGAGTTTCACTTTCTCGTCTCTGAGCATGATCCCGCTGGGCCGGTGGATCACTTCTACAGCCACGGATCCCTTTGGCAACACCTCGGAATTCTGCCAGGCCGTTCAGGTGGTTTCCTCGCTTGCGATCCTCATCGAGCCTAGGAGCCAATTCGTGTCCCCCGGTGCCAGCGTGACTTTCAGCGTGAGTGCGCTGGGCGTCGGGTCGTTGACCTACCAGTGGCAAAAGGACGGGGTTGCGTTAAGCGGCGCGACAAATGTGTCGTTGACCGTTACCAATATCCAGGCAAATGATGCGGGCGCCTACCGGGTGGTCGTCAGCGATGCGAGTGCAAGCGTGACCAGTACCCCGGCGATCCTGAGTGTCGCCGCGGCTCCCGTCGCCATCATCGTCACCAATGCGGCTGACAGCGGACCCGGCAGTTTGCGCGAAGCCATCAACGCCGCCAACAACACGCTTGGCTCGGTCCAGATCACGTTCAGAATAGCGGGCGCTGGGGTGAAGACTATTGCGCCGCAGGCCCCCCTGCCGGCCTTAACGACGCCGATCGAAATCGATGGCTACAGTCAGCCCGGCGCGTCGCCAGGGCAACTTGGATCGACGAATCTACCCACGCTCTTGATCCAACTCACCGGCACAAACACGGTCGCGGTGTGTGATGGTTTGGACATTATGACCTCAAACTGCGTCCTCCGGGGCTTGGTGGTAAACGGTTTTGGGCAGGCGGGCGTGGGCTTGCTGAGTGGAGCGATGGGGAGCCGGATTGAGGGGAACTACATCGGCACTGGGCCCGGTGGCGGACTCGCTATAGGCAATCGAGGGGACGGGGTGGTGCTCAGCAGCGGCACTCAAAACAGTATCGTGGGAGGCACCGACGCCGGCGCAGGCAATTTGGTTTCAGGCAACGGTGGAAACGGGATTGCCATCTGGGGCGGTTCGACCGAAAACCTGATCCAAGGTAACTTGATCGGCTCTGATGTGAGCGGTCGCACCGCGCTGACGAACGCTTATAGCGGCGTCGCCTTGGCCGGTTCCGGTAACACCGTGGGCGGACTTAGCGCCGCAGCGCGCAACCTGATCTCCGGCAACGCTTGGTCCGGAGTCAGAATCGACGCGGCGATGAACCAAGTGCTGGGGAATTATATCGGCACGGACATCACCGGGACCAATGCGCTGGGGAATCTAAGCGACGGGGTGACAATTAGCGGCGGTAGCCAAAACAGCAGGATTGGCGGCACGATCGCGGGAAGCGGCAACCTGATCTCGGGCAATGGCGCAAACGGGGTGTCAGCTTGGAGCGGCTCCAGCGGCAACATTGTTCAAGGCAATTTGGTGGGCGTGGATGTCTCGGGTTTGCGGGCATTGAAAAACACGAACTCGGGAGTCAGCCTCGAATGTGCCAGCAACGTAGTGGGTGGGGAGGCCGCAGGCGCGCGCAACATTCTCTCCGGAAACGGCTTGGGCGGCATACAATTGAACGGTTTGGAGTGCTCGAACAACGTTATTCAGGGGAACTTCATAGGCGCCGACATAACCGGCACGAACGCGGTCGGGAATGGGGAGGAGGGTATTCTCCTTTGGGCGGGCATTGGCAATGTCATCGGGGGAAGCGGCGCCGGCCAAGGCAACGTCATCGTAGGCAACCACGGGAACGGACTGGTCGTTTATCTCAACGCGCGCGGTACGAGGTTTATGGGTAATTCGGTTGGCACCGACCTCTCGGGGACCGTGCCCATGGGGAATTTGGGGCCGGGTTTAACCGTCGCGGACGCGCACGAGAGTCTTATCGGCGGCACGGCCGCGGGCGAGGGGAATCGCTTGGCTTACAATGGAGGCGCAGGCATTGCAATCGGTCCGGGCACGAACAACGCGGTTCGTGGCAACAGCATCTTTGCAAATGGCGCTTTGGGCATCGATTTGGGCGAGGATGGTGTCACGCCCAACCACGTTGGCGGACCGATTCCCGGCGCCAACCAGTATCAGAACTACCCGGTGTTGACCTCAGTGCTCATCGGGACCAACACAGCCGTTCAAGGTACGCTGAACAGCGCGGCCAACAGCACCTACCAACTCGATTTCTTCAGCAATGATGTCCCGGACCCGAGCGGGTACGGCGAAGGGCAGACGTATCTCGGCAGCTCGGCCGTGACCACGGATGGAAACGGCAACGCGGCCTTCACCTTCAATCCAGCCACATCGGTATCTCTTGGCAATTGGGTTACCGCGACGGCGACGGATCCCGTCGGCAACACCTCCGAGTTCAGTCAGGCCGTGCAAGTGTCGTCGCTCCAACCAGTGATCACCCAACAGCCCACCAACCAGACCATCTTTTCAGGTGGGATGGCAACATTTAGCGTGTCAGTCAAAGGGGTTCCGCCGTTTAGCTATCAATGGCGACTCAATGGCACGGACCTGACTGGCGCGTTTGGTTCGATCCTCTTGGTCACTAACGCGCAGATTTCCGATGCCGGCGCATACTCCGTTATCATGAGCAACGGCTTTGGGTGGGTGGTGAGTTCGAATGCCTGGTTGACGGTTAATAACGCCAAACCGTTTTTCCAAGCTTCGCCGGCCTCACAGGCTACCTATCCGGGAGGAACAGCCATTTTCCAGGCAAGGGTGGATGGCTCGCGGCCCTTTAGCTACCAATGGTATCGAGACAGCTCGCCGATTGCCGGAGCGACGAATTCCGCGCTTGTCGTGAGCAACGCAATCGCAAATCAGGGCGGCATTACCCTCGTGGCGAGCAATCAATTTGGATCCGTGACTAGCGATAGTGCTGGCATTACTCTTGTGACGGTGGCGGCATGGGGGCTCAACGACTATGGCCAAGGCACGATGACGCCCGATTTGACGAATGTAGTCGCGGTGAGTTGCGGCTTCAACCACAGCCTGGTTTTGCGCCAGGACGGGACAGTCAAAGCCTGGGGCCGAGACCTAGAAGGCCAGTGCGACCCACCGCCGGGGTTGACCAACGTGGCCGCAATCTCCGCCGGAGCTTATTTCAGCCTGGCGTTGAAGAAAGATGGCACCGTCGTGGGCTGGGGTGACAACCAATACGGACAATTGAACGGAATCGGAGCCTTGACCGCCATCCAGTCGCTGTCCGCTGGGCTATACCACTGTGTCGCGGTGCGCAGCAACGGCACGGTCGTCGCCTGGGGCCGAGACGACTTTGGGCAGGTCGACGTGCCTTCGGGCTTGACGAATATCATCTCTGTTTCGGGCGGGTACAGACACAGCCTTGCCCTTAGGGCAAACGGAACAGTGGTGGCCTGGGGCTCCGATCTATATGGGGCATGCGACGTACCGGTTGGACTCAGCAATGTCGTGGCAATCGTCGCTGGCAGAACCACAAGTCTTGCTCTGAGGTCGGACGGTACCCTCCAAGGTTGGAGCACGGACCTGGTGGAGGAAATGAATATTCCACTTGGGCTGTCCAACGTTGTGGCGGTCGAAGGCTACAACTGCATCGTGGCGATTAAGAATGATGGCACTTTGGTGGCGTGGGGGTACGATGCCTATGCGCAAACCAATGTGCCAGTGAACCTGAGGGACGTGATTTCGGCTACTAGCAAGAGCTACTTCTGCCTGGCGCTGGTGCGTCTGCCTGGGACCCTTATCCTGTCTAGGCCCTCGGTCGTTGGAGGCAGATTTCTATGCATGGTGGTGACCGAGAAAGGAAAATCCTACACCCTGGAATACAAGAATTCGCTCTCCCAACCCACATGGACTCCGGTGATCACTATCTCCGGCGATGGCACGCAGAAAACACTGACCGACGCAAGTGCCAGTGGCAAACAACGGTTCTACCGCGTTGAGGAGTGGTGAGGCCGTTCGGTCGGAGCCCGCGTGTCACCCCGCGTCTCCAAGCTCTCCTCACCTGGCTCCGTCTCGACTAGATGGGCTTGGATACCATCGACGCCGGCTGAACAAAGGTGCCTGAGTTTGAAATGCCGCCTCGCTCCTCTGGCGTATTTCTCGTAAACACGGCATGCATTCCCTGGACCTTTGGTGAGAAAACTCAGCGCGATTTGGTTTACGCCGCGCCAGCGGCGTACGGAGAAAAAGAGGGCAACAGGTTCAAGCCTGCTGCCCTGTGTTGGCCCGCCTGGCCTTTTGGTTCGCGGGTCGGACTCCTCCGTTGCCCGGTATCGTCCAAGATCTTGTGCCCTCTTCAGTTCGCCCCAACCGCAATGGCCCGCAACTTCCGCTCGGGCGTTGGCGGGGAGGTGGCAAGTCGCGCTCGGCCCTTCGCCCAGGACCGCAAGGCGGACATTTGTTCCGCCATGAGCTTGGAGAGCGGGACGAAGTCATTGAGCGCCTGTGCGATTGAGAGATCGTTGGGTTCGACGCCTCGCTCGAATCCGCCGAAGAGCGCTTCGACGAAAACGTTTTCAATTTCACTACCGGTGAGACCGTCCGTCATGCGGCCAAGTTGAACCAGATCGAAGTCGTCAGGCTTGCGCCCGTACTTCTGGATCTGGATGCCCCAGATCGCTTCGCGCTCGATCTGGTTGGGCAGGTCAACGAAAAAGAGTTCGTCCCACCGGCCCTTGCGCAACATCTCCGGGGGCAACTGCGACACGTCGTTGGCCGTGGCCGTGACAAAAACCGGGGCCTTCTTTTCTTGCATCCAGGACAAGAACGAGCCGAACACCCGCGCGGACGTGCCGCCGTCAGTTGCTCCGGAGCTTCTGCTGCCGCTGAATCCCTTCTCGATCTCGTCGATCCAGAGCACACACGGGGCAATCGCCTCCGCAGTCTGGATCACCGCCCGGAAGTTGGACTCAGACTGGCCGACCAGACTGCCGAAGAGCCGACCGGCGTCCAGTTTGAGAAGGGGGACCCCGAACACCCTGGCGATGGCTTTGGCGGTGAGCGATTTGCCGGTGCCAGCGACTCCGAGGATGAGCAGACCCTTGGGCGTGGGCAGACCGTATTCAAGGGCGCGTTGGCTGAAAGCATCCTTGCGCTTCAACACCCAGCCCTTGAGCACGTCCATGCCGCCGACCGAATCCAGCGACTCGGGCGTTTCGACCAACTCCAGGAGGCCGTTCTTCTTCACGGCCTTCGCCTTCTCCCGGGCCACGACCTGGGGGACGACCATCTTGGCCTCGACCACGGAGAGCGCGAACGCGTTCTCGGCCTCGATGGTGGTCATGCCGGATGCGGCGTCCAACACCGTTTCACGCGATTCCGGCTCCATGGCCGGGAGAGAGGCGGATTCGAGAATGCCCTCCAGGGCGGCTGCGAGTTGGGGTTTTCCCGGCATCGGAAACTCCACCACGATGATTTCCCGCTCAAGCTCGGGCGGCAAACACAGTCGGCAACCGACAACGACGAGGTGTCTGGATTTGGATTTGCCGCTCTGCAAGGTGTCTTTGAGTTGGCGGATGAGGACCGGGTTGGCATCCTCAAGGAACAAATGGAAGTCCTTGAGCAGGAGGATGGATTTCTCCGGGAGTTCCCCGGCCGTTTGCAGGGCCTCCAGGGGTTCGTGGGCCTGGCTGGCGTTGCCATTGGCGAGGTTGACCAGACCCTCGACCACCGACCAGTAGTAGAGGGCATAGCTCAAGTGCTGGGCAACGGTTTTGAGTTCGGCTTCAACGCGTTGCTCTTCGGGGGAAACGATATACAAGCCGGGGTTGCCGGCGCGGAGGTAATTGGTGAGGATATTTGTCATAGATTTTCTTGTTCCCATTCCAGGCAGGCAGTTCGGGACCGGGCGAGGTGGATCACACGGCCCTGGGGGTTTTTCACCTCCCACGACCGGGTTTGATTGTTGAATTCAATATTCGAGGCGCGGATGATTTCCAGAGGGCCAATCGTAGCCAGGTCGATCAGTTCGGTGTAGAGGCACGAGGCGGCGCCGCTCGGTGTAAATGTCAGGATAGCGGTGTTCATGAACCGATATTCTGGGTGCGTTTGGTGGCAGCGCGTTGGTGGAATTCGGGCTTTTTGGTTTTGCCCTTCACTTGGCCCAGGGCTGCTTCGAGGAAACGGGTGGCTTGTTCACAGTCGGCGCCCTTGAAATTGACCGCTTCAATCGCTATGCCGCCGGTGGCGGATATGGTGACTTCGATACTTCGTTTCATGGTTCAGATTCCGGTGATGGTGAGCTTGATTGTGCCATCCTGTTTCTGCGACCGGCTGACCAGGTGCCCTTTCCGGCGCGCCTCGCGCGTTGCCTTGTGGACGCCGTAGAGTTGCAGGAGCTTGCCGAAGCGCTGGCCAACCTCCTTTTCGACAGCGCCTTCCCAGAGGTCGGCGGTGAGTCCGTAGGAGCCGCTGTCCTGCCGATTGACGGCAATGTCGTAGGGTCCGTTGAGTTGGATGACGAAATCGCCGTGCGTGCGCTGAGTGTAATAGCCGCGAGCTTCCGCGTTTTGCAGAAGGGCCAGGCCCAACTCGCCGCACGCGTCGCGGAGGGCGTCCACGTCCCGGATCTGTGTTGTGATGGTGGTGAAATGACTCATACGGTTGTGGCAGTTGGGATTGGCGGGCGGGTGAGGTGGGGGAACACCACCGCCCATGGATTTCAGGCCGCCAGCGCGAACTTGCGTCTTCCGAGTTCGCCGAAACGCTGAACCAACGCGGCTTTGTCCTCCTGCGCCATCTGGCGCGCCCGATCCCCCAGCGCGGTCAACCCGGAGACGAGTTGCTGTTTCCAGGTTTCGTTATTCCGGTACTCCTCGGCAGTTCGGGAGAGGAGTTCCTGACGCACCTGCTCAAGCTGGCGGTCCATGTCGGCATCGCCGGCAAAATTAAGGCCCTTGAACTGGTCAATGAAGCGAACCAGGCGGTTGAGGGTCTTCTGGTGAACACCTGTTTGCGAAGTCGCGATGCTCTCAAGCATTTCGTGACAGAGTTGGGCGGTTTGGGTGCGCAATGCGGTGATGCACTCGCCAACGAAGGTTTCGGTCTCCTGGCGCAGACGCTCTTGAGCCTCCCGTGCCGCCTTGGAGCGGGCCTCGATAACCGCCTGTTGATCCGCTAGGCTGATCGCACTCGCGCTGGTCTGCTCCGGGGCAACGACCTGAAACAGGTGCGTCTGGAAAGCAAAGAACCGGTCAAGCCTGTACTCGGCCGGGAAGGCCGCTTCAATCGCGGCCAGCACGTCGGCGGGGTTCGCGAGTTTGAGATGAGCGACCATGGATTTCCATTCGGCCAGGGCACTCTCGCGCCATTCCTGGTACGAATTGAGAAAAACCTGCTTGGCGCTCAAGAACTCGGCCTCGAATTGGTTCAACTGGGTCGTGACTTCTTCCAATTTCACGTTCGGGACGAAGTGGGCCAACCCGCCCAAGAAGGGAAAGGTCGTTTGCTCAAGGAAGGCGTGGACGCGGCTCTCGACCAAGGCCAGGCGCTCGAAGCACTCCTTCGGGAGGAGGCGCTTATGGCCCAGGCTGATGAGGCGGTCGGATACCTGATCTGATTCCAGGCCTATTTCCTCGGGGCGCAGCTTTTTGTGGCCGCGCCAGTACCGTACGCTGACGTTGATCAAGACGCCCTCGCGGGCGAGAGCATCGAAGACTTCATTGGTGTTTTGATGATTTTCCATAGATTTGGGGATCGATTGATGATTGATGGATCATCAGTGGAATTTGCAGGAGGGAAAGGCGGCTACGCGGAGCGTCGCCGGGTGGCGTTTAAGTGCGTGTCTGGCGTGGAACCGTGAGCGCGTATCACTTCCCGAACTGAATCTTTCCACGCAACTTGGCGATGCGCGGAGAGGCGTTGCACAAGCTGGAGGATTTCCTCATTGGCCTGGAGCATCTCGATGCGCTCGCAAGCCCTCGTGACATCGGATGTGGTTCGGGCGACCCGCCGGTTGATTTGGTTCATTTTCCCAAGCCAGATCTTGTCGGTCACCCAGGGGATGAGCCAGTGGAATGTCCGGACGGCATCGTCGGTCCCAGCGAGCATCGGCTCCATGCTGACGCTGGTCGCGAAGCCCTGGGAGAAGGCATACCGCAAACAGGAGGCGCGCTCCTCGACGGAGGGTGCGCAAGGTTCCCAAAACCTGGCCAAGCCCTCGTCCTGTGTGCCGATGCTGAACCGGAAAAGGACCTGCGCTTTATGCATCGCCAATTCCGAACAAAGCCGGGAGACACATTCCATGCGCGGCTTCGTGACGACGAGCACCTGGTTGCCCATTTCCAGAAGGGATTTTAGCGCGGAGAGCGCGGCGGGCAGGTAGAACGGAGTGATGTCGTGATTGGTGGGGAACATGACGGCGCCGTTGAACTTGCGGATGATGGGCATCGGTTTTTTTAGCCGTTCACCGGTCCATGCCTCCGGCGACCGGATCGCCCCGAACTTCAATGCGTTGGCGCGGGCGTAGCAGTACCGGCAGTCGTGGGAGCATCCCGTGCCAATGTTGAGGCTGTGGTCGGACCATTCCCTGGTGCCGCGCTTCGTCGGGTGCGCCGGCGCGGTTGCGGCCGGGAGGGCTTTTGCCATGGAGTCGTTGTTCACATAGTTTCCTTTGGTTGGCATCGTCACTTGCCAGTGGCGGCTGTCGAGTGCCTGAGTGTATTGCGCGGAGCGCGAAAGGCCAGGCGGCGAAAAGTGATCCCAGGGACAAGTCACTCGTCCGAATAGTAATCAGAGGAGCGGAAGCTTTTCTGGCGGGATTCCTCCGCAGTCGTCTGTGTTTGGTTCCGAGATGGCTCAGGCAGGTCGTCGAATGATGGGTGAGCCGGTTCAGAGGAGTTGGGCTGCGGCAGGTCGGCGCGGCACCGTGTAGGCCAGCAAGCCCAAATCAGGCAAGCCAGTGCGATTGGGGAGGCGAGTCCCAACAGCAACGTGATGATGGAGATCGCCAATCGCTGTGGATGTTGGCGCCGGTGGGCGATGATCGCTGGACTGAGCCAGAGCGCGAAGTAGAAGATGAGGAAGACGATTATTCTGGTTTTGCTCATACGTCTAAAGGGGATTCGACCGGAACGGCGGGCTGGGCGCGAAGCGCCTTGGCGCCTCGGGTTGCATATACTGCGGAGTCCGTAAGATGGCCACATTCATGCCGGGGCGTGCGAGGCCAGAACGGCCGGAACCCGTCAACGGCAGGCAGATTCTGCCGGTTCTTGGGCGGTTTTGGTGGCGGCGGGGTCGCAAGCGGGAGCCTGGGCAGGAACCTGCGCAAAAATGGGCTTTGCTACCCCCGCCCGGGCCGTCGAGGGACCGTCGCCGGTGAAGGTTCTTCGGCCCCCAGGCCCTTACGCCGGCGGCGCTCAAACCGCCTTATAATCATTGGGGTTTTAACGTAAACGTGGGTTGACAAACGATTAAATCAACAGGCTGCTAAGCTCCAAAAATGTTCTTCACTCGCCCGCCCCCTTTATCTATTGTGTTTCCGTTCCGGCTCTGGTGAAGCGTCAGTTTGCCAACACGGCCGCCCCAACCAGGGTGCCGGCGTCAAGGCTGTGCCGACAGACTGCGCCCCAAGTCGGCTGTCATCATGGTTGGCGTTGATCTTTTCTGCGGCGCGGGCGGCATGACCCTCGGCGCCAAGTTGGCTGGCATCCGCGTGTCATTTGCCGTGGAAGCCGACGTCCGTGCCGCTGCCACCTACGCCCTCAACCACCCTGAGGTCGAGCTCTTCGCTGGTGACATTCGCGACGTCAATACTCTTCTGCAAGCACCCGTTGGCGAGAGCACCGTACTCTTCGGAGGCCCACCCTGCCAGGGCTTCTCAACCTCCAATCAGCGCACCCGTAACCGGGCCAACCAGAAGAACTGGATGTTCCGCGAATTCATCCGCCTGGCCAGCCTTTGGCGACCCGACTGGCTGGTGTTCGAAAACGTAAAGGGCATCACCGAAACCGATTCCGGCAGTTTCCTCCAAGCCATTCTCCAATCCTTCACGGATATTGGGTACACTGTCACGCACGGCGTCCTCAACGCTGCCGATTTCGGAGTTCCCCAGAAGCGTCAGCGCCTATTCGTCATTGGCTCCGCACACGGGGCGAGCATTCACCTCCCTGCGCCTACCACCCGCAGACAAATCGCAGTCGGAGCGGTGCTTTCGGACCTGCCCGACCTCGCCAACGGCGCCGACTGCGACATACTGCCATACAAGCAAGACACAAGATCCTCGTTTGTTCGCCAACTCCGCGATGGAGAAGAGACCGTCTCGGGGAACCTCGTCACCCGCAACGCCAAGTTCATTCTCACCCGTTACAAGCATGTGCCACAGGGCGGGAACTGGGAAGACATTCCTCGCCGCCTGATGCGCAACTATCGCCCCGGGTACGAATGTCACACAGGGATCTACCACCGCCTGGACCCCAAGAAACCTTCGGTTGTCATCGGCAACTACCGGAAAAACATGTTGATACACCCAACCCAAGACCGCGGCCTTTCGGTGCGGGAGGCCGCCAGAATTCAATCCTTCCCCGACAGCTACGTCTTCTCAGGCTCGATCGGCTTCCAGCAACAGCAGGTCGGCAACGCCGTTCCTCCTCTTCTGGCTCGCGCGGTCTTCCAATCGATCACTGCCGGGCAACAATAGCTATGTGGGAAACCCAAGAGCTCGAAACCATCACTAAGGCCCGCCTTGTCGTTGAGCGCGGCCAGTGCGGGGGTGAGGAGAAATTCGCCCTCTATCTGACTGCCAGAAAGAAGCTCTTGGAGGACGTCCTCGAGGAAATAAGGGCCACTCAACCCGAGCTCACCGACCACGGCCCCAGGCACATCGCAAATGTTCTCCAAAACGCGCACCAGCTTCTGGGAGACGAAGTCGATGCCCTTTCGGCAACCGAACTATACTGCCTAATCCTCTCCATCCTGTTCCACGATGTTGGGAACATTCACGGCAGGGATGGACATCAGATGAGCATCGCATCGGTTTACCAGCACGTGAGGGAGGCGTTGCCCCCCCATGACCCCTACCGGCAGGAAAAACTAAACCTCTTCGCCATAGTGGGAGCACACTGCGGACAGGCACCGGATAAATCCAACGACACCCTCCGGTCGCTTGAGCCATCTCACCTCGACGGGCGGCCCGTAAACATCCGCCATCTTGCCGCCATCCTCAGGTTCGCCGACGAGCTCGCAGAGGGACCCCAAAGGACGTCTCTCTTCATGCAGAAGATTCACGGATACCCGCCCGCGACTATGGCGGCCAGATAAATTGATCCGGGTCTGGCCAGTTAAACTGATCCAAGCCGGTAGCGCCCTGAGGAGGAGGTCTGCTTTCAGGTAGGGGATGGGGGGGCTACTCGGG
>Ga0316217_10003934_pt1 | contig 16468 bp, 10 predicted proteins | sample 1anoAmetaG_FD_203633 | JGI IMG/M metagenome (GOLD analysis project Ga0316217, IMG submission 203633) | Freshwater microbial communities from Trout Bog Lake, Wisconsin, USA - 1anoA | ecosystem: Environmental > Aquatic > Freshwater > Lake > Hypolimnion/Profundal zone | place: USA: Wisconsin...
TTCAGCCATCGCCATCGTTTGGCAAGTTGATACTGACTGCCAACAAACTATTGAAGGATTTTGATGATACCTATGTAAGCGTTGAAACCCTGATACTGGCTATGGTTGTGTTGGGCGATGATACCTCTAAATTACTGAAGGATGCAGGCTTGCAGGAAAAGAAACTGCGTGCTGCTATTTTAGAATTGCGTAAGGGCAGCAAGGTAACCGAACAAGGTGCCGATGCCAAGTACAACTCGTTAGATAAATATGCCATTAATCTGAATGCCCAGGCCAGGAGCGGAAAACTTGACCCGGTGATAGGTCGTGACGAGGAGATACGGAGGGTGATGCATATTCTGTCGCGCAAAACAAAAAACAACCCATTGTTAGTGGGTGAACCCGGTGTGGGTAAAACCGCCATTGCCGAGGGGATAGCTCACCGTATTGTACGGGGAGATGTGCCTGAAGGTTTGAAAAGCAAAACCATTTACACCCTCGATATGGGTGCGTTGATGGCCGGTGCCAAATACCGCGGCGATTTTGAAGAGCGTTTGAAAGGCGTTGTAAAAGAAGTGAAGGAGAGCGCCGGTCGTATCATTTTATTTATTGACGAAATACATACCCTGGTGGGCGCCGGTGCTACCGAAGGTGCCATGGATGCGGCCAACATTATTAAACCGGAACTGGCGCGCGGCGAGTTACATGTGGTGGGCGCTACTACATTAAATGAGTATCAGAAATATTTTGAAAAGGACAAGGCACTTGAAAGACGTTTTCAGAAAGTAATGGTGGATGAGCCCAGCGTGGAAGATGCCATTTCTATTTTGCGCGGTTTGAAGGAGCGGTATGAAACACACCATAAAATCCGGATAAAGGATGACGCCATTATTAGTGCCGTAACTTTGAGCGACCGCTATATTACCGACCGGTTTTTGCCCGATAAGGCCATTGACTTAATTGACGAGGCCGCTGCTAAACTGCGTTTGGAAATGGATTCGCTGCCTGAGGAGCTGGATAAAATTGAGCGTCATATTATGCAGCTTGAAATTGAACAGGAAGCCATTAAGCGCGAGAATGATACTAAAAAACTGAAGGAGTTAAATGAAGAGCTAGCTAATCTGAAAGAAGAGCGCACCGAGTTTAAAGCCAAGTGGCAAAAAGAAAAGGAGATTGTTGACAAAATAAGCGCCCGCAAGCGTGATATTGAAAACATGAAGCTGGAGGCCGAAAAAATGGAGCGCGAAGGCGACTACGGCAAAGTAGCTGAAATACGGTACGGCAAGATTAAAGATGCTGAAACGGATATCAAGAAGTTTGAAAAGGAACTGGCCAAGATTTCGCCTGATAAGAGGATTTTGCAGGAGGAGGTAACCAGTGAGGATATTGCCGCCATTATTAGTAAGTGGACCGGTATACCGGTTACAAAAATGCTGGAGGGAGAGAAGGAGAAGTTATTACACCTGGAAGATAAACTGCGGGAGCGGGTTAAAGGACAGGATGAAGCTATTACCGCCGTGGCAGATGCTATACGCCGCAGCAGGGCCGGATTGCAGGATGAAAGAAAGCCCATTGGTTCGTTCCTGTTTTTAGGAACTACCGGTGTGGGTAAAACAGAATTAAGCAAGGCCCTGAGCGAGGTGTTGTTTAACGATGAGCACGCCATGATACGGATAGATATGAGCGAATACCAGGAGAAACATTCGGTATCGCGTTTGGTGGGTTCCCCTCCGGGATATGTGGGTTATGATGAGGGCGGACAATTGACAGAAGCCGTTCGTCGCAAACCATATAGTGTTATTTTGTTTGATGAAATTGAAAAGGCGCATCCGGATGTGTTTAATATCATGTTGCAGGTGCTTGACGATGGCCGGTTGACGGATAACAAAGGGCGCACGGTAAATTTCAAAAACACCATCATTATTATGACCAGTAACATGGGTAGCGATATTATACAGGCCAACTTTGACCATGTGACTGATGAAACAGTGGACGCTGTAACCGAAACCACCAAGATTGAGGTGATGAACAGGTTGCGCCAAACCATCCGTCCTGAGTTTTTGAACCGGATAGATGAAATAGTGATGTTCCGTCCGCTGATGAGAAAACAGATACGCGACATAGTGGATTTGCAATTGACCCAACTGCGCGAATTGCTGAAGATCAAGGATATGGAGTTGCAGATTACCGACGACGCCCTCGATTACCTGGGCGAAGAAGGTTTCGACCCTCAGTTTGGTGCACGCCCGCTGAAACGTGTTATCCAGAAGGAAATCATTAATGAGCTATCGAAGAAAATACTGAGCGGTGAAGTACATAAACACGGTGGCGTTAAAATTGATGCCTTTGAAAACGGCCTGGTGTTTATACCGCTGGAAGAACATGCACATGTTGAAGAAGGTGATTAAATGCCAATGTGATGATGTGATGATTAGCTAATGTGATAATTGAATACAGAGTGCGAGCCCGCTGTTGGACATATACAATGGCGGGCTTTTTTATTTGGTTATTCGCCCCTACCAATTTGGCGGGTTATGGCCTCCATTTTTTCCAAATTCTTTTTCAAAAATTGTTGGTGGGCTTCGCTGTTTGGGTTGCGGGGGCGGTGGTTAAGGGCCAGGTTTATTTCTTCAATTTGTGGTAACAGAGCCAGCGTTTTTGTATCGAACAGGGTGTTGCATAAATTTTCCCAAACGTAACTGATGGCCTGGTGGTTGGGGTGAAGCATGTCGTCGGCAAAAAAGCGGTAATCGCGCAGGTCGTCCATGATTAATTCATAGGCCGGGAAATAATACAGCGATGGGTCGGTTTGTTGCAGGGCATGGATGGCTGTAAATAAATGCGATTTACTGACGGAGTTTTCGTAAGCCCCGAAAGCAAAGTATCGCACCGGGCTTATGGTTAAAATGATTTTAATACCCGGATTAACGGCCTTTAGTTTGTTGATGGCTTGCTGCAGCGTAATTATAATTGCATCGGGCGCCATTAGTTCCTGTGTAAACAAATTACCGGGCAATTTGTGGCAGTTAGAAACAATATTACCGGTTTCTTTCAGCTTAAAAACATGCGAAGTTCCGAAGGTGAGAAAGAGCACTGTTGCCTGCTTCAGGTCTTCTGAAGCCTTCAGCAAACTATTGTTTATCCCTTGCAAAGTTTCGGCCGCAGTGCTTTTTGAAAAACTGCCATGGTGAGCCAGAGAATGATATTGCTCGTTATGAAACACCAATTCGTTTTCGGTGTATGGTACCGGTAGCAACAGTCGTTCTAATGCCTGGGCAATAGAATGCGGATTATACTGCTGCCCGAAGGGATTGATATATATATTAAACTTATTGTCGTGAAACCGCTGACCTATATTTTCAGAAAAGCATGACCCAATACTTACCAGCCGGTTGCGGTGCGAAATGCTAAAGCCCGGCTTTTGCGGAGTAAAAATGGTGCGGAAGGTTTTTGGCATTCAGTTTTCAGTTTACTGTCTTCGGTTTTAGGTTTACAGTTTAAAAGCAGGTCAGTTTATTTAGATTCGGTTATCAGTTTAATCAGCACTTTATCCCTTTTTCAACTGTAAACTAAAAACCGTAAACCGTCAACTGGCAGTTGGTTTTTTCATATTCAACAGCCTTCTCCATTTACTGCGATCGGTGTCTTTATCACGGATTTCAAATAACTGGTGAAATTGTTTGTGTAAAGAGGCTTCCACTTTCTTCTTCATCATTTCCTGCGTTTCGGGGTCTTCGAATTTTGCTTTGTACTTGGCGGTAGAAATTCTTTTTCCGAAACTAAAGTAAAGCTTGGCGGGGCGCGGTATAATGGTATCGCCAATGCCACGCACTACCGGTGGCATTAATTCGCCGTTCTTAAAATAATTTTCGGCCACGCCAATAATTTTTAAAAACTTACCGAACGGCGAGTTAAGAATATCATCTGCATCGCGCACAATGGTAAAGGCTTCTTCAGCACCTACGGCAGCTACCGGTATAATATCATATCCGTATTCCATGGCCATGCGCACAAAACCTTTGCGGTCTTTCCATTTCAATACATATTGCTCGCCGCGCTTTTTACATATTTCGCGGGCGCCGCCCGGGTAAACCACCAGGCTTTCGCCCTGTTTCATCAAGGTAGCACAGTTTTTGCGCGAGGCCTCAACCACACCAAAGTTTTGCGCAAGTACGTCGCGCCAAACGGGCACCTTAAAATGGTTGCTATCGGCCAGCGCGCGCAACATAATGCCTTTGCGCAGGTATAATTCAGAAGCAAAAGGAAATCCATCGAGTATACCTAAAATGGTGTGGTTTGATACATACACGGCCGGTTTCGTAACATCCAACTCATCTAACCCGTAAAATTGAGGACTGAAGTAGAATTTAAACGGCGCCATAAAGGTGCGGATAAAGGCTTTTGATGCCGGGGTAAAAGATAAAGCCTTATGCATATTTTTTTTAACAGTGGATGTGGCCATGGTTGAAAATAAATTTTGTTGTTTAAACTGAAAACGCCATATTCATTTAGCGATTAATTAACGTAAGCTTGATTTGTCCCCCGCAAAAGTAAACTTACATAGCAAAATGTTGCTTTAAAATTAGTGAACGAACTGCAGAACTTATGATGAAAACGGTTTACTTAATTCCCGGGGTTGGCGCTAACGACATGGTTTTTAAAAATATTGAGCTTCCGGGTTACGAGATAGTACATATTAAATGGCCCAAACACAAAAAGCACGAATCGCTTCAGTCGTATGTAAAAAAAATAGTTCCGCAAATAAAAACTGATACCCAGCCCATTTTACTGGGTCTTTCCTTTGGCGGTATAGTGGCTATGGAGTTGGCCAAACTGGTTAACCCTTACAAAACAGTGCTTATAAGCAGTATTAAAACGCACCACGAGCGTCCTTTAAAACTCATGTTTCTTAATTCGCTCAAGTTTCATCGCTTACTGCCGGGTAAACTGGTAGTTCAGTTCAGGTTTTGGTTAAACTGGTTGTTAGGTAAACTTGAAGCGCAGGATTGGGAATTGATTGAACTGATGATTAAGGATGCTAATATTGAGTTTAATGAGTGGGCGGTTGACCAGGTAATACACTGGCATAATGATGTGGTACCCGAAAACGTGGTGCACATACATGGCACCAGCGACAGAATCTTCCCCAGCTTTTACGTTAAAAAAGCAAACTGGATAAAAGGCGGTTCGCACTTTATGGTAGTGAACAGGGCCAAAGAAATCAGCAAAATTATTCTCCGCGAAATTGCTGAGCACAAGCAGGTAAAACTTACACAAAAAAGACAGTTGAAGAAGGCGAGTTAAGCGGTTTTGGCGTGGTGCTTTAGAAGCCACGTTGAGGACTGCTGGTTTGGGGCAAAACCTGAAAGGTTTTGCACTGTCTTTAGCTTTGCTGAAACCTGAAAGGTTCTGCCCCCGGAAACCGTACAAACACGGTATTTTTCCTTTTGACCAAACAAAATTTTGATTTATCGGTTTATTTGACTACCTTAGCAAATAGATAGGATACTATGAATTTAGCTGATTTGGGACTTTCTGATAATGTTGGTTGCTACCAACCTGGATTTGCGGGAAAATGCGGGAAAACCCTTATTGGGGGTGCGGGTAAATACTTAAATCGATACCCCGACGGATTCAAAACAGGTATCGAATAGTATCTATTGGTATCGATCGGTACCAATAGGTATCGATTATTGCAGCAGATTTTGGGAATAAGTGGCACAGCCTGCCACCCATTTTTTCATACATTTGCGCCTCATTAAAATTATTGGATGGAAAATCTAATCAAGGCAGCCCAGTTTTTTTTGAGTCTGTCTATTATTGTGTTGTTACATGAGTTCGGGCATTTTATCACGGCCAGGATGTTTAAGACCCGGGTAGAGAAATTTTACCTGTTTTTCGATTTCTTGTTCCCTTTCCCCAACCTGTTGAACTTCTCGCTTTTTAAGAAGAAAGTAGGCGAAACGGAATACGGTTTAGGCTGGTTTCCGCTGGGTGGCTACGTTAAAATAGCCGGCATGATTGACGAGAGTATGGATGAAGAGTTTTTGAAAAGTCCGCCGCAGCCGTGGGAGTTTAGAAGCAAGCCGGCTTACCAGCGTCTTATCATTATGCTGGGTGGAATTATCGTAAATGTGTTGCTGGCATTCGTTATCTACTCGCAGATACTTTACCACTGGGGAACCAGTTATTTACCGGTAGAAAATGCGAAATACGGTTTTGCGGCAGACTCGACCGCCCGCAAGCTAGGCTTGCAGGATGGAGATAAAATTGTTTCGTACGACGGGGGTAAAAAGTTTAAAAGTGTTAATAGTGTAGTTATTGACCTGCTTTTAAACGGGGCGTCTTCTATTGATGTAGAAAGAAACGGCGAAAAGAAATCGTTGCCATTTCCGCATAGTGTTTACAAGGAAATTATGGCTAACAAAGGCGCTGAATTTATAAGCCCGCTGTTTCCATGCGTGGTTGATAGTGTTGTGCCCGGTTCTCCATTGGCTGCGGCAGGTGGCAAGCATGACGATAAGATTATCCAGATTGACACCGTGCCAACACCTTTTTTCCAGCAGTTTAAGCGCGAGCTAAGAACTTACAAGAGTCAAACTACTTCCATGCTGGTGCTTAGGGGTAATGATACCGTTAAGCTTAACATTGCTATACCCGATTCGGCTAAGGCCGGGTTTATTCCTTACGGCCCCGATAAGTATTTTACGGTGGTAGAGAAAAAGTATGGCTTTTTTGAATCGTTCCCGGCCGGGGTTGCCCGTACCTGGGAAGTGTTTGTGGATTACCTGAAGCAATTCAAAATTGTGTTTAATCCTGAGTTAAAGGGTTACAGGCAGTTGGGTAGTTTCTTCACCATTGCGCAGCAGTTTTCGCCACAATGGGACTGGTACCGTTTGTGGGCTTTAACCGCATTTTTATCTATTGCCATTGCCTTTGTAAACTTGCTGCCGATACCGGCTTTGGATGGAGGGCATGCTTTCTTCCTGCTCATTGAAATGATTACCGGTAAAACGCCGAGTGATAAGTTTTTGGAGAGAGCGCAGGTTGTAGGTATGATTATCATTTTTACGCTGATGTTTTATGCCATCGGCAACGATATATTGAAGACGTTCTTTGGGTTTCACTGGCAGTAGGAGAGGGTATATTTAGGGTAATAGAGCGTGGTGCGCCAAACTGGGTTTTGCTTTTCTGGCAAGAGGTTAGCCCCTTCCGTCCCCTAAAGGGGAGACCAGGGCAAAATGCAGAACAGCCAACCACCTCCAGGGCTGCTCCTCCTAAATCAGGAGGAGAGTTTAATGCAAACAGCCTGCTATTCCGTCCTTTAAAGGGGCCAGGGCAAAATGCAGAACAGCCAACCACCTCCGGGGCTGCTCCTCCTAAATTAGGAGGAGACTTTAATGCAAACAGCCTGCTATTCCGTCCTCTAAAGGGGCCAGGGCAAAATGCAGAACAGCCAACCACCTCCGGGGCTGCTCCTCCTAAATCAGGAGGAGAGTTTAATGCAAACAGCCTGCTATTCAGTCCTTTAAGGGGGAGACGAGGGCAAAATGCAGAACAGCCAACCACCTCCAGGGCTGCTCCTCCTAAATCAGGAGGAGAGTTTAAATGCAAACAGCCTGCTATTCCGCCCTCTAAAGGGGCCAGGGCAAAATGCAGAACAGCCAACTTCCTCCGGGGCTGCTCCGCCTAAATCAGGAGGCGAGTTTAATGCAAACGGCTTCTAAATCGCTGGCTATAAAGAGGGCTGTGTTTGCGAACTAATTGGTTGTTGAGTTTGTTCTGATTTATCATTTAAAAAGTCGACTAAAAATAATTTTATGGCAACAGGTTTTTTTAAGGTTCCGGTGGCACATAATGAGGTAGTAAAGAGTTATGCGCCGGGCAGTAGTGAACGGGCCGAGTTGAAAAAGAAGCTGGCTGAAATGCGTGCTGAGGTGCGCGATATCCCTATGTTTATTGGCGGCAAAGAAGTGCGGGATGGCAAGAAAATTGAATTGCATCCGCCACACGACCATAAACACTTGTTGGGTCATTTTTATAAAAGTGAAAAGCACCATGTGGCTCAGGCCATTGAGGCGGCTTTAGCTGCCCGCGAACAATGGGTCAACACCAGTTGGGAGCACCGGGCATCCATTTTCTTAAAAGCTGCTGAATTAATAGCCGGTCCATACCGGTATGAAATGAATGCGGCTACCATGCTGGGGCAATCTAAAAACGCATTCCAGGCTGAAATTGATTCGGCTTGCGAAATCATCGATTTTCTGCGTTTCAACGTTCAGTTTATGAGCGAGATATATGCTATGCAGCCACAAAGCTCGCCGGGCATTTGGAACAGGACTGAGTGGAGGCCTTTGGAAGGATTTGTCTATGCATTAACTCCGTTCAACTTTACGGCTATTGCAGGTAACCTGCCAAGTAGTTGCGCTCTAATGGGCAATGTGGTTGTTTGGAAGCCCAGCAACACGCAGGTTTATTGCGCACATGTGCTGATGAAAGTGTTCCGCGAAGCTGGCGTACCCGATGGTGTGATTAACCTGATATATCCAAGCGGTCCTGATGCGGCTGATGTTATTTTCCGGCATCCTGATTTTGCAGGTATACATTTTACAGGTTCAACCGGTGTTTTTCAGGATATCTGGAGGAACATTGGTAACAACATTCACCTCTATAAAACATATCCGCGCATTGTAGGCGAAACCGGCGGTAAGGACTTTATACTGGCCCATAAGTCGGCTGATGCAAAGGTGTTGGCTACGGCTATTGCCCGGGGCGGGTTTGAATACCAGGGGCAAAAGTGTTCGGCAGCTTCCAGGGCTTATATACCGTCAAACTTGTGGCCCGAAGTAAAGGAGCTATTGATTGCTGATTTGAAGAGTATGAAAATGGGTGGGGTTGAAGATTTCTCTAATTTTATTAACGCTGTAATTGACGAAAAGAGTTTTGATAAATTGGCAGCGGCTATTGAATCGGCGAAGAGTGACCCGGATGCGGAAGTTGTTATTGGCGGCGGTTATGACAAGAAAAAGGGCTGGTTTATTGAGCCGACGATTATACAGGCTAAAAACCCCAAGTACAGCAGCATGTGCGAAGAGCTTTTCGGACCGGTGTTAAGCGTTTATGTTTATGAGGCTGATAAGTTTGAAGAAACAATTGAACTGGTAGATAATACCGGTCCGTATGCGTTGACAGGGTCGATTATCGGCCAGGACAGGTATGCCATTGAACTGGCTACCAAAAAACTGAGCAACGCCGCAGGGAACTTCTATATCAATGATAAGCCAACCGGTGCGGTGGTGGGTCAGCAACCTTTTGGCGGAAGCAGGGCTTCGGGCACCAACGATAAGGCCGGTAGTTTATTGAATTTACTTCGTTGGGTTTCGCCACGTACTATCAAAGAAACTTTTGTGCCGGCTACCGATTACCGGTATCCGTTTTTGCATTCAGAGCAATAATACAATAGGGAAATTAACCACTAAGGTACTAAGGGCACTAAGATACACTAAGAAATAATTTCTGTATGAGCAGTCTTCAGGATAAAGTTATTTGGGTAACGGGAGCATCATCGGGAATTGGTGAGGCTTTGGTATACGCGCTGGCAAAGCAAGGTGCAAAGATTATTCTATCGGCGCGGAGGCAGGATGAACTGCAGCGAGTTGCTGATGCCAGCAAGCTACCAGCAAATGATTATTTAATTCTGCCATTGGATCTGAATGCGCCGGATACTTTTGAAGCGAAAAAGAATGAGGCAATAAAGAAGTTTGGGCACGTAGATATTTTGGTGAATAATGGAGGAGTGAGTCAGCGCTCGCTGGCGAAAGACACCAGTGTGGACGTGGACAGGAAAATTATGGAGGTCAATTATTTTGGCACCATTGCTTTAACGAAAGCACTGCTGCCTGATTTTATAAAGCAAAAAAGCGGCTTGTTGGTGGTAGTGAGCAGTGCGGTGGGCAAATTTGGTTCACCGTGGCGCAGCGGGTATTCGGCTAGTAAACATGCTTTGCATGGGTTCTTCGATTCGCTGCGGGCTGAATTATATGATGATGGAATACGGGTATTACTCGTGTGCCCGGGTTTTATCCAAACAAACGTATCGGTGAATGCCCTTACCGGTAACGGCTCCAAACTGGGAAGTATGGATACGGCTACGGCTAATGGATTAACGGCTGAGCAATGTGCCATTCAGATTGTTTCGGCTATAAAATCAGGAAAAGAAGAGGTGGTGGTAGCAAAATTTAAAGAGCGATTTGCTGTATTTGCCAAAAGATTTTTTCCAGGGGTGTTTTCTACGATAATCAGAAGAATGGCGGTAAGATAGCCAAAGATAAAAAAACTACTTAAGTTAATACTTCGGCTCGCACACATTGAGTATATATGCATAGGCGAAGTTACATGCCCTTAGTGAATATTTAATAATTCAATAACAATGAAAAATTCAAGTCTTCATCACTTATAAGTTGTTTTGTCTGAACCTAAAAAACAGTGTATGGCATTAAGTTTTACCCTCCTGAAAAATTACAAAAAGTCATTGAAAAGCCGGTTATACCTAGCGCTGATTCCTGTTTTTGCGATGATAACGCAAAACACGTTTGGGCAGGTGCTGCCGCATCCCGATCACATTGTTATTTTGATTGAAGAAAACCAGGCTAACAACCAGGTTATCGGAAATTCGGTTGCACCATACATTAACCAAATTGCCAACGATTCGGATGGCACCATCTTTGCCAATCTTTTCGCTATTACCCACCCAAGTCAACCCAACTACCTCGATTTATTTGCGGGTGATGACCAGGGGGTTACTACTGATAATCTTCCCACCAATTATCCATTTACAACTGATAACATGGCCCGCGAATTAGTTGATAAAGGCCTTACTTTCAAAACGTATTCGCAGGACCTGCCTGCTGTGGGTTCAGATGTAGTTAGTTCGGGCAGTTATGTTCGTAAACACAACCCCGTTACCAACTGGGTTGGAACCGGTACTAACCAGGTCTCGGATACGCTTAACCAGCCATACACCGATTTCCCGACTGATTTTACGCAACTGCCTACGGTATCGTATGTGGTGCCAAATGAAGATAGCGATATGCATAATGGCTTTGGTAATCCTACCATTGCGGCCGGCGATTTTTGGTTTTCGGAACATTTGACAAATTTTATTGACTGGGTTTCGAACCCTAACAGTAACACGCTTTTCATTTATACTTTTGATGAAGATGATGGCCTGGATAATAACAATATACCAACCGTGTTCTATGGCCCTATGGTTAAGCCCGGGGGTGATGCCACCAATTATACTTTATACAGCATTTTAAGAACGATTGAGGATATCTATGGTCTCCGTCATGCCGGTGCTGCAGCTTCAACCCTGCCTATACTCGATTGCTGGAAAACACCCACCGGCATTCCTTCTGTGTCGGGAGTTCAGGCAATTAAACTTTATCCAAATCCGTCATCGGCACTTGTTCAATTTCAAGGTGATTTGCTAAAGGCGGCTGATTCTCAAATAATGATTACCGACCTTTCCGGCCGTGAGTTAGCACGATTCAATTCAAATGGGTCTGCTAAACTTTCGGTTAACGTAGCGGAATATGCATCGGGTATGTATTTGTACAACCTTTTAAGCGCTGACCGTACCGTTCAGTCGGGTAAGTTTATAGTTACTCACTAAAAATAGTAACCAGGCATTTTTGGAAATAAAGTATGCCCATCAACAAGTTTGTTCAGGGGTTTGCTTTTATGTTTAGAGTTTTAAGGCGGGATAAATACAGATGATGAAAAAATACATTTTTACGGTGGTATTTTTTGCCATACTCGGCTATGCAAAATCGCAGGATGTTCATATTTATGATGACTTGACCATTCCAACCAAAGACAGCAGTTCAAGGCCCAAAAACACCTGGCAAAATATTTTGCGTGAAATCAGGTTTCAGGCTTACGTTCAGGTAGAGTGGCAGAAAGGAGATACAACCGGACAGGTTCCCTACGGACCTACGGGATATAACGGGGTGGGCACTTATCAGGGCGGCACTTTTTCGCCGACTGCAAACAATAGATTCCTTATTCGCCGGGGGCGCGCCAAGCTTTCGTTTGAGCACAAAAACAAAAAGGACCTGAAAGTATTTGACTTTGCTTTTCAGTTTGATGCAACAGAGAGGTCTTTCACGGTAAAGGATTTTTATGGCCGCATTATCGACCCCTGGACCGGTTGGTTCAGTTTACAGGGCGGCATATTTTTAAGACCCTTTGGATTTGAATCTCCGGCCAATCCGGCATTTTTTGAATCGCCGGAATTTGCCAGGGTAAACCAAACTATTATGCCCAATGAAGTTGAGCTGGGCGAGGCGTTGGTAATTGAGTCGCCGGCAAAGTTTGACAAAGTTTATTTCAGGTTAGATGCCAATGTAGTCAATGGACAAGGTGTTGGAAACGGCCCCGGTAGCGGTACTTTCCAAACCGGCACTTACCAAAGCCGCAAGGACTTTATAGGCCGCATAAAAGCCGGCAAAATGTGGGAGTTGAACGGTAGTAAGTTTGGCGTAAATGGTGGTTTTTCGTACTATAATGGTGGCGTTTTACAGACTACCAGTAATGTTTTCATCTTGCAGAAGGACTCGGCTTCGGGTTTGTTGGGGTACACAAATATCGGTACAGCAGCAGGAGTAGGAGTGAAGACTTACAAACGTGAGTATTACGATGGCTACCTGGAATTAAAATCTGATTATCCAATAGGAATTACTGCGCTAAGGGCGGAATATATTGGCGGCCTTCAGCCGGGTGCAGCCACTTCATCCTCTGTTCCTCTTGGCCTTAACAATGATGCGCCGGTAAATGACCTTTACCTGCGGCGGTTTAATGGCGGGGCAATTAACCTTACCCAGTCATTTAAAACCAAGCTAAAATCGCATTTAATGATGCATGATATCACTGTTAAGTTTGACTGGTATAATCCACAAACCCAAATTAAAGGACGCAACCTGGTTGATACAGGCTCGTTGGTTCGCCTTGGTTTAAGTACCACTGATATGACCTATTATACTTTTGGTTTTGGGTACAGCATTATTCCGGTTAACTGGTTTAAACTAATGATATGGTACGATTATATCATCAACGAAAACACGAACCTTCTTTACTGGACCAGCGATTATAAAAAGGACAATATGCTGACTATTCGTACCCAGTTTTATATCGACTCGTGGTGGTTCAATTCCGAAAAGAGTAAGTATAAGGATAACCTGATGGCGAAAAAGTATTAAACTATTGCTTTATAAACCGGCAAACCATAGGCACAACCTGACCATCGTTGACTTGCAGGAAATAAATGCCGGGTGCCAGGTCACTAATATTAATTTGCTGAATGCCGGTTTCTGCACCCATGTATTTTAAGGTATTTCCCGTCAAATCGGTTATAACTACTTTTGTTGGTGTAGCAAAGTGAGGAGCCGAAACATTTAATTCGGTGCTTGCAGGATTGGGAAATACCTGCAGATTGTTTGCTGGCGAAGAAATGGTTGCGATAGCTGTTGGGTAAATTTGTAGTTCCTGGCAGTAAATAGCTTCGCAGGGATAAAAATAGCCACAAAGCGAACTAATGGCAACGTTTATACACACATAATAACTATCGGTTGCAGCAGGGAAAGTGTGAACGATGGTATCCCCTTGGTTTGCTGTGGTTCCATCACCGAAGTTCCAGCCTATCGAATCCCAGGCGCCGCAAATATTTGCCATAAACGTGGCTGTGTTGCCATCTAAGTTGTAGGTATACCTCGCACCAATGCAAAGGTCCTGAACCTGGAGGTTACGGCAATACTGGCTGGTGCAACTGCTATCTCTGTTAGTAATGGTTAAACATACCTGTTCAGGGCCGGCATCATCCGGCTCAAAGGTAAATGCCGGGTTCTGTTGTGCAGAAAAATCTCCATTTCCGAACGACCACTCCCAGGCTACTGTCGAGTCTTCGCCGGTTGAGCTATCCGAGAAAAAGTAAATAGCCTGTTCGGGTTGAGATGACTGGGGACTATAAACATAGTTAAAGTAAGCGTGACATTGAGCCTCCAGTTTAATGGTTGCAGACAACATCGTGAAAGTGCAAACAGTAATGATAAATTTCTTCATATAGGGGCAACTTTAAAATGAATAACCCGGTATGAAAGCAAACCGGGTTATTCAGAGTTTGAATGAGATTAAATTACCTGGCTACAACAAATTTGCTTCTGCCAATAATTGCATTTTGGTTATTCAGAATTTCAATACTGTAAATTCCATTAGGAAGGGTCTGAATGTTAACCTGGTTATTGTTACTGTTTAATTCTGTTGCGATAACCGCATTTCCTACAAGGTCATAAATTTTGCCAAAACACTTACCCGGGTTTTCGAACTGAATGTTTAACTCGTCAGTTGCAGGAACCGGGCGCAGTTTGAGGGATAATTGGTTCAAAGGTGCAATTCCTGTATTTTGTGAAATAAATATCTGGCATAGTGCATCGGCAGTGTCACCACTACCGTTGGTGTCCCTGTAATAAATGCTGTCAAGACCTAAGTAACTTGGGGTTGGTGTATATTGGATGCTATTGTTGCTTAGCAAAGTGGCGGTTCCGTGATGAGGACCCGAGATGAGGGTTACACCAAGTTGCTGACCACTGCAGTCGGTGTCATTGGCCAAAACATCAAGCGTATCGGTATGGGTTTCGTAAACTGTGAAAAGGTCATTTTTTGCAAAGGGAGCGAAGGTGAAACTTGCGGCCAAAGTATCATAGGTTAAATCATCCACAAGTAACTGGCTTCCCGGAACCAGGGTGCCGCCGCCGAAACCTTGAATGAAGGTATAAACGTTAGGGGCGCTGGAGGAGATGAGAATAACAAGCGTGTCTGGTACATCACATGAAACATAATTGAAATTGGCGCTGAAAGGTAAATAACCACCTGTTGAGTCGGTGCTTTTAAAAATTGCATTAGCCACTATGTTGCGGCCATTTCTTAATGCAGCCCAAACCACGCAGGTATCGTTGGAGTTTGTGTTCGGATTGAACACGGGCTTGTAATTATAATATCCGCTTATAGATGCTAAACGTTGTGTAAAAGGTTGCCCCGCCCCAACAATAGAGGCTGGATTAATTACGCTTCCACTGGTAAAAGTTTGAGTCCCCAATGGAAATACTCCGCTGACGACAAAGCCCGGTATAATGAGCGTGGACACAGGAAGACTGTGTATTAGCCCTGGCGGAACGTGAACTGAATCAGTTACCATTTGGATGGCAGATGAGCCGCTATAAGCGTTGTTTGACTGGGTAACAAGAATTTGGTGACCTAATGAGTCGAGCCCGGTAAGATAATTAGAGCTGGTCCATAGTACCGGTTCGTTAAATGAAATTGTATCGGCTGGTAAACTGCCTGCCTGACCTGCGGCCAGGTAAAAAGTATCGAGGTACCAGTTTTCAAAACTGTTGTTTACAATCTGGGCATTCGTAGTAGCGAAGCCGGCGAGTAAGAATAAAATCAGGGCAAGTAAAACGTTCTTCATTTCAGGGGCATTTTTTGTGAGTAAATAGATTTTATTTATATGGCAATTTATTTTTCGGTAATTACAAGCTTCTTTACGCAGTTTCCTTCCTGCGTTGCAAGATTAACGAAATAAATTCCCGCTGATAAATTATTGATGTTAAGCAATTGCGCGTTTGCACCACTTTGAGCCCGGGTATTGTATTGATTGAGAACCTGGCCAGTAAATGAATAGACAGTAATTACGACTTCCTGGTCTTTTTGCAGGCTGTAATGCAGACTAACATTGGTATTAGCCGGATTAGGAAACAGTTCCGCTTCAATTTCGTTACCGGCTATGGAATTGATGCTCTGCGGGGCAAACAATATTTTAACAGTGTGACCATTGGTGTGATAAACCTTCAATACTCCTCCGGTACTATAAGCAATCCAAACCCAACCCTGCGCATTAAGATTACCTGCCTCACTTATTTGAGCACCATCAACCAAAACCTGTAACGGTTTTGAGGTTAATCTTAATGTTTCATAAGAAGAACTATCATAAACGGAATAATCAATTTCGTACGCCTGATATTGTATGTGCGTGACAACTGAGGTAGTTTTTAACAGGTGGTTGGCATTAGCCGGTGCTATCTGCGGGTAAGCGCCCATAGCACGCAAAAAATGCCGTACATAATCACCATAACCATCGGTATACCAAACGCTGCTCTCACTGGGTGAAAAGCGCACCTGGCCTGATGTATCCACCAGGTAGGTTGCCCAATTCAGCTCTCTTATTGCTTCAGCCACCCGGGAACTGTCGCCGCTTTTTTCGGCATAAATTAATTCGGTGGAAGCATAGCGTGAAGTATGACTTCCTCCAGGTTTTAAATCGGCAGTCTGTTCGTAAATTGCGGTGGCGCCGTATTGATTCCAATCGGTATCGGCAAACGTGGCAAATGTCCAGTCAAGAATAGAACGTGCATCCTGAATATAAGTGCTGTCCCAG
>Ga0316217_10003935_pt1 | contig 16467 bp, 18 predicted proteins | sample 1anoAmetaG_FD_203633 | JGI IMG/M metagenome (GOLD analysis project Ga0316217, IMG submission 203633) | Freshwater microbial communities from Trout Bog Lake, Wisconsin, USA - 1anoA | ecosystem: Environmental > Aquatic > Freshwater > Lake > Hypolimnion/Profundal zone | place: USA: Wisconsin...
CATGGCTTTTAACTTAGTGTCTCTGCCAATCTTGGCTAGATCATCAATCTCTTTACCTGTTCTACGAGCAACACCACGATCTGTTCTCATCATGTTGCCCAAGCGTTCCAGACTAATGTCTCCACCCTGAATGCCACCAGACCTGAACAAGTCTTCTAGGATGATGGAGTTTCTGTATTGGGGTCTAATCACATCCAATTTGGCTGCTATGGCTGGATGATTGGCAGCAATGGATGCGTCAATCTGATCTACCAAATTGTAGATTTCACGAGCACTAGACGCTGATGTAGACCTAGCTCTTTCAGTCAAAGCATTCCTCATGCGTTGCAAAGCCTCACCTTCAATGGTGAAAGTATTGGGTTTAACACCAGGCAATCTTGACAGTCTGTCAAAATTGGTAATGATCTCATCAGCCACTTGCTTGACAGGAGATACACCAGCAACACCAGGCAATTGCGCCTCAGTAGCACTAATTTGTTTAATAGCGTCAACAGCGTTTTTGTCAATGTTGAATCTATTGCCTTTGTAAATCTTGTCGTATTCTTTGCCCAAGTCTTTTAGGCGGTCACCAATAAACTTTTCGTCAATCTCAGAAACTTCTTTGCCTGTGCCTTTAGATGCCAGTTTGTTGGCAAGTGTTTGATTTTCCTTGCCCCAGCCAGTAGCACCTTTTTCAGCAATGGGTTCAGCCTGTCTGACTTGAGTAGGAGACAATTTAAAGCCCAAGTCTTCAGCAGCTTTAGCGGATGCTGCTCTGGTAACCGTAGGTGTTCCCAACAATGCTTTTGCACCGCCTTTGATCATTCCAGGCAATGATGGCCCAAGACCGCCAACAATTTCACCAGCAGTTTGATAACCAGAAACATCTTCTCTAGGATTTTTAATGCCAACTTTTGACAAGCCTTTTTGAACTTCTTCAATGGTAGGAAACAAAGTTTCACGACCAGCAAGCTGTTGTTTTTCCCCAGGTTCTTGAAAACCTAAAGCCTGTGGAACTGTGTATGCACCAAATTTTTCTAGTTCACCAAGGCCACCAGCTAACCCAGTAGCTGCACCATAAAGCGCAGCACCCGCTTTTTCGCCAAGTCCAGGTTCTTCTGACTTGGGAGTTTTTTCTTTCTCTGCTCTAGCTCTGAATTCAAACTCTTCATTTTCACTCATAACCATGCTCCTTTTTCCAAGCCTGATAACGAGCCTCTTTGTCTGGGTCGTAAGTTGATGTTGGCGTTTTGCCAGCTAACTCAGCACCAGACTCACCAAGAGTAGGTTTACCAGCAAACTGAACTTTAACAATGTCGTTGGTTGTATAAGGAATGGCTGTTTCAATTCTCTGTACAAGTCTACTAGCCTCTTCCTTTTGTTGAGGATTAAGCAAGCCAGAGTTAATCAAAGGCGTGATGTTCTCTACGGCAACCCTTCTCATATCAGCCAGTTGTAAGGCAGACTTGAAGTTGGACTGACCAGCTTTTGGAATAAGTTTTTCCATTTGAGATGCAAGACCAACCAAACCAGTAGCAGCTCCAGAGGCTTCAATTGCAGCAAGATTGCGAGTAACACCAGTAAACAACACATCGAATGCCTCCGCTTGTTTATCTGAAATCTTCCTTGCACCTTCATCTGACAAGAAGTTAATCATTCCAGGCTTGTTGCTCAAGTAAGACAAAATGCCTGTTGTTGAGCCTTTGGGCAATTGAGATATGTTTTCAGCAGCAGATGCAAGTCCACCCAAAGCGTTAACAGCACGTTGTGCCATGAACTGTTGAGTTTGACCGCCTTTTCCTTGCTTGGCAGCCTCAATGTCGTGATAGCGTTTAGTCTCAGCCAATTGAGCCTCGGCTTGACGTTCTTGAACTTTCTGATGGGCAATTTGTTCAGCGTGTTGCCTGAGTCTTTCGTCAGCCAAATCTTTCTTGTCTTTCATCTCTTTGATGGTTTTGATCTTGTCGTAAGCATACGCTGGACCATACTTCTCAAGAGAATCTTTTAAGAAATTAGCATTATGTTCTGCAATGGCTGTGCGTATTTCAGCAAGTCCAGCATCTCTGTTGGTTGCGTAAAGCTGAACACCATCTTGAATTTTCTTGTAAAGGCTATCAATGGTTTTATCCAAAGCCTTTATGTTTTCATCATAAATGTCTTTTTCTTTCTTGTACTGATCAGCCAAACCCTTTTGGTGACCCTCAAGCATACCGTTCATGGCAGACATTGCAGCTTGTGCATTGCCTTTAGACTTGCCACCAATCATGAATCCCAACAAGTTAGTTAGGGTAAACATCAACCCTAAGTCTTTAACATTTTCTTGTGTGGGCACAAATTTAACACGGTCACGTTCTTGAATCTTCTCTTCAAGCATGGCACGAGCTGGGTCTTCAGCAATAGACTTGGCGTATTCTTTTGCCGTCTTTTCCTCACCTTTAGCCAACATCTCTTTTGACGTTAATTCTTCTTGGGCACGAGCCTTTTCAAGCTCACCTTTAGACTCGGCAGCTTTAATCAACTCTTGATCAACATCAACAGGAGGTGTTGCTTTTGGTTTGGATGGAGCAAGGTCTTGTGGTGCAAAAGCCCCAAAAGTACCTGATCCTAATTGACCTAATGTTGTTGTCATTATTGGTTACCTCCAGCTGGTGTTGGAGTTGTAGTCGTAGGCGCAGAACCAGGCAATAAAGTCCTAGCAATGTTCATGGCATAGTTGTTGGTCAACTGATTAACATATTGATCAGCCTGAACACCAGCTTGGATAGCGCCTTGAGCAATCTTGTCACCCACAGATTGCAACTGTAGACCCAAATTAAGCTGACTAGTCAGCAACTGTTGAGCCAATGCGTTGATTTGGTTTTGTGCTTGCATAGCACCAACACCACCTCTGGTAGCCACATTTTGAGCAGCTTGTGCCTGTGCAGCTTGTAAGATTTGTTGGTTAGCGGGAGTCAACTCACCCCGTTGAGCAGATGCCAATAATTGTTGACCTTGCTGTTGATAAGGTGCAGCCTGTTGTTGTAAGGCTTGCTGTGCAGCTTGACCTTGTGATTGTGCAGCTCTAACTTGAGATGCACCCAAAACAGCCTCAAGCCCACCAATACCTAACCTGTACTTTGTCTCTTCGGATAAACCCTTAGATGGCTGAGTTTGATCTTGTTTGGGTACGGTTACACCAGCCTCTTGAGCAGCCGTTGATGTTGGTCCATAGCCTTGATCGCCATACAGAGCTTTTGTTTGATCAGAAGTTAATCCGCCACCAGCAGCCAAAGAGGGGCTTATTTGAGTTGGTGCTGGAGTGGGTGTAAAAGCGCCAGGTCCAAATCCAATGTCAACAGGTGCGGACTCAGGAGCAGAAGGCGCAGAAACAGAACCGCCACCAATTTCACCACCACCACCTCCAGCAGAAATGGGTTGCTCGACAGGAGCTGGTTCAGTAGCTGGTGATGCGCCAGGTATTTGCAAACTTTCATCAAGTTCGTATGAGGGGATACCCGACTCTGTGATGCGTCCAGAGCCACCACGAGCTTTTAGTAACGCTGCCTCTTCCTCATTGATGTAAGCCAGCTTGTGTCCTGGGGGGGCTTTCTTTTGTAAAAGTCTAGCTATCTGGCGTACATCTGTACCCAGTCTAGTTAAGTCTTTAAGTGCTGTTGCCATGTTATATCCCCAGTGCCGATGATAAATTGCTGTAATCTGCCGTCTCTTCCTCTCCAGGCTTTAACTTTAGAGATGCTACGTTCCATACAGGTGCTTGCTCTTTACCTGATTCTACATTTACTCCCCCTCCACCGCCACCTAATCCAACTGACTCTCCAGCAGCAGCTTGCGTGGCTTGTCCAAAAGGACTTCCAGCCAAAGCCTTGGGGACATTGCCATAAACAAACACATCAGGCGTGTAAGAAGGCAGTTTTGTCTTTTCTGTAGATGGACCAGGTGCAGCTGTAGGAGTGGTCACCCCAGAACTTGTAGGTTGTTCAGTAATAGACGGAAGAGTCGTTGTTCCAGATGTAGTGCTTGTAGGAATGTTTGTAATAGCAGTAGGCAATCCAACTGTGGGAGTGCGTTGCGTAGTTGTAGTAACGGGTGGAGAAGGCACAAAAGAAGTTGGTTCTGTGCCAGCTGGGGACGTTGTAATGGTATTTGTAGACGGCAAATTAAGAGCCGAGGTTGACGTTTGACTACTAGCAGAAGGAGATGTACTAGCAGTTGGAAATGTCTGACTTGCTGGTGAAGTCGTTGAAGATGGAGATGTTTGTGTAGATGGTTGCGTCAACGAAATTGGTTGAGCCTCAATAGTCTGTGTTGTTTGTGTGCTTGTGATTGTATTTGTAGACGGGTCTACAAGAACAGTTTGTCCAGGCTGAACTGTTTGGTTTGCTGTGCTGACAATTGATATTTGACCGCTAGGGGTAATCACCAATGCCGTTTGCGTAGACGGATCGGTTGTCATCACCAATTGAGATGCTGGCTGAAGTTGCGTTTGTGTTGCAACAGGACTCTCTAAAGCAGCAGTTGGTGTTTTACCGCTAGGCAAAATAATGTTGTCATTGGCCCCACCTGTTGGGTTTATAACCAAATCGGTAGACCTCATGGTTTCAGGATTGGCTGGCACAAATGCTGTTTGATCCCCAGTTCCACTGATGTTTTTAAACAAATTGGGATTGGTTTGTTGCAATTGCAACGCCTCTTCTGTGCTGATGTTTAGTGCAGTAGCAACATTGGCAACATCGGCAGTTACTGGCGTAACAGGATATGGTGTAACCGTTCCTGTTTGCAAAGGTGTTAAATCAGGATATGCACTTGGAGTTTGAGATGCTTGATTTTGTATAACTTGGTATTTGGAAGCAACTTGTTGGGCTTCTGTTGGGTCACCAGCCGTAGAAGGAGTTAACAAAAGCCCAATAGCACCCAAAGCTCTGCCAAAAACAGCTGGGTCTATAAATTTACTTGCACTTTGAGTTAAAGTTTGTAATTCTTGAGCCGTGGTTTCTGGGTTTACAGCAGCAGCTTGCAGTCTATTTAAAATTTGATTTGTTAAATCAGTTACCGTTTGTGTAGCTTGAGGACCCAATTCTGGTCCAGCAAAAGCAGTGGTAGATGCGCTATAAAGTTGCTGATTGAGATTATTGATGTCGTTAAGAGCACTTGTAGCATCTGATGTAGTTGTTGTCGTTTGACCTATGGGAGATGCAGTTCTAGCAGCACCTCCAGCAGCACCTGTCAAGGCAGCTAACGTGTTTCCGCCAGCCTGACTAGCACCACCAACTGCCCCACCCAATACATTTGCAGTGGTTGTTCCAGCACCAAGCGCACTAGCACCCGCAGCCGTACCCGCTGCTCCAGCACCAGCTAAAGCATTTTGCAAAATAGTAGATGCGTTGCCACCCATGATAGCCGTTTGAGCAGCAGAACCAGCAGCAGAACCAGTAATGTTAGCTAAAGTCGTTGTTGTTGCGTCAGGAGCTGTTCCAGCAACACTGGTTCCAGTTGCAGTAGATACATAACTACCCACCGCAGCAGCAGCGGCAGCTTTTGCAATATCGTCAACATTACCACCATTGGCAGCAACCACAGCAGCGTTAGACACGGCAGCAGTAGCTGGCGCACCAATGTTAGATGAAAGGTCTAAACCTTCTGGGCCAAGAGCAAGTGTGACCGCAACCACTTCAATGATAGGAATGGGATTGTTAACGGCTGTTTCAACAACATTACTTACGTCATTGGCTACCGTGTTAACTGCATTACTAACGGCATTACCAAGGTCTTGTACTACATGACTCATAGGTCCACCACCGCTTTCATTTGACCATTAGAAGTGGGTTGCAGCTGGTATCTAACGTCAATCATTTTCAATATTTTCTCGACTTGAGGGTTAGCCATAGAAAACATGATTTTTTTAAACTTGGCAACTTTCATGGCTTTTGCAAATTCTTTGATGCTTTTGACTAATTCTCTAGGATTGTCAGCAGTATCCATGGTCATTTCCGCATTGCCATTACCTCTGTTGTAATAGCTGAAAAGCGTGTTTCCAGCTCTCATTACTCTAAAGTTGGGATCAGTTTTGACCAATTTAGCCATGGCATTATGGACACGAGCTGGGTCTTGACGAGAACCTTGTAAGCTCTTTTCCAGTATTTGTATGGGTTCCATTCTTGCCATTACTGCACCTTTAAAGCCTGGGCTATCTGTTGGTGAATGTCTTGATGCACACCAATCCAATCATAGAAATCTTCTTCCACGTTCCAATCCGCATCTAACAATTGGAAAGGGTTGGCAAGGTTAAGTATCTTTGCCAAAGATTCGTGCATCTGATTGTGGATTAGCAACCAATCATCTAAGTTGTCTGGATTAGCTTCTTCTATAGGGTAGAAAGGCGTAGCCACACCCACTCTGTTTAGCGTTTGCCAGAATAACCTGTGCTGTTGAAAGTTTTCAAAGACGAGTCTTCCTAGACCTTCTTTGTCTCCAAACTCAACATAAGCTAAGTCGTTCTGATTCATGATTACACCGCATAGTAAGGCACTTTTACAACCGTACCGTTAAGATCAACTTCCATAAATCCTAAAGGTTGGAGAGGCAAACTAGCAGTACCATAAGTGGCAGTGCTGGTAGTAGTAGCTGCATGATTTGTAGTAGTGACATTGATGGTTCCACCAGTGATGGTTACATTACTGCTTGATAAAGATGGAATAGTTACAGCATTGTTAGCCGCAACTGTTATGGCATCTGTTGTTGCATTATTGGCAACAATGTGAATAGCATTTGCAGTGATAGTACCAATGTAAAGATCAGAAGAACCAGCATACAAATAAGGAGAATTGGGTTTGTAAAAAGCACCCGTTCCCGTATATTGACTAGATGTAACACCAAAGTCGGCATAGGCTGAACCCGTGTCATTTACAACCACAAAGTCACTGGATGCGTTTGTGCCACTGCTTGTGTTTTGCAAAACAATTTGAACATAGTTGTTAGAACTGTTTGCATAAGACGCAAGAATTCCAACATCTGAATAGCCAAGCGTTCCGTAAGAAAATGCACCTGCTGTTACGTTTGCATAAATATTTGAGGTGGCAATGTAATTTTGAGAAGTAACATTTGTTAATGTTGCATTGCCACTTTGTATTGTGACGTTTGCAATTGTTACATTGCCTAAATTAGCACTTGTACCGCCTAAAGCTATGGTTGTATTGCCAAGTGTTACAGAACTATTTGATAAAAAGTTATTAGGAAATGTTGTTCCAACACTAGATATAGTTGCGTTTGTTAATGTTGGATTTGCTAAAGTAACATTTCCCAAGTTGGTAACAGTGCTACCCAAAGCAACCACTGTGTTACCTATGGTTGCACTATTTGCAGACAAATTAGCTGAAGGTATGGTTCCGCTTTGTATGATTACGTTGGCAAGAGTTAAATTGCCTACGTTTGCAATTGTGCTACCTAATGCAACTGTAGCGTTACCAATAGTAACTGAATTATTTTGTAACTGGCTATTGGTAACACCTGATAGTGTCCCACCTAAAGTTAAGTTACCAGACGTTGTAACATTGCCAGTTAAAGTAATGCCGTTAACAGTTCCATTACCTTGTACTTGTGTAACAGTTCCATTGCTACCTCCACCACCGCCACTAGCGTTAATGGTGACTGCGCCAGTACCACCACTAGGAGAAATGGTTACGTTTGTACCCGCAATAATTTGCGATACACCACTTGATCCTCCACCTGTTGATACTGTCTTTAACATGATTAGTCCCCATCCCCAGGAGTAATGTAAATTGTAGCTGTGCTTGATGTTGCGTTAGCCGTAAAGTAAGCGTTTGGAGCAAACGTGATAATCTCATCTGTACCAGGCAACAACGGCAAACAGTTAGATTGCGTGGTTGTCGGTATGACTCCACCAGCTGCTGCAATAGCAGATGTTTGACCAAATCCCAAAGCCACTACAACAGTGCCAGAATTGATGATCCTGTATTGATTGCTACCAAGCGTGTTGGAAGGCACTTGTACAGGTGCAGGAGCCGTAGTAGACGCTGTAATCACTACAGTGTTACCAGAGGGTGCGAAAGGAGCCGATACACTCATGTTTGTTTCCTTTTACCAAGACCAAATAAATACTGCGCCATCACCGCCTTGACCGCCTGAAGATGTACCAGACGTGGTTCCACGACCACCTCCACCGCCTCCACATCCAATGCCACCTTTCCCACCATTTCCACCAGCACCTACGGTACTTTTACCGCCACCGCCAGCACCTCCTGTGCCTAAAAACAATGGTTGTGTAATAAAGTATCCGTCTCCACCATTACCACCAGTAGTTCCAGCCCCGCCAGTTACAGTAGGATAACCATAGTTTGTAGCTACGTTAGGCCCTGCAACAGTTGTTGTTGATGAACCGCCAGCACCACCAGAAAGAAATGTAGTTGTTGAAGCGGTAATTGCAGTATTTGCAGCACCACCAGCTTGACCAGCTATTGAATTAAATATTCCAGATGCACCAAAAAAATTATTTGTCATAGCTGACTGTGATGTGTTTGAAGCGGAACCACCTGCAATTAACAATCTATATCCAGCAGATGCAGTTGGGCCTTGCCAAAAAATTTGCGTGTCTCCACCGCCAGAATTAGATGCACCTCCAGCTCCGACTGAAATTTGCAATTCATCTGGAATAAATATAGCTGGGCCTATCCATGTTGTGATTGCACCAGAACCTCCTCCAGTCCCACCAGTGCTTGTTGTCCCTGGACGACCTCCAGCTCCAGCTCCAATCAAAAGCATACGCACCATAGATGCGCCACGAGGTTTAATCCAATCCTGCGTAGTTCCACCGCCATAAAACGCTTGGAAGTTGGCTGTTTGAGGGTTGGCAAAATTAAATACGTCTAACATATTGTCACCATGTAATTATTACCACGAGGCCGTTGCCACCAAAACCACCAGATGTTCCATATGCCCCACCACAACCAATGCCTGCTTTTGCAGTATCACTACCGCTACCAGCTCCAACACCAACAATTATTGGTTGTGTTTGAAAATATCCATCAGTACCAAAAGTTGAAGTTTGATAACCATAATTTGCAGTAACTACGCCGCTACCCCCGCCGCTCAAAAAAGTTGTTGATGATGCAGATACAGTACCTGAAGCTCCTGATGCACCTGCTGTACTTTGATAAAAACCCATAGCAGAAAAAGGAAGTGGAGAATCTGCTGAACTAACTCCCGCTCCACTTTGTCCTCCACTAGCTTGCAATAATAAATTTAACGTGCCGCCAATTCCCGGTTGATTAAAAAAGAGAACTCGTGTAGCTGCACCAGCAAGACCAGTTGTACCTCCTTTTCCTACACTAATTGTTAGAATATCAGGAATTAAAAATGCTGGAACCATGCAATTGGTAACAACTCCAGATCCACCGCCGCCAGTTGAAGCATCTCCTGACCCTCCACCTCCAATCAATGTGAACCAAACAAATGATGCACCTTGTGGTTTAACCCAAGTTTGCATAATACTACCAGTTGTGTCTCCAGCATTAAATATCTGGATATTTGCGCCTTGTGGCCTTGGGTAATTTATAGGATATGACATTTTACCAACTCGCTATTAAAACCATGCCGGGGCCACCAACACCATTTGCGTAAACACCACCACACCCAACACCTGCTCTGGTTGTATTTGCTCCTGTTGCTCCAGCAGGAACTCCAACAATTATCGGTTGCAGCATAAAATATCCATCTACATTAAAGCCCGGCCCTGAAGCAAAACCGTACCCATAATTAGCTTGTAAATTATTTTGGCCAGTTCCACCACCACTTAAAAAAGTTGTGCTTGATGAAGATATGCCATCTGAGCCAGTTTGACCTACAACATTTTTATAGAAACCACTTGAAGCAAAAACAGTTGCAGAATCAGAACCATTTCCACCTCCAGCAGCCTGTCCACCTGAAGCAGTAAGTAATGTTGTGGTAGAAGTGCCTTTAAATTGAATGGTTGTGTTTCCACCAACTGCACTTGCAGCCCCTCCATAACCTGGACTTACAATCAATTCATTTGGTACATTTTGTGCAGCGCCATACCATACAGTAATATTTCCAGAAGCACCCCCTGCTGTATTATTAGTTCCTCCTCCTCCAGCACCAATCAACATCATGTAAACATGGCTAATCCCAACTGGTTTTATCCATGAATATTGAGTAAATTTAGTTCCGCTTGATGGCCCATAAAAAAATTGGACATCAGCTCCAGCGACTCTAAATTGTTGCTGTGGTTGTTGTGGAAACATTTTTAGGGTGTATTGGTTTGTGCGTTATACCAAGAAGGTGCTGCAACATTTTCAGACGTGCAAGTGTATTCAATTCTTTCGTTTTGATTTACAACTGTACCCGTTTCTGTATAAATGTTTTGGCAAACACCATTCAACATTTTCATGTATCCAGGTGCTGCATTAGGATAACTAAATTCTATACTCCACCAAATATATGTAGGCATATCAATAATCTCCAGCAATAGTTACGACTGAATAACCTGTACCAGTTGAACCAGTAGAAGTACCAAAAGTAACATACAACAAATAATTTGCATTCAAAGCAAAGTTCATGGGTAACTCGAAAACGCTTGATGCTGCGGTTTGAGAAACTGTTACCGCAGGTAATGTAATTTCATCATACAGCCAAGTATTGGTTGCACTTGTAGAGCTACTTGAAGAAATAAACACACGAGCAACTGTAGCTGCTGGTGAGCCTACTGGACGAAATCTAATCTTTTGAATAAAAGAACCGTTAGAACCAGCAGTAAATGCTTTGTATAACGTGCCTGATCCGTCTTGTGCGGTATTAGCCGTTGGACCAACTACTAGACCAGAATTGTCACTTGCTACTGATTCGGTGTGACCCGCTATCGAATAAATTGGATTGGTATTTGCTGCCATTTATAACTCCTAAGGAAGAATACAGTTGATTGAAATTGCTCTAACTAAACCGATGGCTACGTTACTTCCACCACCACCACCACTTGACGTTGACCAATAAACATTTCCTGATCCATTGGATGTCAAAAATTGACCAACATTACCTGTTGTACCGCCAGCTGTGAGAGTGCTTGCAATCGTAACATTTGATAAAGAAAGATTGCTTAAAGTAGCTACCGTGTTTCCCAATTGAATAGCCACATTACCAATAGTAACTGGTGTGGCAAAGTTGTTATCCAATTGCGATAACGGGATTGCAGAAGTTGCATTTCCAAACGTGTAATAAACTGCCATTTTAGAACCTCACTCTTAATTCGTGTTCAAACTCAAACGTGTTAACAATGAACGCTGGAGAACTGCTGGTCATGGTTAACCCTAAATACTTACCGTACTGCTCTGCGTCTGATTTGTACAACGCATATCCATTTGATGATGTCCAAATTATCGTCTTAGACGAGTTATTTGTCCAACCGATTGTTTGGAAAAGATTGTTAACCCAAGTTACTTCATTTGTCAAAACGTATTGCGAACTAGAACCAATCTCTGAATCCACTGTTACATCAAAAATACCACCTTGCGTCAAAGTTGCCTCAACCGCAAATTTCAATGCTTGTTTTGTCCGTATGGGGTCACCCATATCTTGCAAAGCAGTTTGTATATAACTGTTGATGGGACTTAAACTATCACTATACAGTTGTTTTAATACTTTATTAGTATCTGTTCCGTACAAATTGACTGTGCCACTATAAGGTACAGACGTGACATACGATACAGCTCCTTGGCTGGTAACAAACCATTTCTTCTCAAAGAACACACACTGTATGTACCGTGATCCACCAGATCCAAACGGGAAAAAACTGTTTACATAGAAATTAAACACCGCACACAAGATGTTGTTGAGCAGTGCTTGACCAGCCGTTACGGGTTTGCTGAAGTCTATGTAAGGGAAAATACCGTCTAGCGGGTCTGAAATCTTGGTCGTTGTAGAACCAACCAGGGCATAAATACCGTAGTCGTTCATAAACAAAACAGACCTGAAATACGGGAATATGGCGTATATCCGCTTAGTACCAATAGACGCTGACACATTGGTATTGGTAAACACCGTAGCCCCCGTAGAGGTCACCTGAAGGTCAGAAAACACGTTGATACTGTCATCGCCAAACACATACAAAAAGTTATTGGCTGACAACAAGCCTTGAATATTTCCATGTAGCGTACTGTCTGTGATGTTAAAAGCCACAGCGGATACAGACGTAAAATCTGTGGGGCTTGTAGAGGCAGATGCGTACACTGTGCGCCCAGCTGCTACCCAAACACGACCGCTAAACGTAGCTACATCCACAATTTTGTTGGTGTTAACCGTAGCCGTGATGTTTGCGCCTGTTCCAGTACCGCCAGAAATGCTGACAGTCGGAGCAACTGTGTAACCAGAACCATAATTGTTCATGACCACTTCTGTGACCACATTACCGCTAATAATGGCAGTTGCGTTAGCGTTTACACCATCTCCACCTGTAATGGTGACGGCTAAATTGCCATAAGGTCCATACCCAGAGCCACCATTATTTACTTGGATAGACACTGTACCCGTGGCAAAAGTCACCAATTCCGCAATGGCAGACGCATTTGTTCCTCCACCGCCTGATATGGTCACACTAGGTTGATTGATGTATCCACTACCCGCATTTGTAAGGGTAATTGAGTTAACAATGCCTGTGGATAAGGTTGCGTTGGCAGTTGCACTAGAGCCACCACCTCCAGAAATGGTCACAGACGGGGGGTTAAGATAACCAGAACCAGGTGAGACTACAGAAATGGCAACCACATTGCCACCAGAAATAGTAGCTGCACCAACAGCAGTGTTTCCACCCTGTACATCAGGTGTGCTGATAATAACTTTGGGCACAGACGTATAGCCTGAACCCGTATTGGTCATCTGGATGCTTAAAACACCGCCAGAACCAGATGTGATGCTAGAAACAGCCGTTGCTTGAACTCCATTTGAATTGTCTGGGGGAGAAATGGTGACGTTAGGGGCAGATGTGTAATTGATTCCAGGGTTGGTAATGGCAATTAAACCAACAGACCCGACAGGAATTAAACTTGTGCCATTCCAATCGTACAAACCTTTGGTGGGGTCACCAATGAAAAGGTCTGTATTTTGATATTGAGCCGCTGCCACACCCGTGTTTGAAAGAGTACCAGCACTTGCAATGGTGACCATCGCATTGCCTTGTAAGTCATAGCCCTGTGCACTGCCATCAGACTCAAAAGCAACGACATAATCGTCTTTGATATTGGCAGAATAAAGAGCTGTGACATTACTGGTAAACACCACGCTATTGCCAGCGTTGCTGACGTTAGAGCTGGTGGGAATAATGCGCATATTGCCAGCCCCGATAGGCATGGCATTTTCTATCCAATAAAACTCATCTTTATCAATAGCGGTCCTATTGGCCTTGGTGTCAAGACCTTTAAAGTTCTTAATGACCGCATAAGATTTCTTTTGTTCTGCGGAGGCCATGATCAACCTCCAGAACTATAAGGATCAGGAATTCTTCTAGTAAACGTGCTGTTAAGTACGTTCAAAATGTGTTTGTCGTATTGTTGTTTGAAGATTTCAGACTCACCGTAAGATTGTTCGTAAAACTTGGCTTTGTACGCTGCATAGTATTGCACAGCCGTTGAATACGGATCAATGATGTTGTCAACAGTATTTGGACTGCTCAATGACAAAGGATTGGGCAATATGTTGGTGTCTACTTCAATGTAGTATTGCTGATCTGGGATGGGGGCAATGTAGATTTGTTGTTGACCGTACACTGAAAAGCAAACGGGTCTACCCACATAGTTTTGCCAGTACCGCAACTGCGCTGTGAAATTAGACCAGGGCAAATAGCGAAGAGGTATCCGAGAATTGCCCCAGTAAAGGTTAATGTTGACAATATCGTAGACATTTAACTGTTGAGGTAATGAGTTAAAGTTGATGATCTCAGCGGGTCCTACATACTGCAACAAAGCAGTTCCGTCTGCAAAAGGCGTGGTAGGAGGAAAAGGATTGGTTCCCGTGGGATATGCGGGGGCTGAACTACCAGATGTGCCACTTTGAGTGTACACATAGGTATAAATGTTAGAAAACACATACTGACCAGCGGTAACAGCTGTGTTACCTTGCCATAACGCGGGAGAAACACCAGTGCTAGTGCTGGTGTTGTACGCTAGGGGAGCGGTTGTAGTTTGAAGGGTTCTTAGGCAACCAGTGTCTCGGACAGTTCTTTCCCTGGCCTCGTTGATGTACGTTGTTAACTGGTTTTGCGTCCAGAAAACATTGTTAACATCATGCAACAGGTTCTCAACTTGAGACAGGTAATCATTGAGGGTTGCCATTCGAGGTCCATGGTTAAGCTACCCGCTTAATAGAGGACTTTCCCCCAGCGGATTTGTTGATCCGCAAGGGTATTGCTCCTACAGCCGAGGGTAACGAGCTGTTTTGTACTGGCGGTTCGTTTGTTATGACGAACTGCTCTAAGATTTTAAGTCCTTCTTCTAGTTCGCTGTGGAGTTTTATCCATCCATGGCGAACCAGCACAAATTCTTTGTCTTCACAGCCAAATCCAAAAAGCTGACGAGCAGCACCTTCTGGAATCTCTACTGTGACATTTTTTTCAAAGTTATAGAGAACACCATCCCAACCAATGGTCAGGGGGGTGTCTCCATAATTGGTTACAAATACATTCATTTAGAACGTCACAACGTCACCGTATACCTGGAAGGATACGGTATTGCTATTACCAGAAACTGTAGTCACATTCACATAAAGTGCTTGTGTTAAGTTACCAGTAATGGCTGTTGTTGTTGAATAAGGCGTTGCAATGGTCAAATCTTGGTATCTACCAGCAGCAGTGATGTTACTCAAAGCCACGTTAGCCACTACTGCATTGCTGGCATTGCCATCATTGCTAGTTGTAATGGTAACGTAGGCTGAAGAAACAGAACCAGAAGGGTTGTTTACCGTGATTCTTCTAGGAATGACTCCACCTGAACCCACAGCAGAACCTGAGTTTGTGAGGCCACCACTCAACAAAGGAATGGTAGCGACAGCATTACCCAAAGTTGCCATGGATACAACTTGAGCTGAACCAATGCGACCATATCCAAATGAGTCTAAATAATACTGACTGACTGAATCTGGATTAGACATGGTTCATTCCTTATGATGCGTTGTATGTGCCAGACACGTTCTGTCCACCGTCAACAGTCAACAAAGTAACTGTAGCGTTGGTAACAGAAGAGTTAGCAAACACGTTAACACCGTCAGAGAAAATCATGCCACCAGTGTTGTTAGCCAACACGGTAGATACCGCAGTGATGTTACCGTTTGTGTTAACTGCTGATGTGGCCTGGATGGTCACGTTGGCAGTGGGGAACACAATGTAAACACCAGCGGGAATGACGTTACCAACTGTTGTTGCGGGTGTCGTAGTGAGCTGGAAATACGCACCTGGCGTATTGGCAACTGCACTGGCAAGGATAATTTTATTAAGAGCTAATGCCATTTCAAATTCTCCTTATAGTGACAAGTAGTTGTAGCCAGTGATCTTAGACATTGACTTGGGTTTGACAGACACCAATTCAGCAATCATAAGAACAGCACCGACATAACCAATTTGCCAGTTGGGAAGAGTGGACTCAAACCCTGTAAACACAAATGAACCTTGCTCGTGGATATACAAGCTCAAGTAGTTGGTGTTCAGGAAGTACACTGTACCTTCTGGGCAATATGGATCGGGATAGATTGGCACACCAGCAACCATCAAAGCTCTGAATGCAGCTTGAGGGCCGTTGTTGTCACCATCAAAACCTGATCCAGGTGTGATGACGTATTGCTCTTGACCAACAAAGTCTTGAGCCAACAAAGTCCAAGTACCAAATCCGCAAACACCGAATGAGGGCATTTCTGCACCTTTTTTCACTGTTCCAGAGATGTATTGGAGAATGTTTTGTCTTGTGGGGTTTACGTTACCAGCGTTGTAAACCTTGGACTGCCACCATGTGTATGTGGAACGGTTGATGTTACCGTAAGTCGTTTGGTAAGCAGCACCACCAGTACCATCATCCACAGCAGCGGGCAAACCGATGAACTGTTGATTGTTTGTGGTGTTGTTGTACAAAGCTGTTGCCATCGCATCCATCATCACGTTGGTCGCATCGTTCATGCGAGCCTCGATCAAAGGAATGATAGCAGCGTCTTGTTGAGCCACACCTTCCATACCGAGGAACGGTACGGGAGAAATCATCAACTTAAGGTCGTACTCGGCATTGTAAGCACCTTGTTGGACTGACGGCTGGGCAAAAGAACCAGAGTAGTCAGACCATTGAGCGTTCACAAATTGTGCGCCTTGGACGGGAACGGTTACAGAAGATACACCACCGCTGGCTTGTTGACTGTTAGCAATCAACGCTGCCATGAGAGGCGTAGAGTTATACAGTTGTACAACCAGTTTGGGGATGAACGCACGTCTTGTAA